>Ga0209166_10000511_pt1 | contig 42466 bp, 29 predicted proteins | sample Coa_R1_3_FD_187151 | JGI IMG/M metagenome (GOLD analysis project Ga0209166, IMG submission 187151) | Surface soil microbial communities from Centralia Pennsylvania, which are recovering from an underground coalmine fire - Coalmine... | ecosystem: Environmental > Terrestrial > Soil >...
ATCGAGTGTTTTCGCGGCGCGCAGGGTTGGAACCAATATAAATAACAAAGCAAGCAGCATGGTTTTTCGCATACCCGGGATCGTATCAAGAAAAGCCAAAAGTCGAAAGTCAAGAATGGAGGATTCGTGGGGCGACTTCAGGCTCTGGACGGCTGGCAGTTATTTGGAGAACGTGAAGGCTTGGGCGATAATCAAAAAGAGCAGGGAAGCGTCCAATGAACGAAGTGTGCCGCGAAAAAGCGGAAGGATTACCTGACCAGCCCGGCGTCTATATTTTTAAGGACGACGCGGGCCGGGCGATTTATGTGGGCAAGGCAAAATCCCTCCGCCAGCGCGTTCGTTCTTACTTCCAGGAATCGCGGGCGGCTGACGAAAAGCGCGAGCACATGCTCGAACTCGCCCAGGATTTTGATATCATCCTCGTTGAAAATGAAAAAGAGGCGATGGCGCTTGAGAGCAATCTTATCAAGCAATACAAACCGCGCTACAACATCACCCTGCGGGATGATAAAACCTATCCGCATATCAAGCTGACGGTGGGAGAACGATTCCCTCGCGTCTACGTGACCCGCCGGCTAAAAAAAGATGGGGCGCGTTATTACGGTCCATACTTCCCGGCGCGCCTGGCCTACCGGATTGTGGACTTGATTCATCGCCGTTTTCTCGTCCCGTCATGCACGGTGGATTTAACCCGTTTCCACCCGCGTCCCTGCCTCCAGTTTTATATCAAGCGGTGCCTGGGACCTTGTGTGGATGGACTGGTGACGCCCGTTCGTTACACAGAAGCGGTGCGCGATGTGCGCCTGCTGCTCGAAGGCCGGGAGAGCGACTTGGTGCGCGGGCTGCACGAACGCATCGCAATGGCTTCTGAAAAACAGGAGTATGAAGAGGCGGCTCGTTATCGCGACCAGATCGCCACGGTTGAACAACTCCGCGAGCGGCAGACTATGGCGCGATCGGAGGGCGGGGATATCGACATCCTGGGATTTCACCAGGAGGGCCCGCTGGCGGCGGTCAACCTTTTTCATTTGCGCGGGGGCCGTGCGGTGGATCGCCGGGAGTATTTCTGGGAAGACATTGAGAATTTCAACGCTGCCGAGTTTTTTTCCTCGCTGGTGAAGCAGATTTATCTCGACCAGCAATACTTGCCCGATGAAGTCCACGTTCCGGTGGACTTTGAAGACCGCGAGATTTTGGAAGAATTGCTCTCTGAGAAGCGCGGCCGGCAGCTTCGGATCATGACGCCCCAGCGCGGGCGGAAACGCGCTTTGCTCGAACTGGCGGCAAAAAATGCGCGCCATTCCTTTGAACGGCGCTTTCGGATCCTCAAGCCCCGCACGCGCGAAATCCTGGAAAGCCTGACTGAGGCGCTCGACTTGCCCAAAACGCCCAACCGCATTGAGGCGTTCGACATTTCGCATATTCAAGGCAGCGATATCGTTGCTTCCATGGTGGTGTGGGAGGATGGACAAATGAAGAAGTCCGACTACCGCAAGTTCATCATCAAGACTGTTCCGGGGAACGACGATTTTGCCAGCATGAAAGAGGTGGTCGGGCGTCGCTATCGCCGGCTGCTTCAGGAAAAGAAGCCGCTGCCTGATTTAATTCTTGTTGACGGCGGCATCGGACAATTGCACTCGGCGGCCAGCGCGCTCGATGAGCTGCAAATCATCAATCAGCCCCTGGCCAGTATTGCGAAGAAAGAGGAAATTCTTTTTATCCACGGGCGCGAGCAGGAGCCAGTGGCGCTTGACCACCACTCGCCGGCGCTTCACTTGATTCAGCAAGTCCGGGATGAAGCGCACCGTTTTGCCGTCACTTTCCACCGGGCCCGCCGGACCAGCCGCCAATTGACTACCGACTTGCTCAGGATTCCGGGCGTGGGCGCAAAAACGGCGAAGAAGCTTCTTGCCCATTACGGGAGCGTGGAAGCCTTGAAATCGCTCTCCGCTGAGGAGTTGAGCCAGGTAATCAGTTCAGCACAGGCGAAGAGAATCCGTGAGTTTCTGTCAATTAAATAATTACGAAACCGTCCAGACGGGTTATTAATAATCCTAATTGAACCAGTAATTTGTTCTTGACTGTTCAAAAGTTTAGTTGGTACGCTTAAGTCGGAACATGGAGGTTTCACATGAGCGAAAATAATGGTTCGACGAATTTGCTGTATTTCCTGGCAGGCGCATCCATCGGCGCGGTTGTCGCGTTGCTTTATGCCCCGCAATCCGGCAAAAAAACACGGGAATATATCAGCGACAGAGCAGAAGAGGGCAAGGACTATTTGAAGGATCGCAGTAAAGAATTGCGCGAGCAGGCTGGAGATTATGTCGAGAGAGGCAAGGATCTAGTGTCTCAGCAAGTGGAACGAGGGAAAGATCTGGTGGCTAGGCAGAAGGAACAACTTTCAGCCGCTCTCGAAGCCGTCAAGGACGGGTATAAGGAAGCTAAAAAATCTCACTAGGGCGCCGCGGTCGCTTGCCTTGGGACAATATTATGGCCAATGACAGTGTGCTGATTTTTCTCGGCATTGTCGTGACGGTTGCGATTTTGATGCAAGCGTCGGCAATGATCGGAATGTGGCTGGCGGTGCGAAAGATTCCGGGGCAGATTTCGCAGATACGCGCCGACGTGAGGCAGCATCTTGACCCGCTGGCCGTGTCGGTAACCGAACTCCTGACCATTACGCGCGAGCCTCTGCGGACCGTTACCTCCAATCTCGCTGAAATAAGCCAAACGCTTCGCGAGCGCTCCACCCAGGTTGACGCGGTTGTGGAAGACCTGGTGGACAAGAGCCGGCTGCAGATCATTCGTGCGGATCAATTAATGGCAAACCTGGTGGACAAGGTTGAAGCAACCACCGACAAGGTTCAGGAAACGGTATTGACACCGCTCAATGAAGTCTCGGCCGTGATCAAAGGCGTCCAATCAGGGCTTGAGTTTCTTTTTTCCAGACGTCGCTCTGCGGGGACTGGGGAGACAGCTCAGGACGAGCAACTCTTTATCTGAAATCCATGCCGCGTCGGCAGGGCGGGTGCGGCATCCGCGCCGGCCAGTGAGTCTGGACAATATTAGTAACTCCTCGCTCGCATACGAAGAAAAACATTTTGCCCAACCACCGGTCCGAAAAAATTATTTCCAATTCCCGCCACCCACCTTCCATAATTGATCGACATAACGAAACGCGGCCTGACCTGCGTTCGGCATGATTTTAATGGTGCGAATACGATGAGCACGGTTACCCGGATTTCCGCAGCGGAAATGGCGCAGATGGTGCGTGTGAAGACCATCTCGCCGGTTGAATTGGTGCAGGCGCATTTGGATTCCATCCGCCGGTTCAATCCGCGACTTAATGCGTTTGTCACAGTGGACGAAGGCCGGGCACTGAGCGCCGCTCACCTGGCGGAGGAAGCTGTGTTGCGCGGCGCAAAGCTTGGCCCGCTTCACGGTGTCCCTGTAACGATAAAAAGCTCGATCGACGTAGCGGGGCTTCGCTGTGAAACGGGCTCGCGCCTGCGCGCCGGGAATATTCCCACGGCTGACGCTCCGTTGGTGACGCGCTTGAAAAAAGCGGGCGCCATCATCCTGGGAAACACCAATGTCCCTGAATTTCTCATGGCCTATGAGACGGACAATTTGCTTTACGGGCGCACCAACAATCCCTGGGATCTCGAGCGAACGCCGGGTGGCTCAAGCGGCGGCGAGTCTGCCGCGATCGCCGCGTGCTGTTCAGCGGGCGGAGTGGGCAGCGATGGAGGCGGATCCATCCGGGTGCCCGCGCATTATACCGGCATTTGTGGATTGAAGCCGACTCCCGGACGCATCCCTGCTACTGGACACTTTCCCGCCAGCGCCGGGCCTTTCGCGCAGCTCGGAGTCGTGGGGCCGTTGGCTCGCACCATAGGCGATGTGCAACTTTTGTTCGAAGCGATGGCCGGCCCTGATATCGGTGACCCTGCCGCCGCGCCCGTGCCGGTGCGCCGTCCAGGCGAAGAGGAAGTGCGCGCGCTTCGCGTCGGTTTCTTCGAGGATGAGAACCATCATCCTGCCACTCCGGAAACTCGGGCCGCGGTTCGCGCCGCCGCGAAAAAATTAGAAGATGGTGGGCTTAACGTTTCACCTTTTCGGTTTGATGCGCTTGAAAAGGCGCGCGAACTGTGGTGGCAGTTGTTTGGCCTGGCGGGTGGATTCGTACTGGGGCCGATGGTCAAAGGTCACGAGTCTGAAATCAGTCCCATCCTGAAAGAATTTACCGGCATCGTGCATTCCGACCCTCCGTTGACCCTTGAGAGTTTCATGAACACCCTCCTTGGGCGTGACCAACTCCGACCTCTGTTCCTTGCCCGGATGGAACAGTTTCCAATCCTGATTTGCCCGGTGTGCTCCGTACCGGCATTCCGCCACGGGGAACGGAAATGGGTGATTGAGGGTCGGAGCGTCGAATATCTTAACGCAATGAGTTACACTCAGTGGTTCAACCTGCTGGGAAATCCGGCGGCGGTGGTGCCGGTGGGACGCTCGCCCGAAGGCTTGCCCATTGGCGTTCAAGTGGTTGGCCGGCCTTTTTGTGAGGAACAGGTATTGGCCGTCGCCGCTGAAATCGAGCGCGGTAACAGTTGGCAGGCCCCGCCGCTTATTACTTAGGGCATTGAATAAATGAAATATGTTTTCATTCTATTTAACTCAATCAAGGAGACTGCGTATGATTATTTGCGGCCGCAGATTCACTTACCCAAATGTTTTTCTCAAAACTTTCCTGATATTTTCCGTGGCACTGGCATTTTGCGGACAAAGTTTCGCGAAACAGCCTGAAACAACCAAACGCGATCCATGGAATAAAACACAAATAATCACGCCGGCAGAATTTGCCGGACTTCTCTCGAAATCCGGCGGCAAAAAGCCGCTGGTGGTTTGTGTGGGCTTTGATTTTCTTTACAAAGGCGCGCACGTTCCCGGAGCGCAATTTATCGGACCGGCTCGGGAAGCGAAGGGCATCGAGATGTTAAAAAAGTGGGCTGCTGGAATTCCGCGGGGCCAGGAGGTCGTGATTTATTGCGGATGCTGCCCGTTCAAGGAATGTCCCAACATTCGCCCGGCTTTTCAAGCTTTGCACCAGGCGGGGCTGAAGCGGCTGAAGGTTTTGTATCTTGAAAATAATTTCGCCAAAGATTGGGTGGATAAGGGATTTCCCGTGGAGAAGGAATCGCAGAACAAATAATGCGCGCTGCGCCCTCAAAGTATGCCCGAAATCCAGCCGCCGCCAATGACCTCCAGGTCATCGTCGTTCGAATAAATCACCGCAGCCTGCCCCGGCGTAATCGCCCGCTGCGGCTCTGTGAATTCCACGCTCGCCTGGCCGTCTGCCATCGCCTCGACGCGCGCTGCAGCCGGGACGTGCCTGTTCCGAATCTTCACCCGAGCCTCAAATAAGTCGCCCGGCGCGACGGAACAAACCCAGTTAACATCGCGAACCATAAGCCGGCGGCGAAAGAGTTCCTCATCCGGGCCTACCACCACGCGGTGGCGTGGGGCATCGAGCTCAATGACATAAAGCGGCGAGCCACTGGCAAATCCCAGCCCCTTGCGCTGTCCCACGGTGAAGTTGTGAACTCCCTGATGTTCAGCGAGAACTTCGCCATCCGTTGAAACCACTTCGCCGGATTGTCCCTCCAGAGTTACGCCCTTCTCGGCGAGGTAGGCCTCAATGAACTCCCGATAGCTTCCGGAAGGCACAAAACAAATTTCCTGACTGTCGGGCTTGTCGGCCACGGGTAAAAGGCGGGCGCGAGCGAGGGAGCGCACTTCATCCTTGCGCAAGTCGCCCAGCGGAAATAATGACCGTGACAACTGCTCCTGAGTAAGGCCAAAAAGAAAATACGACTGGTCTTTGGTGTGATCGAGGCCCGCAAACAAACGGTAGCGGCCGGTTTGCTCGTCGCGGCAGAGGCGCGCGTAATGCCCGGTGGCCACGCGCTCCGCGCCAATCTGCATGGCGGTTTCGATAAACTGCGCAAACTTGATTTCCGTATTGCAAAGGCTGCAAGGGATGGGCGTTTCGCCCGCGAGGTAGCGCTCCACAAAGGGGCGCACCACGCCCTCCTCAAAACGCGACTCAAAATTCACCACGTAATAAGGGATGCCGAGAAAGTTGGCCACGCGGCGCGCATCGTAAGCGTCGTCGAGAGAACAACAGCGTCCGCTGGCCTGGCCAGGCAAACTTGCACCTTCGGGCAGCCCCTGCAATTGCGCCAAGCGGCGCTGGTTCCAGAGCTGCATCGTCAGCCCGATCAGGCGCGGCGGGCCATCCGTGTGCGAGTTTGAATTGTTTTCAGCGAGAAGTGCGGCGACAGTTGAACTGTCAACGCCGCCACTCATCGCGACTGCGGTGGTCATAAGAAAAAAGTATTCAGTAATCGGCTTTCAGTCGTCAGTAGAACAATTTAAACCATTCTTAACGCTCAATTTTCAGTTCTTACTGACTACTGACAACTGAGAACTGACGACTCTTTTTGTAATGCGGTGACAAACCGCGCAAATGTTCGACGACGGGGGGTAAAACTCCCAGCACATAGTCGATGTCTTCCAAAGTGTTCAGCCGGCCCAGGCTGAAGCGAATGCTAGAGCGCGCCTGCGCCTTCGTCAAGCCGATGGCACTCAGAACATGGGATGGCTCGATCGACCCGGAAGAGCACGCCGCGCCGGTTGAGCACGCGACGCCTTTCAAATCCATCGCAATAACAAAACCCTCGCCCTCGACGTGGTCGAACCTGATGTTGGTGGTGGTTGGAAGTCGCCGCGTGCGGTCTCCATTTAGAGTGCTCTGCGGAACTGTGGCGAGAATGGTTTCTTCCAGCCGGTCGCGAAGGGATGAGATGCGCCCCAATTCTATTTCCAAATTCGTGCCGGCGAGTTCAGCCGCCATGCCCGCGCCCACTGCGCCCGCAACATTTTCCGTACCGGGCCGCCGGTCGCGCTCGTGATGCCCGCCATAAAGCAACGGCCGCAAATGCGTTCCCTTATGGATAAAAAGGGCGCCCGTGCCCTGGGGGCCGTTAAATTTGTGGGCGGAAAGAGAGAGCAGATCGACGCCAAGTCTTTCCACGTTCACCGGAATCTTGCCCACGGATTGCACGGCGTCGGTATGGAAATATATATCGCGCTCGTGCGCTACGCGGCCGATTTCTTCGATGGGCTGGATCGTGCCCAGCTCGTTGTTGGCGTGCATGATGGATATCAAAACAGTTTCGGGGCGAATGGCCGCTTCAACATCGGCGGGATCCACAACACCGTTCGTCCCCACTTGAACGTAGGTCACGCGCGCGCCACGCTTCTCCAGCGCCTGAGCCGCGTTCAGAACCGCGTGATGCTCGATGGAAGAAATGATCAGGTGCTTCCCGTCGCATTGCCCGTGAGGCTGCGCCGCCTCGACGATTCCGAAGATGCTTGAGTTGTCAGACTCTGTCCCGCCGCTTGTGAAGACAACTTCATTGGGCCGGGCGCCGATGAGCTTGGCCACTTGCTCGCGAGCGGTTTCTATCGCCGCCTTCGCTTGCTGGCCGAACCAGTGGATAGAAGAGGCGTTTCCATAACACTCGGCGAGAAATGGCCGCATCGCTTCAAACACCTCAGGCTCGAGGGGCGTGGTCGCATTGTTATCCAGATAAACTCTGCGCATCGAATCGTCCGTGGTCCGTTGACATGAGCCAGTGGCCGGTAGTCAGCGGTGAATGGTCAGTTGGTTATTGAGCCAGGATCCGGCTCGACAGTCGCCGTCGCTTTCCCGCCTGCCATAAAGGAAACTGAACCACCTGATTCAGACTAGCCCACGGCTTGCGGGAAGTCAAATTACGGTTTCTTGCTAGGCACGTATTTTTGATGATATCCTAACGGTCGCTCATCCTACTAATGAGCGGGGGTAATTCAGCGATAGAATGCCAGCTTCTCAAATGCCATCCTATTTTCAATAACTTACATCCATACTGTCCATAATACTGTCCGTTTTGGATAAACTTTTTGGAAAAGATTCGTGTCGCATGGCTACATTATCAGGCAGGCCAATGTTGTAAGCCATTGTCGTCTGCGCTCTACTCCGCGAGAGCCGACTGACGGGTACGATTCGAACGCTCCTGTCTGAACTCAGACAGTGGGCACGGCAAATCCCCGCGCCTTTAGACCGACTCCGAGATCCGAAAAGGGAATGAGAAACGCGCTTCCTTAAGTTTGGGAGCGGCCACGGCTTTGAGCAGTCGTAAGCTGAAACTGGATTTCTCCCGAACCACCGCGCCGTTGAACGCTATCAGGCCGGTACTGCGCGTATCGAGCGGCCAGGGGAGTAAGTTTCGTGTGGGACGATACAGGCGTTGAGCGACTTCGCCCTACCCTACGGCGTTAATCGCGGGTAATCCTCGACGACAGGTTCTCCTTCGATACTGTGCGGACTTTGGACACTTCTACGTGTAGGCCGTTACACATCCAAGTGAAGCTCGCGCCTCCGCGAAGGTGGATTTATTGGCACACCGAGAAGTGTGGCGGACTGTCGATGAGAACGCAAGGATTTGAACGTGAATGCCGCGAACCCGTCGGAAGACGGGAGTTCCTCCGATGGGTTCGCGCTACATTTGTTGATTAGTTTACGGTGAGGGTCACAATTACGATGTGCTTTAACACGGTGGAGCCGGATCTGTAAGCCCCTGTCACTGTAAGCGTGTAGCTCCCTGCCGGGGTTCCTGAGATCCCACCGCCACCGCCGCCTCCATACCCGCCACCTGCCCCGCCGCAAGCTACCCAAATGAAGATCAGCAGAAGAGTCGCCGCGAGAATTATTCGAGGGCGGAATTTCCGAGCTGCGCCCGCCCATCGAAGGGCGCACAATCCTGTCAGCATCGCCAACGCGGCGAAAATTGGTAGGGGCAATGAGGCGGGTAGGTAATATGGAGTACGAGGCCTATTCCCCAACTGAGGTTCGACCGTTGATCTGGCGGTGGTGAACACTTGAACAGAAAACGTAATCACATCCAGGCCATTCGAAGTTATCGTAGGCGGTGCCAGGCATTGCGCATGTTGTGGAGCTCCTGCGCAACCGAAACTAACCGGCTGGTTAAATCCTCCGATTGGCGTAAGGGCCAGACTGTATGTCGCTGTCTGGCCCGCCGGGACAGCGAGGGTAGCAGTGTTAACTGTAATTGTGAAGTCTCCTCCGGATCCGTCGAGCCCTATGACGGTCGGCGCACTGGCGTGGAGGATTGTTAGTACTCCTCCCCTGTCACCAGTGGTGGACGGAGTAAAAGTCACATTGATGGTGCAACTACCGTTGGCTGGGACGCTTGTACCACAGGTGTTGGTCTGAGCGAAATCTCCAGTGATAGTAATCGATTGAATGGAGAAATCCCCAGCCCCGCTCACGGAGATGGCGACGGAAAGCGGGAGGCTTGTAGTGCCGACCGGCTGAGATGGGAAGGTGAGTCTGGTTGGTGAGAAGTTCGCGGCGCTGCCCGCGATCGTCCCCGTCAACGGCACCCGCTGTGGGCTATTGCCTGCGTTGTCGTTGAATGTAAGCGTTGCGGTCTCGTTTCCGGATGTGAGCGTGGGTGCGAATGTAACCGTGATAGTGCATGCCGCTCCGGGATTGACGTTGCTGCCGCAGGTGTTTGTCTGCGAAAAGTCCTGTTGATTGGCGCCGCTGATTGCGACACTGCTGAGGGTTAACGTAGCGTCGCCGGTATTCGATAGCGTAACTGTTTGCGTAGACGGTAGGCTGCCCAGACCCGCGCTTGAGAAGGCTAAACTGGTTGGCGAGAGGCTCACTACCGGAGCCGGGGCGGTGCCCGCGCCGCCTAGAGAAATGAGGTGCGGACTGCCAGGGACGCTGTCGGTGATGATCACCGAGCCTAGGCGACTGCCCACCGCGGTGGGCGAAAACGTGACGCTGATCTCGCAATTTGCTCCCACGGCAACGCTTTCTCCGCACGTATTTTGCTGGGCATAATCGCCGCTGGTGGCAATGCTCTCAATCCGGATGGGCATGCTACCCGGATTGCTGAGCCAGATTTGCTGCCCCGGACTTGCCGTCCCAATCGGCTGCCCGGCAAATGCTATCTGGCTTGGGTAAAAAGCAATCACCGGTGTGTTCAGGAAAACCGAAACCGCATTGGAGAAATTGCCAGCAACAGCCAGGTCCATGCCGCCATCCCCATTGAAATCACCAATGAAACTGCCTTCGGGCCCATTGCCGGTTGGGTAGTCCATGCGAGGCTGAAAAGTACCGTCACCGTTCCCCAATAATACCGAAACCGTATTTGCAGAACCGTTTGAAACCACCAGATCCGGCTTGCCATCCCCGTTGATATCGCCCACAGAAACGGCGACCGAGAAGTTTCCGGTTTGATAATCGACGTGGGTCCGGAAAGTGCCATCCCCGTTTCCCAGGAGAACCGACGCGGTGTGGGCCCCCAAGTTAGCCGTGGCCAGATCGAGATTGCCGTCCCCGTTGAAATCGCCCGCCACCAGCGAGTAAGGGGTATCGCCCGTGGAATAGAGCTGCTGGCCCCCGAACGTGCCATCGCCGTTGCCCAGAAGAACAGAAATGCCCCCTTGGTTGGACACGGCGAGGTCGAGCTTGCCGTCACGATTGAAGTCGGCCGTGACCGCAGAAATCGGATCAATGCCCGTCTCATAGTTCACTGGAGGCCCGAATGTTCCGTCACCCTTGCCCGGCACAATCGAAATGTGAAAGGGCGGAGTTCCTCCGTTCAAAAGGCCCAGATCCAGTTTTCCATCTCCATTGAAATCACCCGCGACCACACCCACCAGAATGATGCCCAACGAGGTATCGACGTGAGGCCGAAAAGTGCCGTCACCGTTTCCCAGCAGCACGGAAAAGCTGCTGGTGCTGACGTTTTGTGAGTTGGTGACCACCAGATCGATTTTCCCGTCCCCATTAAAATCGCCCGCTACAAGGCCGAATGGGGAATTGCCTGTGGCAAAATCCACGTTCGTCTTGAATGTGCCGTCGCCGTTCCCGAGTAAGACCGACACACTGTTGCCCAGCCAATTGGTTGTGACCAAGTCGGGCTTACCGTCCTGGTTGAGATCTGCCGAGGTGATGAGCCGTGGCCAAGTCCCAGTGGGGTACTCGACGTGAGTGGGAAACGTGCCCTTGCCGTTGCCTACCAAGACTGTGACCGAGTTGATGTCGGGATCGGCTATGGCGAGGTCGAGCCGGCCATCACCGTTGAAATCGCCGGCGCAAAGTGCAGCGGGCTGCGAGGCCAAGTCAAAATCTGCCGCAGATTGGAAGGTCCCATCACCGTTTCCCAACAAGACGCCAACCGCGCCCAGAGGATTCGATGTGCCGGCGAGCACGATGTCAGCCTTATGATCACCATTGAAGTCTCCGACGATGAGGGACACCGGAGCCAGACCTAGAAAAAAATCGCTGCGATTTTGAAATGTTCCATCAGCGTTTCCCAGCAGCACGGAAACTGAACGGTCGCTCGCATTGGCGACCGCCGCGTCGAGGATACCGTCTCCATTGAAATCGCCCAGTGCCACGGATACCGGGGCGTTTCCGGAAGCATAGTCAACGTGCGTTTGGAATGTGCCATCGCCGCTGCCGAGAAGAATGGAAACCGTGCTGGAAGACTGATTGGCGACTATAAGGTCGAGTATGCCATCGGCGTTGAAATCACCTGCGGCCAGTGCGGCCGGCGAATCGCCTGTCCCATAATCATGGTGGGGCTGAAATGACCCATCGCCGTTGCCCAGGAGTATCGATACGCTTCCCGGAGTGGCGCCGTTCGCAATTGCCAAATCCAGTTTGCCATCATGATTGAAATCGCCTACCACCGCTGCAGTGGGCATGTTGCCCACAGCCAAGGTCACCATGATCTGAAATGTCCCGTCGCCCATTCCCTGAAGGATGGAAACCGAGTTGTCCCCAGAGTTGAGAACAGCCAGATCGAGTATACCGTCACCGTTAAAATCGCCGGTGGCGAGGGCGCGGGGGCCCTGGCCAACTCCATAATCAACGCCCGGAGAAAACGTGCCATCAGGTTTCCCCAGGAGAACGGTGATGCTTCCAGAGTCATGGTTGGCGACAACCAGGTCAAGCCGTCCGTCACCGTTGAGGTCGGCTGCGACAACCGCATGAGGATTTGCACCCGCCGCAAGGTTGGCGCGACCGAACACATAGAACTGGGCAGAAGCACGCGCAGTGAAGAGAACCACCAGGCCTGGGAGGAGAAAGAGCAGGACTCTTAGTGAAAAGAGCCGCCTCTCACATCCGAGGTCATCCCTTCCCGCTCGAACATGGTCCAGAGTCGGTGCGTTCATTGCAATCCCCTGTCAATACTCGTATACCACCTGGCCCGCCAGCGCCGGTAGCGCGTAGTTTCGCTTCATGGAAACTCCGCGGCTTATCGGCATTCCCAATATCAAGAGCCGAAGAGTTTGAAGTGCACAAACTCTTCGTTCCCTACTTGCTGTCCGATTCGCAGTAATGGTCAAGAATATCCTTTGGTTTACGCGTCGGGGGAGAGCTTAGGCCTCAATAGCTGGAAATGCAATAGGGGCTGTAGGTGGTAGGTTGCATGTGGTAGGTGGGGAGCGAAGCGACTTTGGATATTAGCTTTGAGATTTTAGATTTAAAGAGGGCGGTCAAATAGGGGAGTGAAGAAATTATGAATTGGGAATGGGAAAAGAAGGAGCCAGGAGTCGGGAGCCAGGAGAAAGTTTACAGAATAAAAAAAGTAAAGCGGTATCAGCCAGTTGGGGTCTGCGGTCTTCCATTGGGAAAAGCCGCAGACCTCACCGGCGGAAGTTTGTCCCAGGCTTGCTGATCTCTGCCCGAAAGCCAATCTTGGGCCGCTTTTTTATGGGCTGCGCCAAAAGGCACCGAATCGCCGCAAACAACGCTCGAATGTGTTCGTCGTGAGTCTCGACTGTTTTCTCCAACTCAGTCAGCTTCCCCGCCAGTTCCTTGTGGCTGCCCATCACCTCCCGGAGCTTCACAAATGCGCGTACTACGTAGACGCTGACTTCACCAGCCCTCACCTTGAGCTGCCCTTCGTGGTGCAGGACCGCCTTGGAACGATCTGCCATCGGCGATTCCCCGCGAGTGACGCCGTAGGGTAGAGCGAAGTCGCTCAATTCCTGTATGGCCCACCGCTTCTAGGGAAGTGCCGTTCAATCCGAGAAAAATACGGTGCATTCTCACGGCGCTATACCTCCGCAGCCATGATTTAATGAAAGCACGGAACGCCGGGGGCGCTGTGACAGACAATGACACACGCGATCAGAGCTTGACATTAGCCAAGCATCCCTTATTGCCGGAGGTCGATCCAGGACGCATGCGACCTTTGCGGCGAGTATTCCAGGTTGGCCAAGTGCAGGTTGGGTATTGGGGGAGTTGAGCTTGGCGCTCGAGATGAGCGTCCGAGAAGATTTGCGGCAAGGTTGTCGGGGAAGATGGCCTTGGTGCCGCTAGCAGCTTTACCAAAAACGTTCAAAAACTCAACCTATTGAGTTGAAAAGGGTTCTACTTAGAGTGAAAGCAGGTTTCCAGAATTGGTGTATGGCCATGGATTATATGGGAAAGCATAAAAGGGATGGGAAAGGTCAGTCTGCGTACGAAACAAGGGGTCTGAGATACGAAGGATTCCGGAGATGGTAGAGATTGAATCTATCCCGTCCAATCTGAAATGCCGCTGTACTAAGAATGTGATACGAGTGTCGGAAAATCGGTGCAATTTGCATCAAGACCAGTGCAAATCGCAGCAAATGAATCTTGCTACGTTTTTCCGCTAACCTCCTGATCCCCCTGGTTTGGCGCCGGTTCTGGCAAGATTTGGTTAAATTGGTCCTGCGCTTTGCAACCAGGGGGTCGGGAGTTCGATCCTCCCCAGGTCCACCAAACGATTTTATTTCATGTGGTTGCGAAAAGGCAGCGCGCCTGAAACCCACTGGGTTCAACCATGTGCTCGGTAAATTCAATTTGCAGTTGCTCACCACGCTACGGCTTTCTTTTGAATCGTATGCAGCCGCTTTTCTTCACCTAATGTGACGATTCGAATGTCACTGTGATAGAAATGTGATACGCGGAATCGTCGCCGAGGGCTTACAGGGCGATGGCGCCCACGCTTGCCCCGACATCCTTGCCAAGTTACCTTTGATAAACAAACTTCTCATTATCTCGACATACCTTATAATAACGCACTTTTCACTTGAAAAATAGAATATTCAGGCGTATTAGAAGTTAGTGTCCATGGGGCGATGTGCGTATAGAGAGGATTCATCCAGAGTACATGGGATCTTCTCGATTAGTGAAGGCTATTCACATTCGAACCTTGGAAAAGACATTGTTTCATTTGCTTTAACTGAACGTCCGCGAAGCCAAAGAGGTAAATATCCTCGATTGGAGCAGCTTCTAAACGGCCGCCCCATTCAAGGACATCCTCAAGAAATAGGAAACGCAAATGTTGGCCATCATAAGTAACTTGCATCTCTGTGACGGGACCTCAGGAGAAACTGTCGACTACGGCGCATTTAACAACTTTCGAGACGCACTTAGAAACCTTGTTTAAGGCGCTTCCTAGTGCCGAGCATAGATGGGTCTGCATTCAAGAAAATTAGAAGCAATTACTTTAGGAGGAGGCGCGCAAAATGGCGGACGCGCTCAATGTAATCGTTGACCTATCGCATCACAACGGAAACGTGGATTTAGTCCAAGCACAAGCTGCCGGAATAATTGGAGTCATTCACAAGGCGACGCAGGGGACGAGATACATGGACCCTATGTATCAAACCAACCTGGCCAAGGCCCAATCCGCCGGAGTCCTTTGGGGAGCGTATCATTTTGGAGTGGGCTCCGACGGAGTGGAACAAGCAGATCACTTCTTGCAGGTCGTACAGCCCGGGCCGCAGGAATTGCTGGTTCTCGATTTTGAGTCAAACGCTCAAGGCCCCAGCATGACCCTAGAGGAAGCTCGCGCGTTTGTAACTCACATCAACGAAACTCTCGGAAGATTTCCCGGATTTTACTCTGGCCACGACATTAAACAGTCGCTCGGAACGAACACCGATCCGGTCTTGGCGAGTTGTTGGTTTTGGTTGGCCCAGTATGGCCCGACGCCGGTCGTGCCGGTCAACTGGGCCACATGGACCATGTGGCAATACACCGACGGCGGGTTGGGACCTCAACCGCACGAGGTTCCCGGCATCGGGCGCTGCGACCGCGACCAGTTTAACGGTGATTTGGACGCGTTGAAGAATCTATGGGGTGTATCTACCGATAGTCCGTTGGCGGGTTGAATCACTTCCGTCTTGCATTGTCGGGTGACTCATAGATCGGTGACCCGAATTATGTGGGGCTTGTCGCTCGGGGATTTGATTCTAGAGGACCCACAGTTTAATTCCTGATCATTAATGCTCCATGGGCGCAAACCAGCCCACCGCTGGGCTGATTTTGTCCCACCCTGAAGCCGTGCCCAATCCCCATCTGTTCAGCCAGTTCAAGGAAATACGGCACTATCTTACTAGGCTCTAAAGACCCGCTCGTAGTTCCGCCGAGTTTTCCGCCCTTAAGCGAACATTCGAATTTTCAACGCCTTAATGCTCCCGGATGTTTGGATAACGGCGTGCATAACCGGAAGCGAGGTGCATGTTGTCATGCCGTGGTCTTTGTGCGGAGTTCGACGTAGGGAGACAACTTCGTGAGCAACCCGTACGTGGCGACAGCTTGGAAGGCATCATGCGCTGGAAACTTCTCGACGAGCGAATTCAACATTCCTTTAGAGGAAACGCGTGAGGGGATGAAGAGGTTGTCGGCTCGTGAAAATCTGGTGGAAGAATACTCACCGCTCAGCGATCCCATTTTCCGCTTGAACGTAGCCGAGCGGAACGAAATTGAACGCTTGTTGGAGAAAACCCGCAAGCGACGTAACTTGTCGAGCGGAGGGCGCTTGTCGAAGCTGGAGTCTGAGGACGATGCCTCCTGTCGCTAATCCCCCGACGCTGGATCAAGTGGTGACGGCCATGGTCGGTGTTCTCAACCCGTTTCTCCCACCTCCAGCCCCACCCTTGCCCAATCCCGCGGTCGTTGTTGCCAGCGTGAAGGAGCGATCGGTGGGTATGGGCAGTCAACGCGGTGCGGATGCCCTTGGACCCTTCGGTGCTGTAGATCCCAAGGGAGTCAGACTGGATGCTTTGGTCCGGTTTCAGCTCTGGGCGTTAGGACCTCAACAGGCCGACGATGCGTTCAGCACACTCAACACTCAAGTGCTCGCCGCCCGTGACAATCTCTTCGTCCAAGGCTTCCTTCGGCTGGCATTGGAATCAGCGCCTCCCCCGGATTTCTTCCCGCCGCCTTTAAATAACTGGCGGAAGTACGCGGAATACCGCGTTCTGTACGAATATTCCTACACCGACAGCGATAGCGCCTCCAGCCTGATTGCGCGCATCCCCATCGATATCGACACCCAGTTTGGCGAGTCCACCGTCGTTACCGATGAGATGACCCGCTGGGATAACTTAAATGCTCCTTCGCTTGAGGTGCGCGGGTCAATAGGGATTGGCGGGCTGTGGATGCTCGCTTTCGTTCCCGGCGCGGCTCCCACTGGTAGCGTTGCCCTGGAACGCACGTTTGACGGCGCCGCGGGACCGCCGGTAAACCATCCATCGCTGGTATCGTTTTTGGCCGCGGTTGCTGGTCCCAACCCAGCCGAGCGTCACGCGATTGTGACACTTGCGTCCTTCACGAATTTCCGGGCGGCGTTTGGCCCGGCCGGGGATCCCGTGTTCCTGGGGGATTGGAACATGGATGGGATTCCTGACCAATACAATCCGCTGGCGCTCGCCATTACACCAGCGATCATCCTGCCCGACGTTACGGACCGTTTACTGCTGACGTACCAGGCTCCGCCGTTTGACCAGGTAGCCGTGGCGTATTTGCGGGCCACCAAAGGAAATTGAGCAACCGCTCGCCGAAGAAGATCGCGAGTGACTGAGTCCCAAAAAGGAGAAGCAATATGGCCGAGATGATACTGCCAGGCACTTACATCGAGGTGCGCCCCGAAGGGTTGATCGCGCCAGGACAGGTGACCGTTAGCAATGTTGGGGTCATCGGGACTGCCGCCAGGGGACCCGTCAACGAGGCAGTTCTATTGGGGAGTTATGCGGATGCGCAGCAACAATTTTATAAATACGACCTATGGATCGACGGCAAGAGCGGCGAGCTAACTTTGTTGCGCGCCCTGGAGTTGGCATTCCAGTTCGGCGCCACCACTGTTTACGCTGTGCGCGTTGCAGGCGGAGGGGCGGCGAAGGCCGCCGTCACTGTTTCGTCGGCGGGTGGGCAATGCGTCGGGCTCACGGCCAGCACGGAAGGCACTTGGGGCAATGACCTGCTGGTGAACGTTACGGACGCTGACGATCACGCGTACGTGAAAAATGAGATGCACCAGGGGAACGAACCCGCACCCATCACTCTGAAACGGAAGCCGATTGTTCGAGGCGCACTCAACCGGCTCATCCTGGTCTCTCGCCCCCTGCAGATTCTTTACGGAGGCGGACTTGTAGACGACGATGCCGGCGCCGCAACTCCAGGCCCCGGCCAGGTGACCATTAATCGCACCAACGGCCAGTTGCATTTCGGCGACTTGGTGGGCCCGGGGGACCAGATCAGCGCTTCTTACCTGGTGGACAAAGCGAGTTCCGTGAAAGTCACCATACGTCTTGGATCGACGCCCGCCAACCAGCAGAGTTACAACGTCGCGGATGGCAACAATTTGGTGGACCAGATCACTGCCGCTACGACGTCGTGGGTCGCCGCGGCGGCAAATGCCCACGCCGACCAAGTCCCCACCAAGAACACTTCCGCCTCTGACTTCACCCCTTTCATCGGTGGAACGAATGACGCTGCGAACGCCGATTATGAAAAAGGTTTAGACGCGCTACTGAACAAAGACGCTCACATCATAGTGGCGGCGGGCCAGGATAATTCCTTTGGCAACAAACTGGACGCCCACTGCCAACTCGCGGCAAGCGACACCATAAAACACGACCGTGTGGCCGTGGTGGGCAGCGCCGTAGGCGCCACCGCCGACACCGTTCGCAGTCACAACTTAAACAGCGATCGCGTCATCTTTGTGGCCCCCGGCATCAAGGCGACGGATGCGGCGGCCAATCCCCCGGTGGATGTCACGTTACCGGGCGCATACACTGCGGCGGCCGTCGCAGGATTGATAGCCAGCTATGAGCCTCACATCAGCCTGACCAACAAGACCCTGAGCGTGGATGACCTCGAAGAATATTACACCACTGCGGAGTTGACGCAGCTCGTCCAAGCGCGCGTGTTGGCGGTCGAAAAACGGCAAGGGTTCCGTGTGGTGAAAGGAATTACCACCCAGGATGGCGCCTTCCGGCAGATCACCACCCGCCGCATCGTGGACTACGCCAAGTTTGGCGTGCGCTCGGCCGCCAACCCCTACATCGGCCTGCTTAACAATGACCGCGTGCGCGGCGCGCTGCGGGCGACTCTGAACAGTTTCTTGAAGGGGATGATGGACGACGAGATGCTGGTCGGCTACGAGCTAAACGTCACCGCCACCCGTGACGAAGAGATCAAAGGAATCGTCCAGGTGACGATGACCCTTCAACCAGTGTTCAGCATCGACTTCATCAAAGTAACTATGTACCTGCAATAAGGAGTAATGCCAATGGCCATGAATAGCGTTTTCACGGGCAAGAATGGAACGCTCCAGCTTTCTGTCATCGACTCACCCGAAGGTGCGGACGCCAAGCTCATCTTTCAATCGTACGGCGGCACGGACTCGCCCCCCCTCGGCCGGGTGACCGATGTCCAGGTTTTCGTGCAGACCGATTTGGAGGAGTTCCACGAGATTGGGCGGCGACATCCCGTGTCGCTGCATCCCGGGGACATCCACATCTTCGGAAAAATCGGCCGGGCCTACGTTCACGGCGGAATGCTGTCGCTGTTGCTGGGACGAGGCGTGGCGTCGAATTCCATCGCCGAACCCTACGTTCAGCCGGCCTTCGGAATGATACTGGACCTCAAAGACCCTGCCGTCCCGGGCAATGAGGCGAAGCTGGTGCTGGACGGAGTGAAACTCCAGAACTGGGCGCAGACCATTCCGGAAGACGATTTCGTGATCGAGAACGTGGACTTCCGTGCGCTCACTATCCACGTGATTGACGCGGAGGCGGCTGCAGGCGGCGGCTCGCCAACCGAGCACAAACCCTTCGCCAGTTAGGCCTTGAGGTTTTTTCATGACGCTAAGCGCCGAAGAGCTCCTTGCCGGAGCTTCGATAACCCACGAGATTCTAGTTCCGGAAGACCTGCTCAGCGGGAAGGACGACGCGTCGCACCAGGGAAAAGTGGTGCTGCGGCCGCTGAGCGTGCGCGACCTGCAACGCATCTCCAAAGCGATTCGCGATGACGAGGGGCTGTCTGCGGCTTTCATGATCCAGCAGGCGATGGTCGAGCCGGCGCTCAAATTCGAGCAGATCTCGCAATTACCCGCGGGATTGGCGCGCTTCCTAGTGGAGCGTATCAATGAGATTAGCGGCATCACCACGCCGCGCGACGAGCTCGCGGAATTCGTCCAGGCCCCCCTCGCCAAGGCCTGCTTTGTTTTGGCCCGGGAGTTCGGCTGGACTCCTGAACAGGTCAGCGGCATGACTATCGGCCAGATCTTGCTTTATCTCGAAATGGCGGGGCGGGGTGGTGATAATTAATGATCCACGCTCTTGGGCTCATCCTGCCAACCCTGGAGGAACCGATACGACTGTCTGGAGGCGGCTCTCCCGCGCACTGGCGATGTGCCATGTCGCGCGGCGCGGCCCAAGCTATTCTCGACCGATGGTGCACCTGGGCAGTGGAATTGGCCGGTGTCAACCCGGAACTGACATCCAGCCCGCTCTTCGGGACAGAGCTGGATAGGCTCGCCGGCGAAAGCGGCGGAGTGATCCCGCCTGTCATTGCTGAAGATCCCTCCCCCAAGCCGATCAGACCGGAATCCAGTCTGCTGCCACAGCGCAATGCCGCGCCGGAAGAAAATGTATCCCTATTCAATATTCATCGCGGGCGCAAGCGCTCGCGCCTTGATTCCACCACTTCTGGGCTGTCCGGCTCTCCTGCGGAAGACTCTGTCCCAATTCCCACAGGTTTGCCGGCGCAAGCTACTCGGGATCTGCTAGATCGGCACGCCGAATCTCACCTCCCTTTGACTAAAAGAAATTCGCGAAGTGCGGGCAAGCCAAAGACTCCATCCGAGGCACGTAGCAGCCCGCGTGTGCACGAGTCAGTGGTGCGATGGAAAACCAGAGCCGGAATCGAATTTCATGCGCTTGAGTCAGGTCCGAGTAGTGAAGAACGCCAAGTTGCAGCCAAACACCGGCATTATGTCCGCTCCGAACCACCTGGCGATCAGGGTCTGCTCGCTCAAAAGGATTGGTCAGGGCGCGTCGCCCGGGGTGCGGCGAAATGCTTTAATTCGGCGCTCTCCAATTATGCCCGCTCAAATTCGCCCACTCGGTTGAACGCCGCAGCACTTGCGCGGGAATTGTCTTGCCGTATTGAAGGCCCTCTGGCATCGCGGGAATTGCTGTCTACGGCAACGGAAGTGTTCCGCACAGTTGAGACTTCGCGAGACATCTGGAGAGAAGGGACTGAAGGCCAAGATCGGCGTCCCTCCGCAGCGAAAACCACGCATGTCGACAGTCGTCGTGGACCTTCCGCGCGAGGTGTTGCCCGTCCTGAGAATTCCTCGCGCCGTTCCGTAACGGCGACAGGAGGGACTCCACTGACCAAAGAGCGGGAGAGAACTTCCGCTCCTGAAATCGTACCTGGTCCCATTCCCACGGAGACTTCGTCGGGCGCCGGCGAGACAGCGCCGGCTAATCCCATCGCCGAACGATGGTTGCCCTCCGATAATCCCGGGCCACCGCCGGCCTTGAAAATTGCCCCGCCGGTCTTGATGGAAATGCTGCCGGCGCTTCTCCCGATGAAGTCATTAGGGAAACCCGCTCCTCCGATCGCGTCACGATTAGCCATCCGAGGCGCTCAAGCAGAAGCCGCTGTGAGCGACGACGATCTTTCCGCCCTCGCGGACAAGATCAAGCGAATCCTAGATGGCCAGGCACGCCGACACGGAATCAGCGTTTGATGGGCCGTGGATGCAGCGAGTAGGACTTTAGAGGAACACGTGAAACCGATGCTAGACGATCTCGAATTGCCGCAGGTGCAGGAGGTGGTCACCCTTGACCGCCGCGCTTTGGCCGAACACAAACCGCCCGGCATGGCTGGAAGTCTGTTTCAAAATCTCGGGAGAAGACCCACCCGGGTGGTTCTGTGGGGCGTTGCTTCGGGCCCGGACGCGCGCGACTTTGCCGACAAATTGGATTCGAAATTTCGCGCCGCGAAGCCTGTTCCCTTCACCACTGACATCGTCGCCGACAGCAAAATTGACCAGGTGTTGATCGACGACCTGCGCCTCCAGGATCTCGCCGGCAAACCCGAGCGCTTTGCCTACGTGCTCACGCTCCGCGAATTCATCAAGCCGGTCGAGCCTGCGGACGCCTCCGCTTTGGATGCGGGCATCCTGGACGATGCCAAGCAATTGGTGGATGGAATTGCGGGGGCACTGAAACTGGCCCAGGCTCTCGCTACGGGCCTGGAGCGCTTTATTCCGGTTTTTAGCAACTTCGTGACACGCCTGCAGCAAGCCGGCGGCTCTGGGAACCGTCCCTGACCGGCTATTTTCGGAAAGGAGAAAAGGGTATGGCTGATACGACCAATCTTTATCAAGACCTTAAAAACGCTCTGACCGAATTCAAGACATTTCTGGATTCCAACGTCGCTACGCTCAAACCGGCGATTACGGCCTTGGAAGCCATCCTTCCCCAAGTTAGCGATCTGATCACCAAGCTCATCGCCTTGATGGGTCAGCTCAAGACGGCGATCCAGAACCTAAACGTCGGTGGGATTCCGGGGTTGGCGCAGGTTTCGCAATTCACCACGGCTGCCAAGACCCTGCTCCAGACCGCGGAAAACCTTATGCCTGATCAAAAAACCGCCATCGACGATGTGCTGGGCGTGGTGGATGTGGTCAGTGGCCTCCCCAGCCTGGATCAGGTGAAGACAGACATTCTCAATCTCATCGACGGGATTGTTCAGGATCTTAACTCGCTCAAGTCCTAGTTTGCCCGTGGCTCGCCGCGGCCACGCTTGTGAAGAGAGAGGAATCGAATGGCGGTCAAGCCAATGCTCGACGACGTCGAGCTCCAACAGGTTCAGGAGGTCGAGGCTGAAGAAAAGGAGGCCCTCGCGCAGCAGAGTGTGCCTGCCCTGGAAGGGGATTTTCTTCAAGACCTGGGGCGCCGCGCCACGCGGGTCAGCGTCAGCGGTGTGCTCAGTGGGGACAAGGCGGGTGACGGGCTAAAGAAATTGCGGGAAAAATTTCAGGCTGCTACCCCCGTACCTTTTACCGCGGATGTTTCCACCGCCACCAAAGTCGACAAAGTCCTCATTGAAGATATGGGCGTGCGCGACCTCGCCGGCAAGCCCGAGCGCTTCGAGTATGCCTTCACCCTGCGCGAATTTACACCTCCCCCGCCACCGCAAGTGGAGCCCCCCCCTCCGCCGCCGCCCCCACCGCCCAGCACAAAAACCGGAACATTGGTGGTGGAGGTCATCGTCGAGGGCCAGCCCAATTTCGACTTCAGCACCGTCACAGTGAGCGTGGATGGAACGAAAGACGATGGCTCATCTTTTTCCAAGACGCTCACCAGCCGATCCAACAACGTGTGGACGGAGCAGGACATGCCCGCGGGACACTACACGGCGCATGCGGTGGTCACCGACCCGCAGCCCATGTCCGGCTCTGCGGATGCCGTGGTTCGAGTGGGTCAAACCACCCGTGTCACCATCACGCTTCGGTCCGGCCCGCCGGTCGCGGTCACGTTCGTCGTCCATTTCTGGTTTGACAAAGCTTTTGTTGAGCCCTGCATGCTGGAGGTGCTTAAGAAGGTGGCGGATTTCGCCGCAGCCCACTTGGACCAGAAGTTGCTGGTCGTCGGGCATACGGACCTAGTCGGCTCGGATGACTACAACCAATCACTTTCCGAGCGGCGTTCGCGCGCCGTCTTCGCCGCACTGACATTCGGCCGCGATCAAGCAGGCGCGGTGGCAGAGTGGAACACGCTGCGGCGCCGTGCCACGGGCGGTCTGCCCAACGTCAGTGACACGTGGAGCACGCGCGAATACCAATATATTCTCCAGGATCTTGATTATTACTCGGGAGCAATCGACGAGCAACACGGGCCCGATACCGACGCCGCGGTTCGCGCGTTCCAGGAAGACAATGCGCTTCCCTCCACCGGGCAGGTGGATGACGCGACTTGGACGGCACTGATCAAAGCCTACCTCGGACAGGAACCTCTTTCTGTCCCGGAAAGCCAGTTCTTCAAGAATTCCGCCAACGGCTGCGACGGCGGGATTGTCAAGTGGATAGGCTGCGGTGAAAAAGATCCTGTCAAAAATACCCAGGATGCGTGGCGCCCGAACAGGCGTTGCGAATTGCTTTTTGTGAATGCCGACCGCATTCCCTGCCAAATTCCCAAGCCCGTGACCTTCGACCTGCCAGTGCCTGGCGCGGGCGGCACGTCGTGGTGTCTTGGTCCCGGCGACCCGCAAAAGCGCTGCTGCTTCACGGCGCGCAGCGAGCCGCAGCCGGGCAAGTTTCTCATTCAGTCAGTTGACCCTTCGACGGAAGTGAACAGCGGAGTCATCACCTTCGAGGATGGAACGCCGGCTGGGAATCTGGACTATGTCCTCATTGCGCCTGACGGGGAGTACATGAATGGCGAGCGCCCGAGCGGGCCGACGCGCGGCCGGCCGATCCCCGGAAAGACCGAGCCCGACGGAAGCTTCGCGTTTCCGGACAAGCCCAAGCACCCCGGGATCTGTACTCTTGAAACCGTCGGGCCTGTCCTGGCACGGCGCTCCAGCGACCCGCCGAACTCTGAGCACAGCACGGTTATTTGCTTTGAGCTGACAGCCCAGGCTGCGCCTGCGGCTGCGGCCACGGAAGCGGCACGCGCGGCAACTGTGGGGGCTCCGGCAGGCGCCAGCCGAGCCGTCGTCGCTCCCCCTCCTCCGGCTCCGGTCAACCCGAGTATCACGCTTGCCAACGCCGTTGTCCTTGTGAAGAAACCTCACACGAATCCCGCGCGCCAACGGGTCACGCTCAAAGTATCTGCGCACTTTCCCCGCGCCGGGACCTTTACGCGCTCGGACGCCAAAATCCGCTTCTTCACAGCCGCCGTGGGGGGAACCGAAATTAACTTTGATGGTGTCGACAACGTGTTTAAGGGAGCGCAGCTTTCCTCGGCTACGGGCGTCATCCTATTTGCCGAGGCTGCGACCCCAAGTGTGGGGCCCAACGATGTCACGCTCACATTGACGCTAACGCCGGGCGCAACTCCCGTCGGTCCAGCCGCCACGGCTACCATGACGTCGGTTCAACTTGATCTCGACCTCTTCATGAGCAGGACAACCGCCGGTGTTGATCCCGCCCCACTGCCTCAGCCACCTGCGGCGGCACCGGCGAATCCCACGGACAAATGGTTTGGAGGCCGCTTCGTGCATGTGCAGGATCCTCCGGGTAATCATCATGGGCGCGCGCTCGTCATGGTGAAGGTTCAGCCAGCCGGATTCAACGGCGTGCTTTCGCTCCGGGCGGTGCAAGTCTCAGCCGCCAACGCCGTCGGCGCACCAAGCAACCGCATGCAGCTCTTTGATAATGAGAATCCAACAGCGGGAGAAGCTGCGAAAGCCAACCCGCACCCGTTCAACGCCAACACCGTGCCGGCCGCTGGCCTCCGGTTATTTGTGCAAGGTGCGCGTGTGAGTGGCACGTTGCGCGATACTGGCCTGCAGCTTGGACTGCAGAATGTCGAGAACGACGGTGACCGGGTGCGCGTGACAGTTGTGCAGTTCAGCCATTTGGTGGCGGACGTTCCCTCGACGGCGGCCAACACCCCCCGTGTCCATCCCCCGGCTCCCGCCTCCGTCGTCAACTCGCCGGTGGCTCGTCACAATTTCGATATCACCAATTTCGCCGAGGACTTCGCGCTCGCCTCGACGCTCGTCTTGGTCGAGAAGTCGGTTCTAGCGCCCGATCCGGCTAATGGCGTGCCTGGCGACCCGGTGAATCTCAGTGTCCGCGTCGCCCCGGCGGGCGTACCCGTGCAATGGGGCGTACAGCGCGACACTACCGCCCTCACCGGAGACAACCCTGCCATCATCGCGCTCAGTGCTAGCGCCACTCCCACGCTCGCAGAGAACCAGCCGAACCAGCTCCAGGCGACACTATTGGCTGACAACGTGGGGTCGTTCTTCATTCGTCCGTTCGTAGACTGCAACGGGAACAACAGCTTCGATCTCGGAATCGATAAGGAACCTTTCATCGTCATGAATTTGATCCTGATCCGGGCGAAGGCATTCATTAATAACAGCCTTCTTAATCCTCCGGGCAACGTGACCACAATAGGATTTGTGACGGTTCGCGACCCGCTGGGTGGCCCTGACCTAGTGGGATTTGCCCTGGGTACAGGGAATGTCCAGGCTACGCTGGGGCCGAACTCTTCTGCCGTCCACAACGACGCCGCCATCGCAGTGATCGGCGGTGGCCCAAACGGACTGCGGGGTCTCGACCGACTGATGGCCGGCTGGGTTCAGAACGCACTCGCAGTCGATACCTCGCCCACACTCCCGGCCGGCGACGATGTCGTCGCAGAGTACATAGACTCTACCGGTGCCTCTCCCAAGACGCACTCGGCGATGTCAATTTGGACGCCGCCCCCAATCGTCCCGCACCCGGCGCTTGCCTGGGGCCGGAGAGTTGACTCTTCGGGTGGCCATCCATTCTTACTGCCGGGAACCCCCAAGCCGATCCTAATTCCGGGACCCTTCCTCGACGCGTCGCCTTTTGGGAGTGAAGGTACGGGAGGAAACACGGCAGTGGGTACCGAATCCCCAGATACGCCCGGGCCTCCGATTGTACCTGGGGCTAAACCTGGACCCGGACCTCAGCCCGGCGTCACGAAAATGCCCGTCGTCCCACCGGACGTCGGCCAGTTGTGGCGAGTCCAAATGTGGGACAGCCCCTCTGAACGTGTGTCCGTCATCCATTTTGGCTTTCCGAGGGCCCGGTTGAGCAGGCTTCGGTTCAACGAGAATTTCCGCACGGACTTATGTGTGTGGACAAACGTTGCGGGAGTGGCGGGACCAACCCGAGACGCAGCGTGCCGGCTATACTCGAGCGTGCAGACCAACAAATGGGCGATCCGCTTCATCGCGGACGTCCAGCAACTCCCGCCAGTGCCTCCATCTATTCGTTCCATCGCGGGAGGGTCGCTGGTCGCACGGTCCTATTTTGTCCGAGTCACCTACACGAACTCGGCAGGTGAGACGACCGCATCCGCAGAGGCTCATCTTGCGATTCCCGCCGGCAGGCTGGCGCAAGTGATCTCCCCACCGGCAGTGGGCAACACAACCGGATACAACGTTTACATCGCGACCACATCTGGGAACGAAACAAAACAGAACGGCGCACCTATATCGATCGGCACCAACTTCACCGAGCCGACGACAGGGTTGGTCAGTGGCGCTGCGCCCCCGACGGCCAATACTACGGGGGGAGTACCGATAACGAACGACCTTACCCTACAGCTAGATCCGAATCCAAATCGCCTTGCGACGCCAGTGCAGGGTTCGGGATTGGAAGTGCGTGGTCCGGCTGATTTGAGGGTATTGGGAACCGATGCTCGAAGTTAGCGTGCTGAGCGTTCCCATTGAGGCGCAGAGATCATCGCGAGGAAGGTTTTATAGCTCATGAAAACAACAGACGTGGAACACCCCTCGAGGGTACTCCGGGCCACGCACATTCTTCGAATCCGGATTAATGACGCGCGGCTAGGCCCATGGAGATTTTCGCCGACCAGGCGGACCGAGCGTTTGGCGGAGATCAGAATCACTCCACTTGAGGCCCTGAAAGGGGCCGTAGGCCAGCATCCCGGCGAGGACCTACAATTGCGCGTCTTCCAGTACTCTTCGGGCTCACATCGCCTGCCCGCTGCACCGGGAGTGTGGTCCAACATCCCCCTTGAACCTGGGACGGAACTCATGGCTTTCTGCCACAACTACATCAGCAGGGTCATAGAAGACCTCCTTGGCGAGGATTCGTGCGAGCAGATCCTGCCCACAAAGGGTAACCTGGATGATGTGCGGCTGGCGGTGCAAGCTGAATCGGCGAGCCTGTCGGCCGTGGCCATCGTTGACCTCGCTCTGACTCACGCCCGCGCGCTCGGCTACGTCTTCGCGGAGTACCTGTGGGCCAAACTGGCAGACACCTCACTGCGCGATCTGCCGACCTTCGAGGCCCTGATGCGCCTCCTGGAAACACCGGAACTAACGCTCATCGCGCGCTGGTCACTGCTAAGGGAGGTCTACGCTGCGACAGTTTATTCTCTCCGGCCTTCTCCGGAACATGTTCACAGGCTCGCGCTCACACTTTTCCACCTGCTCGAAGTGAGCAAGGATCCGAGCGTAACGGACAACATCGTTCAGGTTTTCCTCCCGAATCTTCTGGGGATACAGGGCGGGCTTCCGCAGCGGAATGCGGACGACGTCTTTGCCGACGCGGCGGAAGAACGTTCGAAAGTCGAGGCCATACTTGGCCGTTATCAAGGTAGCGCATCCACACAGACTCTGCTCGCCTGGCTGCGCGCGGGGCAGGCGTAATGCTGAAGCTGAGGAGCAAGAGGTATAAATGTTGACCCCGGCGTACAAATTGACCATTGGCCAGAAGGTCGTCGACACCACGCACGAACCCAAGGCCAGTACGATTGTGGATCTCACTGTGCATCTGGACCTCGACATTCCCGCGGACAGTTTCGAATGCATTCTTGGTCCGGTGGATGGGCTCAAGCCGGCTCGCGACGACAAGGCCACCGTCGAACTGGGTTATGCCGATAATGGCGGCTTCACGCGCGTGCTCACTGGGACGGTAGTGACTGTCGAACCTGCCCTGACTGCGGTGCGGGTGGCGGGCTACACACCGGTGGAAACCCTCCTGCGCTCCTTTCTGGACCAGACGTATGAAAGTAAAAACGCCGGTGAAATCGTTCGTGACCTGGCCGGAAAGGCCAACGTCGATGTGGCGAAGGCGGAGGATGGCATCAAATTTCCGGCTTACGTGATCGACGGACGGCGCAGCTTCTACCGCCACATGCTCGATTTGGCGGGCTTGTGCGGGTTCGACATTTACTTCAACCCCGAGGGCAAGCTGGTGTTCGAAAAATTCATCAATGGCAAGACCGTGCACGTCTTTGAATTCGCCAAGCACATTGTGGCGCTCGAAATTTCGCGCACTCCCCCCCAGGCAGGCCGAGTGGAAGCTTGGGGAGAAAGCGCCACCGGCAGCCGGGGTGACGATGCATGGGCTTGGCTCACCAAGGACTTCAGCAGTTCGAAAGGGACGGCCGGATCGGGTGCTCCAAAGCTCCTCCTGGAGCGTCCGGTGCTCCGCACCAACGACGCTGCTCAGACTGCGGCGGACGCGGGCTCCACCCGCATCCAGCGCAGTGGATTGCGCGGCCGGGTGGTCACCATCGGACGGCCGCAAGTGATGCTGGGCGACGCTATCGGGCTGCGCGGCCTATCCGACAGCTCACTGAACACAAACTTTCAGGTGCGGAGCGTGACGCACCGCATCACCAAACGCGAAGGGTTTACCACGGTGGTCGGGTTCCGTGCCATTAACGTCAGCGGAGGGTCCGCAGCATGAGCGCGGCACAACACTTGCGAACAAGAAAGGAGGGCGCCTGAAGTGGGCACCATCGTTGAAACCATCCAGGAAATTGTGCGGCATGAAATGCGGAGCGTCAGGGTGGCGGAACTGGGCCTCGTCGATGCGGTCTACCCGCACAGCTCCAACGGTGATAACGACAATTACGCTTGCGATGTGCGCCTGAAGAACAGCGGGCTCCTCCTGAAAAAGGTGCCCGTCTCGACGGGCCATATTGGAACCGTGGCTATCCCGAACGTAAAAGACCTGGTACTTCTTGCCTTCGACAAGGGAGACGTCAACCAACCGATCATTATTGGCCGGCTGTACAACGATGACGACCGCCCGCCGCTCAACAACCCGGATGAAGTTATCTTCCGGCTGCCGCTCGCAGAGGCGGACGACAAGACGGTGAAGGCGGCTGTCCGAAACCACCAGAGCAATTCCCCCCCGCGCGAGATCATCGTGGAGATGCCGCCCAAGATTACAGTGCGCATTACGGACGGCACCGTGCGTGCCACCGCGGGCAAGAGCGAAATGAAACTGGACCAGCCTGATGGCAGCGGGGGCACGGTCACCGTTTTGGCAGGACAAACGCAAATCACGATGAACCAGGACGGCGACGTAACCGTTGAGGCGGCAGGCTCCATGACGCTCAAGGCTGCCGGAAATATCAGTATTGAAGGTCAAAGCGTCAAGATCAACGCCGACCTCGACTTCACCGTTCAAGCCCAGACTTCGGCGACGATTCAGGCGAGTGTTGGGGCGACGCTGGATGGGGGAACGTCCGTGACAGTCCAAGGGGCGTCTGTCTCAGTCAGCGGAATCACTTCGTTTACGCCGTAGTCAGGGGATATACGATGCCGGGAATGCCAGTGACCATAGGTTGCGCAGTCATAGTGACGCCGGGAGCGTCTGGGCCTCCCGATACGGGGACCATTGTCGGGATCTTCCAGACCGCCGTCACGGTGGGCGGGATGCCGCTGGCAACAGCAGGGTCTCTCTGCATGATGGTCAACTCAGTGTGGGGCATTCCCTACCCATTGGTCATCGGCCCTTTGGCGAGTACGGGCGTGATGGTGGCCGGACAGCCTCTGGTACGGATGGGCGACAACATCCCCAGCCCTCCGGGAATTCTGACGATCATCGGGCCACCCGCCGCACCGTTTGTCACCGACCAATCGCCGCCTTGATAAGGGCGCAGGTCGGAACGCATGAGACCCAAGGCTTGGAAAAGAGGTGGTCAAGGATATGCCAGATAAGACCATTCGATTTGGAACTGACTTGCGGCTCCTGGGAAACCTTGAATCGCAATACGACCGCAATCGCGGCAGTGACCTGTTCACCGCCAAGCGGCCGCAGACAGGAAAGGAGGACCTTGCGACACTCGAGGGCGCAGAAAATCTGCAGCAGGCTTTGCTTCTCCGCTTCCTGACGCCTATGGGCGAGATGGCGATTCTGGGACATCCCGACTACGGCTCGCGCCTCTTCGAACTCATCGGCGAGCTAAATAACGACACCAACCGCAACCGCGCCAAGATGTTCGTGCTGCAGTCGATTGCAGAAGAACCGCGCGTCAAGCAAGTGCTTTCGATCAGTGTCAAGCAGAATGCCCAGGATCGCGCAGGCGTGGACATCAGCATGTCCCTGCTCTCAATTGCCAGTGATACACCGTTGAACCTGGTCTTTCCCTTCTTTCTGGAAGGAGGTCCGACCCCGTGAACGCACAAACGGTCAACCTCGTCGATCGTCCATACGCTGAGATCGTGGATGACATCCTCACCGCCATCGTCGGCGGCGTGGTGAACGAGCCCATCGTCTTCGACGTGAAGGAGGACCACTACCCTCTCTCACAACCTGCCAACGACGTGCGCAGCGTGAAGGGCACCATCACCGTACCCGTCAATGGACAGCCCACTCCCGTCCACCAGACTTTTCAGAGCGGTGTGGACTATTTGTTCTCACTGGGCGACAACGCGGTCGTGTGGCAACCGGGCGGCCATTTGCCCGATGATGAGACGATTTTCTACGTGGACTACTTTCCCCCCAATACTCTCTCACCGCTCAGTGACATTAATGTGGGCAGCGTCACGCGCACTTTAAGCGAAGCCATCGGGCGCGAAATCGCCACGGTCTACCAGCAGATCAACCAGGCGTACCTGGCGGGATTTGTGGACACCGCGACGGGGCAGTCGCTGGATCTGGTGGTTTCAATTCTGGGGGTCGTGCGCGAAACCAAGGAATACGCCACGGGGCTGGTTACCTTCTTTCGCGACCCTTCCGCGTCGGACGGGAATATCTCCGTCCCGGAAGGCACCCTGCTCAGCACGGCGAAGGGCGAAGCAACCTTCCTCACTAGCGAAATGCGCACATTGCAGCGGGGGCAGGTGCGGATCGACGTTCCGCTTCGCGCGAGTGACGCGTCCAAAGGTCCGTCAGGAGTGGTTCCGGCTAATGCCATCACGAAGCTGGCGCAACCCATCACGGGCATTTCGCGCGCCACGAACTTCGATCCCACGGTTCTGGGGGCCAACGACGAAAGCGATGACGAGTTGCGCGCACGAGCGAAAGCTGTCCTCCAAAGCCTGGGGAAAGGGACGCTGGCCGCGCTCGCCCGCGTGGTCTTTGAAGAGCGAGCCAAGCTCGATGAGGTCTGGGACCCTAACAGCTCACCACTCAAACGTTCCGACCCCGGCAGTGTGACGCTGTTAGTCGAGACGGAGCCAGAGCGGTTTGTAAGCCTGGAGGGCGCAGTCCAGGAAACGCGCGCGGCCGGAGTCCTCGCGACGGTGGTCGCGCGCTACGTTTTCTTCAAGCCGCGCCTTGTAGTCACCATCGCGAAGGGTTTGACGGCGGAAGGCAAAGTGAAAGTCGTGAACCAGATCATTGACGCGATACAACAGTACGTAGATGGCATAGGAGCCGGGGATTCTGTCAAAGCCCAGGACATGCAGGGTGCAATCGTCAAAAACGTGAAGGAAGTGGGCGACCCCAAGAAGGTCCAGTTTGCCGACGCCATTACCTGGCGTTCAGATGTGGCTCAGCCGGGCGCCGCGCCGTTGGTGGACGCCCTGATTGACGCCATCGGCGCGGCTCCTGCGGGCGACACCAATGCTTTGAGAACCTCGCTCACCGCGGTTCTCACCAATGAGTCTCCGTTGGCGCCAACCGAGCGCCGCATTCCCGACCGTAGCCTGGTGCAGGGCGCGGGCGGTCAGCGCGCTACAGATTCGGAAATCGCCGCAGCCCAGTTCCAAGTGATCTCCGTGGTCCAAGGCGACAAATGGTCGATCGCACTTGACCTCGAACCGGCGGACATAGTTCTCGCTGAACAATAATATGCCAACCAAGACGGACCGCATTCTCGGTTACCTCCCCGGCACGTTCCGCGCGTTGCCCCGCCCCACCGCCCTCTATTCTGTTGTGGACGCTTTTGGGAATGAATTACTCCAGGCGGAAAACTCTCTTGCCGCATTGATGCAAGCCCACTGGGTCGATCTCGCCGATCGAAACGAAGAAATGATTAACGACCTGGCTCGCATTGCCTCGCTGTATGGCCTTGCGCCACGCGACGATGAGAGCGTGGAAGAATTCCGCGAGCACCTCAAGCGCTACGTTCGAACGTTTCTCGAAGGGACCGTCACAGTTCAGGGCATTTTTCGCGTCGTGGCTGAAGTCTTGGGCCTGCATATTGCCGACGGTTACGATGATATGGATACCTGGTGGATGCGCCCGCGCAACCTCTTGATCACTCCGGTATCTCGAGGCGACGATGCTGCAAGTGTTTTGCTAGGGGTGAACGCGGCGCGCGTGACGGGTTCGCCTTCCCTGGCCGCGCGCGTCGTTGGGCTGCCCAACCTTGCGGCGGGCGCAGACCTTCGCGCCGGTTCAGTTCTAACTTGGGTTATGGATGGCGGCGGTCCTGTCATTTTGGACTTGAAAACCCAAGTCGCCAACCTGGCCGCTGCGACGCTTCAGGAAATCACTGCGGCCATCAACAGCGCCGCTGGCTCGCCGATAGCAAGTCACGATGGCCGGCATCTGATCATGGCTTCGCCGACCCTGGGCGTGCCAAGCCGCCTTGAGATTCGAGATGCGGACGATGATGCCGCACCGATCCTCCTGGGGCTGCCCTCGCGCACTGTGCATGGCCGAGCCGCGACATCGGCTCACGTCACCGGGATGGTCGACTTGAATGCAGGTGTTGATCTGCACGATTCGCGGTATCTACGCCTTTTCATTGACACCACCAATTTGGTCGAATTTGATTGTGCGGGGCCGGTTCCGGCCGCGACCTCCCTCGACCAGGTCCGGGATGCAATCAATGGCGCGATTGGAGCCACTATTGCGTCCCACGACGGTCATTATCTGACTTTGAAGTCCACCAAGCTCGGCACCGGGAGCAGTATTGCCTTTCAGTCGCCGGCCACACAGGACGCTACGCAGCTCCTTTTTGGAAGCGTCGCCACCGTGTACACCGGAAGTGACGCCCAGCCGGCAAGACTCGTGGGACTTGCTGACCTGAGGCACGGCGTGGACTTGGGCGCGAGTCCCAATCTGCGCCTGAGGATTGACGGCAATGCCGTCACAGTCAACTGCGCAGGCGCGGACCCGTCGCACACGCAGGCCATAGAGGTCGTCGCCGCAATTAATGCCGCCTTACACGCGCCCGTGGCGAGCCTGGCCGGTCACGGCATCAGCGTCGCGTCCGTAAAGATAGGATCCAGCGGCGAAGTTGGACTCGAGCCGCCTCTTACGGGTGATGCCAGTCTGCTTGTCCTGGGAATTCCCCCGAGGATTTTCACGGGCTCGGCAGCGACTGCGGCAAGGCTTGTCGGCACCCATGATTTAACTCAGCATCAGGACCCGTCTGGGAAAACCGCAACAGGCGTGGACTTGGGTGCGGTCCATTTGCTCCAGATCTCCATCGATGGCGGCCCCCCCTTGGTGGCTGACGCGCGCAGGGTCGCGCAAAATCCCCGGGCGGTCACTCTTGTTGAAATAGCGAGCGCGCTTAATGCCGCGGCAGGTTTCGGAATCGCCTCAAGCGACGGCCAGCATCTTATCCTCACCTCTCCCACCGCGGGCGCGGCGAGCAGCATGGAAATTGTCCCGCTCGAGACCGCCCTGCCGCGGCGTTTTCTCACCCGGGCTTTCATCACTGATGAAGCCGCCCAGGCCATCTTCGGATTTCTCCGTGCCCGGGCCACCAGCTCAATGGCTGCGCAAGCCCGTGTGGAAGGGATTCTTGATCTTGGACGCGGCGTGGACCTGCGACAGGCGCGATTCCTGCGCGTCGGCGTGGACGGCGCCCCGCCTACTGACATCGATTGTGCTGACCAGAGCGCGCGTCCTCGCGTCGCCCTTATCGGGGAAATCGTTGCGGCCATCAATGCCAAGCTGGGATCCGACGTTGCCTCCAGCGACGGCCACCATCTCTTCCTGACCTCGCCGACTACCGGCGCCCTCAGCCGCATTGAGTTGGGTGTGGCGCGAGGTACTGATGCCCTCGATAAGTTGCTGGGATCAGGCCCGCTGTCGGTTCGCGGCACGGAGGGTACGCGCGTCATTTTCAAAGGAACGGTCGATTTGAGTGGCGGCGTCGACCTCAGTGCCGTCGCAAAAGTGAAGATCGGAGTCGACTCCGCGGCGCCTGTCGAATTTGCGTGTGCGGGCGCGATTCCGGCGAATAGCAAATTGAATGAAATCATCACCGCCATCAACGTGGCGCTGGGTGCGACAATCGCCACCTCCGATGGAAAGCGCCTTATTCTGACTTCTCCGACGGTAGGCATTAACAGCCGGCTGGAATTCGCCACGCCGAGCGGCTCGGATGCCACAGCCCGCTTGTTCGGGATTACCGCGCCTCGGAGCTATCATGGGAGCGATCCTACTCCGGCGCGCGTGGTGGGGACTCGCGCGTTGGGTGCGCCGGTGGACCTGACCACCGTCCGCTTCTTGCGCATTGCCGTTGATGGCGGCGCTCCGGTCGATGTGGACTGTGTGAAATCCGCCGCCGATCCGGCGCATGCCACCCTAGTTGAAATCGAAAAATCAATAAACACTGCGCTCGGAAAAAATGTAGCGGGCGACGATGGCGCCCACCTGATTCTGACGTCCATTGCCGCAGGCTCGGCCGGGCAATTGGCACTCCAAGCTTACACGGCCAGCGACGCGCGGTCCTTATTACTTGGAGTAGTGCCTGACGTTACGACTGGAAGTGACGCTGCTCCACCGGTCATGACCGGTGGGGTCGATTTGCGTGCTGGAGTGAATCTGGAGGAACGGCGCACCCTTCTCCTTTCCATAAACGGCGGCCGCCCGGTGGAAATCGATGTGGCGGGAGCGGCGCCACACCAGACTTTTCCCGACGAAATCGCGGACAAAATCAATGCAGTGTTTCCCGGACTCGCCTCAGTCACCGCTGACAATTTCTTGCGACTGACCGCTCCTGTCAACGGTGAAAACAGCAGCGTCGAGCTGCTGCCACTTCGCGCCCTGGAGCTAATTGAATACCCACCGGAAGCCGTCGACGAGCCTCCGCGCGCCGTCCGCCACGGAGATAGCTGGTCGATGGTCAACGATGGCGCTGCGGATTCCGACCTCGAAATTGAAATTACAGCCGCACAGGGGCAGGGCGGGATTGGCCTGGTGGATTTGACTGCGGGCTTGCGGGTGCGAGTGATGACCACGCTTGAGCCCGGCGAACGCCTTCGGATCAGGCGGGACACCCACGCCGGACTGGTCGCAGAGGTGCTGGCAATGGATGGCGCCGCGACTGCCGTGCCGGGTTCTCAGATTCTCACCGGGCCGCTGGGCACGCAAGCGTGGGTGCCATTCACAGGGAGTTGGCATTTCACCGGCGGCAGCGCGGACGACTGGGCATCGCTGCAGTTGAACAATCCAGACGCCAGCAGCCTGGTCGTCTTGCGCGCCAGGCAGCGCGGCGCGAGCGGTGACTCGATCGCCTGCAGTGTTGTCGAAGCAGCGGTTCCGGCCGGAGTCGTGGTACCCGTGGCGGGCACGAGCAAAGTCCGCTTAATGGGAAAACTCGTTTCAGGCGCTGGAGGAACCAGTCTCAAAGACGGTTCCGGGAAAATCCTCGCCGTGTTACGCCCCGGGTCAAATACAGCGTTGGATGCCTACAGTGACAAAATCGTGACCGCGGAAGGCCAGCTATTCGCCGGTGAGGGGATCTCGCCGATTCTGGTGGTCGAAAGTATAGCGATGCTGTTTGACGTAACAGTGACTGGCACCGCCCTCGACGGGACTCCGTTAGTTGAGACCTATGCCGGAGTCACTATCGGCGGAGATAGCAGTGCGTCTGACAGCCTGATGTGGCAGGTGAACAGCGGCATGTCACAACTTGTCATTGCCGAGGAACTGGATAAGGGCGCCGCGCTCAATCTGCCGCGAGGCCGGTCCAAGTGGATTTACCTCAATTTCAACGAAGCCCGCTTCAATCGCGATCTCTTCGATGAGGCGCACTTCGCGGCAGGAATCTGCCGCGAGGGCGGAATTTTCGATGTGAGCCGATTCACAAATTCGCCCCCAGAGCCGGAGGTGGCCGTCTTTTCTCCCACTCCGCCGCTCGACGACCCAACGGTGGATGTGCGCTTCCACTGGGTACGGTGTCAGGCCGGCGCGTTCGTGGTGAATTTACCGGCGGACCTGCCGGAGGAGTTCGGCGCACGTTTTGATCAGGGACGATTCGCGGTTCAGGGCAACTCGCCTGAAATCTTTCCGGATGTTGTGCTGGAAGCCAGCGTCCTGAGCGGCCCCGGAGGCGACCCCGACTATCTCGTTAACCGCATCAATACGTCGTCGAAGCTGGTGACGGCAAAATCCCTCACTCAACCCAACCCGCCGCTGGGTTGGGAGACGATGACTGTCCCATTCCGCCACCCTCGCGCCCAGCCACTAACGCTTGGAAATGACACGAGCCCGGGGAAGATGTACCTGGCTGAGAATGGCGTTGCGGGCCTCATCGAGCTGAGCGCTCGCCAGCCCGGAGTGTGGGGCAACAGTATTGAAGTGACCGCGCGCCCCGCGGGGCCCGCGCGCTATGACGTCACTATCGGCCTCGCGGCCGCTAGGTTTGAAAGCGCCCGTCAAATCGCCTGGGCAGGCCACCTGACGCCCCCCGGAGACGACCCACTCCCTGCCTTGATCAGTGAGATCCTGCGGCCGCAGCCCGTTGGGGTGCTGCACGCCAAGGCAGCGGGCGTGCGGGCTGTCGTAACGCGCGACCGCGCGGACGCGGAGCCTTTACCACGCCCAGCCGGCGAAGGGCCAGGCGGAGCCCCGCGCAGCACTTATCTCCTGTTCGATGGATTCAGCAGCTACGTCGAAGTGCCGGACAGCCCCGCCCTCAGCGTCGCCACCACAGGAGCCCTGACCGTTTCCGTTTGGATGCGGCCTGACAGTCTGAAATTTCCCCGCACGGATGGGAGCGGGTACGTCAACTGGCTGGGAAAAGGACAGGGTTCGGGTGCTCAAGGGAAACAGGAGTGGACTTTCAGAATATATAGCCAGGGCAATTCAGAGAACCGGCAGAACCGAATCTCCTTTTACGTTTTTAATCCGGAAGGCGGCAAGGGCGTGGGCAGTTATTTTCAGGATCTCATTGCAGCGGGCGAGTGGATTCACGTGGTGGGTGTTGCTGACGGCAAGAACACCTCCATCTATAAGAACGGCCTGTTTCGGAAGTGCGACCAGTATGCGACAACCGGAGATGGAAGCTGCGAATCGCACGCTCCGCTGGCCATCACGCCGGTGCACGGCGGCGCGCCGTTTCGCATGGGTCACCGGGATGCCAACAGCTATTTCCTGGGAGGGCTTGCCAAAATTCGAATCTGGAACCGCCCGCTCAGCAAGGTCGAGATTGCGGGCCTTTACGCACTGGGCGTGGTCCCGTTGGGTGGGCTAGTGGCGGAGTACCTGCTGAACGAGGGCCAGGGCACGCGTGCCCACGACACGAAGGGCGGAAATGACGGAACAATATTTGGAGCGACGTGGAAGTCGGCGTCGCCGGAACCCTGAGGGCTTGAACTTGGCCGATCGCAGGCTTCCGCGCTCAGCCGCGATCGTTTCTGCACCGAGGAGAATTGTGGTTGATCCTGAAAGCGACTCTTAATCAAAAAAAGGAGAATTAAATATGGGAAATGACATCACCCCCTATGTCTCGCGCAATCCCGGCGATCTCATCACCGCCGGAGATTGGAACAACGTCCAGGTGGACGTCAAGAAGGACATCGCCAGTCAAATTCAGACAGCGGTAGGCCAAGTCAACAACGTGCAGCACGCTGGCGATGCTGACACGCTGGGCGGCAAAACGCCGGACCAACTCGCGAAGGACATCATCAACCAAGTGCTGGCCGCCATTCCCGGGCGCACAGGTTACCAAATGCTCTTCAAACGCTTGAAAGTGTGTGAAGAGAAAGTGATCAAGCACGGCCTCAGTGCCTTCCCGCTCGTGGATGTTTATCAATTGGATTACTTCACAGTAGTATGCGCCAAGGGAGATACTGCCGCCGATGAGACGCGCGCATGGGTCAACATGTACCTCTACCATTCAAGTGAGCAGAGGATAAGGATCCCCGGTCAGCCCAACGTTGCGGTGGACATCGAGCTTTCAGGCACCAAACCTTACCGAATTTCGTTTGCAGATGTGCTTGCACTCTTTAAGGTTCAATACGCGGACACAACCAGTTTGGATGATCTCGAAGCCGACTTCTGGAAGGCTTTTTTTGCCGATCCCAACGATCAGTTCGACCCGGATCAATATTGCCATTCACCGTGGTTCGAGAAGTGCTGCGGCGAAAAGAGGTCCATCAAGGAACTAAAGGACCGTGGCGATTGGGACGACATTTGGCTCAAGATGGTGCCTCGGAAAACCATCAACTACCCGGGGATTCCGGTGCCGGTTCCAACTGGTCAGTTTCCTGGGCCAACGTCTGATTGCCTGTCGCAACCTGCTCCCACTCAAATAGAAGTAACCCAACACGATTTTGATTATCTGGGTATCAAATTGCTTGCGCCACCGATATACCCGTTGAACGTTCCAGGGGAGGGGGTCAATGCACCTCCAGATTGGACAAATGAACTGAAGGTGATGGTGCTCTTAAAAGTCTAGACGCGGCAGATGGGGCTCCGCGCTGATGTTGACTTGACATTGGAGACCCAGTCTCAAAATGGTGCTCACCGATCATTATGATGGCAGCGGGGACGCCTTCGAGGGCGACTTGACGCTTCAGTGGCGGAGCCTGCCTGCCGGCGCCTTGGTGTCCAAAGCGAGGCTGAAAATAACGCCGGTCAAGGCTGCGGACGGGACGCTGTTCCAAGAGGTTATTCGTTACTCGAATGGCCAGGGTGATTTTGGCGCTACAAAGAATCCTGGAAACAACTTTGTCGAGGTCGACTTCCACAAGCGCCGCACCCTGGCCTCCCTTACGGGCGCCAATTTAACGAATGCCAACTTGCAGGTGGATATGGGCGGCGTCTATGTGGAGGTCAACACAAAGGGCGCCATCAAGGCGAATGGTGATAGTCCATTTTCAATGCCCGCAGATGGGACGCTCCCCAGCCTCACCGTCAGCAAGTTCAAGTTGACGGCGCCGGCCACCGGCAGCACGGGCACGCCCGACGTTAGCTCGGTGACCATCAGATCTGTTCCCAACAATCTCACCGTGCGCTTGGGTAATCTGCCTCCAGTTTGGACTCGTCTTGGGGAAATGACAGCGGTCGAGTCGTCTCCCGACTTCACCCAGACGCTCCAAGTGTTGCTTCGCAACGCCACCGTGAAAGACGGCTATTTCCAAATCCCCGTCATCCTCCGCTCCGATTCAATCTGCCGCCTCGACGTCGATCTGGTGGTCGAGTACGTCATTCAAGCGAACCTACAGCCGCAGGGGCTGCAGGAAGTTGTGCTTCCGTTCGATTACAGCACGGTGGCGAAGGCGTACTCTGGTGTGCTGAGCGTAGCACTGCCGCGCAATGCGGTGGTCGTCCCCCAAGGAACCGCGGCGCGCCTAAAGGGAACATTCGACTCGACACGCATTGTTTATGGGCCGAGCGGGCAGGTTGCGGCCGCCGACAGTGCCAGAGTGTCGCCGGCCGAGTCTCAGGCCCAGAGCTTAGCACTCAACTCTGCGTTGGCCGCCACCGGGGTTGACCTCTGGCTGACTGGGGTAACGCGGACAGCCGGTCTGCGGCTAGATTTGCGTGGTGATCTCGATGGCAAGCCTGACGTTGCCTCGCTGCTTTCCGGACCTGTCGAGTTCAGTCTCGACGCCGCGGTTGCGCAGCAAGCCTCATGGGTGAGTGTCGCACTCCCCACCGAGTTCCACTTCCAGGGTGGAACCCAACGCTATTGGATTATCCTGCAGAGTCTGGATGGAACGGTTGACTGGGGCTTGCAGCCCGCGCCATCTGGAGCTGTCGCCCTGCAACATACCCAGGATGGGGGACTCTCATGGCACGACACTCCGAGCACGAAGGTGCCCGGCGCATTGGCCGCATTCTTCCGCCTGCGGGACACTCCCGACCGCTTCCAGGTGCCAGTCGACCTTCAAATTGGAACGGGCGCCGATGCAGTGCGCGTGAAGCTTGATCGTTACCAGCCGCTGGGGCGCGTGGATTTCTCTCTCGACAGCGCCGACGTGTCAAACGCCTTCAACGAGTTCACAACCAAAGCCCTCGGGGCGGCGCCCCCGGACGGCGAGCAACTCGCGAATGGTAACTTTGATCAATGGAACGTAGTCGGAAATGATCCCGGCACTCCGGGATCGATTCGCATGTCGGCGAACCCTCTGGCGGTCGTCTTCTCCCCGGACGGTAAGTGGGCATATATCGCGGGCGCGGATTCCAGTAACGATCGAGTTCCCGTTCTGACACTTGTTGACGTCACATGCGACCAGGCAAAGGCTAACATTCAACTCGTGAATCTTCAAAACAAAACTCCCCAAGCCATCGCGGTTCATCCAGACGGCAGCCGGCTATACATCATGGGACCCCAAAACCTCGACGTATTCGACGTCACGAATTGGAGAGAACTCGGAGCGCTCTCTATGAGCGCCCTACCCGGGGGAAGCAGTTACGGTTCGGGGCTCGTGGCAAGTCGTGATGGAAGCCGGCTGTACATCACCACAACCGGCAACGCCATCTTCAGCCTGGACACGGCCAAGCTCGAGCAGGCTGTAACTGTCCAACTGGCGTTCAGTCCAGGGGACGTGCTTCCTTTCTCGCCTGGAGCGCCGCCAGCGGGAATCGCGGTCTCGCCTGACGGAAGCAGGCTCTATGCGACTGTGCCGGACGGGTCGTCTTCAAACTTCATCTCCGTTTTCGATACCGCGAGCGGAGGGCAGCCTCTTTACAGTATCGTGGTCGGCAGCAATCCGGGGCCGATCATCCTCACACCCGACGGAAGCCTCGCGATTGTCGGCAACATGAACGACAACACTCTCAGCTTCGTTGACACAACGAGCCGCCAGATATCAAGCGTCCCGGTCGGCGGGAGCCCGGCTGCTTTGGCGATTTCACCGGACGGGCAGCGGGTTTTCGTGGCGACCGCCCAGCCGCAGCAGACAACCGGAACCGCCAACGGTGTCACCGTGATTGATTTGGCCCGCCGTGCGATCTCGGGTATGCCCATTTCTCTGGCTACCGCTCCCGGAGCCGTCGCCATCAGTCCTCAAGGCGACCGATTGTACGTGGCCTCCACAGGGGACGGCGATGCCTTGACCTACATACCCTTCGGTGTTCGCGTGCCCGCGGAGTGGTCCCTCACCTCCGGGCAGGTCCTGCTGAAATGCCAGCGCAACGCACCGCCTTCAGGCGTAGTCGTGGCATTTGCCCATCGCGCCACTCCTGCTTCCCGACACAACCTGAGCTCTACCCGGAGAGGCGCGTTGCCTCTGACTGGCCTGACAGGCGGTACCTCGTCCGAGGGAATTCAATCCAACGAAACTGCCACGGCCCTCTCGCAGGTTATACCGGTATCCGTTTCCATAAACTACGCGTTCAGCTTCTGGGGAGGGGCATCTGACACCGGGGCAGTGGCGGAGGTATTCTGGCTGGGTCAAACCTGCGCGGCCACCCGAACGGACCGAATCCCCATTCAAGTTGTGGACCTCGCGAAGCGCGATGTGCGTTTCGCCATCCATCGCGCGCAATATACTGCTCCCGCCGGCGCGAATCAGGCGGAGATCCGCTTCAGTTCTCCGGGGGGCGTGCTCGCAGGGATTGCCAAGGCCTCAATGAGGGCGTCGCCTGATGCCCTCGCCAATGGCGATTTTCAGGCGCGGGATCAACAAGGGGGGCTCGCCAGCTGGACCCAGGCGGCACAGGCTTCTTCCCAAATCATGGTCAGCGACGTCACTCTGATCAAGAACCCGGGGAGGGACGCCGTCGAGTTGGTGCAATCCGTCGCCGTGAATCCCGGCAAAGCGTTCGTGCTTCGCTTCACAGGGCAGGCGCTGGCGCTTACCTCAACTCAGGACCATCCGAGCGTGGAAGTCCACTGGCTCACTCAGGACGGCTCCGAGACAGGTGCCTCGGTAAGCCTCGCCGTGCTCACAGGCGACTTTGATCAACACGCTGCCAGCGGAACA
>Ga0209166_10000512_pt1 | contig 42313 bp, 38 predicted proteins | sample Coa_R1_3_FD_187151 | JGI IMG/M metagenome (GOLD analysis project Ga0209166, IMG submission 187151) | Surface soil microbial communities from Centralia Pennsylvania, which are recovering from an underground coalmine fire - Coalmine... | ecosystem: Environmental > Terrestrial > Soil >...
CGCGCGGCGGGTTCGCACCGTGCGTTTCTGTGCGCACGATCTGGGTCGGTGAGCCGCCCGCCGTCGTGAGCGTGTCGGTGTATTGATAGCCGGCACTTGCCGTCACCGCGACTTTGGGGCGATAGCCGGAAAGCGCCTGAGGAACGTTTTCGTCGATCGACCTGACTTGGGCGCGTTGTGCATTGAGCTGCGGATTATTCTGATAAGCGCGCACCAACGCGGCCTCGATGGTGTCGGCGAGTGCCGGCGCCGGGCCGATTTGTGCCAACAGAAGCACCACAGCCGAAGCTGCGGTGGCAACCTTCACCCCATACATCCCTGATAATCCATCCATTCTACCGCCAACGCGCGCGCGAGCCAGCGGCCACCTTTCTCAGCTCCCGCTTCACCATAAGCTCTGCGCAACCCGTACGGAACCATTTGCAGGCCACATTAAGCTGAAACTCTGCAAATGAGCCTTCCGGGCCACACTTTTGATCTAGAATGGAATTTTGACAGCTGAAGGCGCTCGCGCGGCGCGAAAATGTCAAGCCGCAGTTGGTTTTGCGGTATTGAGCCGGGGGAACCGAAGGCCGGCGGGAGCCCCGATGTCAAGTGCCGGCCGGCGGCTACCGTCAGAACACGAAGGCGGGAACCCGCTCGAGGCCCGGCAGGACGGGTGCTGCGGCATCGAACAGCACGCGGTGCCCGAAATCGCTCAGCGTATGGGTAACGATTGTGGCCCTCGAGGGCCGCGCGATCGCAAAGACGCCGAGCAGCCGGCCATCCTGCTTGAGCTGACGGCACAGAGCGTCGGGCATGACCTCGGTCGCGCCGTTGAGGAGGATCACGTCGTAGGGCGCGCCGGCGGGATCGCCCGCAGCCGCCTCGGCTGTCTTGAACGTCACATTCGTGAGCCCAAGGCCGGCGAGAATCTCCCTGCCTTTCGCGCACAGCGCCGAATCGCCCTCGGTCGCCGTCACTTTTGCCGCCAGCCGCGCCGCCAGCGCCGCAGCATATCCGGTCGCGGCCCCAACCACGAGCACGCTGTCGGTTTCCTTCAGGTCAGCCGCTTGCAGCAGCTTGGCCGTCAACGCCGGCTTGACCAGGAACCGCCGGGCCGAGCCGCTCTCGGCGACATCGAGGTCCAGATCGAGATAGGCCAGCGCGCGCTTGTCTTCGGGCACGAAATTCTCGCGCGGCAGCGCGAGCATCGCATCAAGGATCCTGGCATCGGTGACGTCGCTGGTGCGTACCTGACCATCGACCATCTTCTGACGCGCGGTCGAAAAACCGGACATTTTGGGCCTAACGTGACGAAGCGGGCAGACCGCGGACAAGGGTGGAAAGCGCGCCATGTTTGGTACAAGGCTTGGCAAAACGCAACATGCGCCTCGCTGCGCGGAGCCTTCTCTGGAAACCCGGATCTACTCTCGAAACCCGGATCTACCTGATCGAAGGCAGGCGCTGGCGTCTTCAGCCTGGATGTCCGCGTCGAATCACTCGGAAATCGCGCGGCAGGGGCGAATCTCCTTGGGCAGCCGGGCGGTTCAGCACCGGAACGGAGCCTCGCATGCCGTTGCCGGGCTTGCATGCAGGGGGGCGCCCCAAAGTCCAGCTTCGGGATTAGAAATGCCGTACAAGGCACTGCCGAACCACGGCTTTCGGTCTCAGGAGATATCGGCGGGCAAGCGGTGATTTCTTCTATGCAAGCGAAAGCGGCTTTGTTATACGCTGCCCGCTCGCGAACAATCGCGTCGCCTATTCCTCGGTAGCTCAGCGGTAGAGCATCCGACTGTTAATCGGATGGTCGCTGGTTCGAATCCAGCCCGGGGAGCCAGCTACGCCCATTCGGGACTTCTCAACGATCTTGTATCGACCGGAGCCGCATCATGCGTCGGCGCCTGGCCATCATGCCCGCAGTTTCCGGAAGAAGCTCCGCACCTCCGCGACGAACAACTCCGGCTGCTCGAACGCCGCGAAATGTCCGCCCTTCGGCATCTCGCTCCAGTGCTGGATGTTCGGAAAGGCGTCCTCCATCCAGCGCCGCACCGGCGGCACGATCTCCTTCGGGAATACCGCGACGCCCGTCGGCACCGTCACCTTGCCGTGCCGGCGCGCGCGGCCGAAACTTTCCCAATAGAGGCGCGCCGACGACGCCGCGGTCGCGGTGACCCAATAGAGCATGACATTGTCGAGCAGCTCGTCGCGGCTCAGGATGTTGTGGGGATCGCCGTCGCAATCGGTCCACGCCCAGAACTTCTCCAGGATCCAGGCCGCCTGCCCCGCTGGCGAATCGGTCAGGCCATAGCCGAGCGTCTGCGGCCGCGTCGATTGCTGCTTGGAATAGCCGGAGTCCCATGCGCGATAATGCTTGAGCCCCGCGAGAGCGCGCGCTTCCTCTTGTGTCGGTTGCTCGCCTGGAATCGGCCGAGAGCCCATTGCCAGCGTGACGTGAATGCCGAGGCAATGGGTAGGATCCTGCGCGCCGAGTGCCGTTGTCACCGCCGAGCCCCAGTCGCCGCCCTGGGCTGCATATCGCTCGTATCCGAGCTTTGCCATCAGCGTCGCCCAGCAAGAAGCGATGCGCTCCACGCCCCACCCCGTGATCTCTGGCTTGTCGGAAAAGCCAAAGCCCGGCAACGAGGGACAGACCAGATGAAACGCGTCGGTGGCATTGCCGCCATGCGCTGTCGGATCGGTCAGCGGCTCGATCACCTTGGTGAACTCGACGATCGAGCCGGGCCAGCCGTGGGTGATGATCAAGGGCATTGCGTCCGCGTGCGGCGAGCGCACGTGGACGAAGTGCACGCCAAGAGCGTCGACTTCGGCCCTGAACTGCGCGAAGCGATTGAGGCGCGCTTCGCGGCTTCGCCAATCATAGTCCTCGGCCCAGTAGCGGCAGATCTCGCGAATCCACTTCAGCGGAATACCCTGACTCCAGTCATCGACCAGCTCGGCTTCCGGCCAACGTGTGTTGCGCAGCCTCGCCTTAAGGTCATCGAGAATCCCGTCTTCGACGGCAATATGGAATGGAAGGGGATCGGTGCGCATGACCCGCACAGTAGTTGGGAGCGCCGCACCCGTCGAATCCCGTGCCGATGAAAAATGGTCGGCAGCGCCCGGCTCAGTCCAACGGTTCTCCGCAGCGTATCCACAGCCGGGGAATCGCAAAACCTGACCTGGCGCGAAGTACTTGCTGCGCACCCATCCACGCCTGTGGATATCGAACGATCAATAGCCGTTCTGATCCATCGCGGCGCGACAGGCCGGGCTCAGATTGCCCTTTTTTCGCTGCAGGCAGGCCGTGATGGCACGCACGTTGGGGATTTCGCCCGCACAGAGTCGATAGACATCAGGTGTGCAGGCCCGCCGCTGTTCGGGGGTGCCCTGATAGGCCGCGGCCGAACCGGCCGAAATCAGTGTGAGAGCGATCCCGAGCGCCAAGGCAGCGCGATGCGAGGCGAAATATGCAACGATCTTTACGCTCATGGGAGCGGTCCCCCTCAATGGTCCAGGCGCGTTTTTGAAAGTCTGCGCGGTGTTCCGGAGATACGCGAAACATTGCTGAGCAAATGTGAGTTTTCTCACACTTGCGGCGGTGCGGAACCGCTTAGGGTCCTGCGCCAGTAACCGGTAGGGATTCGCTAACCAAACGGCCCGCAAAGTCTCGATCGATACAATTTGAACGATCCGGGCAATTAGGCACCAAAACAGTTTTGCGACGTTGCGCTCCCCAACTGAGGGAGGGCGCTGATGAGCGAAGTTGAGTTCGATGTGTTGCTTGATGTCGTGCGGACGGCGATTGCGCCTGCCCAGGGGGAAGAGGACTTCATCATGGCCACGGTTTTCAGGACGCCGCCAAAGGCCGCCAACGACAATGATTCGCCCTGGCCGCTGATCCCGTTTCCGGAAGGCTGGCACGCCGCCTGCTGAGCTTGGCGGTTTACGCTGACGCCCGCACCTCCCTCCAGCCCGCAAGAGTCGCGGACTCTCGATGGCACGGGGTGCGGATGTGGCCGAAACGGATGCGATCGGAATGGAGGCCACGACCAGAATTGAACTGGTGTAAACGGTTTTGCAGACCGCTGCGTAACCACTCCGCCACGTGGCCCCATGGGGCCGCTTCTTATACGGCCTCCCTCATATAGGCAACCGAGACACTTAGCCCCTCTTGCGCCGCCGAAAATCGCGCTTACGACGGGGGTTGGGCCATGGCGCGAGCTCTGGGTTGGTTCCCTGCACCTGCCGAAACCGCGCCAGCATGCGCTCAAAAGCGGCGTTCAGGGTTTCGGCGATGTCGGGCCGCCTTTCGAGACCCGCGAGCAGCATTCCGGCCGCCTCGATAGTGGAGAGGCCGTCGCGGCGCGGCTCGCGCCGGAGCTCGCGGTAGCGCGATGCTCGCTTCGGCCCCAGGATGACCCGCTGGCATTTCAGCATCCACGGATTGCGCCACCACAGCGCCTTGGCCTGGCTCCAGGTGCCGTCGAGCAGCACGATGCCTTCGATACGAGCGAGGATATTGCGTTGATCGAGCTCGACCTCGCCCTTGCGGTCGATCGCGACGATGTCGCGGTCCGTGTCGAGGTTCGCGACCTTCGCCGAGCCCAGATAAAGCACTGCCCAGCGCGAGGCATCGGCAACCGGTCGTCCCAGCGCATTCGACAGGCTCGGCCAGGACAGGCCGACCTTCATCACAGCATGCTTGAAATGCCCCGCCGCGAGGCGGGCGGTGCCGAGCGCCCTGTCCTGCTCCTGCGGATGCTGCAGAATGAGAAGCGCGATGCGGTTATCGATCGGCGTGACGCTGTCGCAGATGCAGAGCGGCATCGGCTTCTGGCAATGCGGACAATCCGCAATCGCCTCTGCGCTCGCGGGTTCGGATCGGTCGGACATCAGCGGGCTATACGCCCCGTGGCTATCCGCTTCAACAAAGCCATCCTGACCACGCTGCTTTGCGCCTTTGTCGCGCTGCCGTAGCTTGCGTGCCGCAGATGCGAAGGCCGACAATACCGGCTTGGCGAGCGGCGAAACCTCCGCTTATATAACGTGAGCGCTGACCGACCGCGGGGGGCGCGCTCTGGTCCGGTGATGGCCGATGGGCCCGGCCATTCACGACACGTGCAAGAAAGGCGGACGCAGAGCCACAGCGGTTGATGGACTGCCATGGGCGACGTGATCCCGGTAACCCCGGAGACTGTGGAAGCGGTGCTGGCCGGCTTGCCGCGCCTCGTGCGGCTCGCACTCGGCTTTGCGGCAAAGCTGAAGCGCGGCACGCTCGACATAACGCTGCTCGACGGCCGCGTGGTCAGCTTCGGCGGCGTCGAGCCGGGACCGGCGGCGAAAATGGTGCTGCATAGTTACGACTTCGCCGGGCGGCTGATCAGAGGCGGCGACCTCGGCATCGCCGAAGCCTATCTCAGGGGCGATTGGGACACACCGGATCTCACGCAATTCCTCTATCTGTTCTGCCTCAATCACGACCTGATCCAGAAGATGCTCGCCGACAAGCCCCTGGTGCGTTTCTTCCAGAAGGTCCGGCACTGGTTCAACCGCAACACCAAGCACCAGGCGCGCCGCAACATCTATGCCCATTACGATATCGGCAACGCCTTCTACTCGGCCTGGCTCGATCCCAGCATGACCTACTCGTCGGCGCTGTATGAGGAGCACACGGCCGACCTCACCGCTGCGCAGCAGAACAAATATCGCAGGCTTGCCGAAGCGATCGATCTGCAGCCAGGCCAAACGCTGCTGGAGATCGGCTGCGGCTGGGGCGGCTTTGCCGAATATGTCGCCAAGACCTTTGGCGCCAGGGTCGTGGGCCTCACCATCAGCAAGGAGCAGCGCGATTTCGCGCAAAAGCGCATTCAGGCGGCCGGCCTCAACGACAAGGTCGAGATCAAGCTGCAGGACTATCGCGACGAGCGCGCGCGCTACGACCGCATCGCCTCGATCGAGATGATCGAGGCGGTCGGCGAGCAGTTCTGGCCAAAATATTTTTCGCAATTGCATGATCGGCTGCTGCCGGGCGGGCTCGCCGGCATTCAGGCCATCACCATCCGCGACTCCAGTTTCCAGCACTACCGGCGCGAGGTTGACTTCATCCAGCGCTACGTCTTTCCCGGCGGCATGCTGCCCTCGCCGCAAATCCTGAAGACGCTTGGCGAGCGGTTCGGTGTGCCTATCATTCGCGAGCGCATCTTCGGGCAAGATTATGCCAAGACGCTTGCGACCTGGCGAAATAACTTCCGCTCGGCCTGGCCAAACCTCAGGCCGCTCGGCTTCGACGAGCGTTTCCGAAGGCTGTGGGAGTATTATCTCGCCTACTGCGAGGCCGGATTCCTCTCCGAAAATATCGACGTGCGTCAGGTGATTTTTGCAAAGCCGCGGTGAAACTTAGCATTTTCGTCGGCTTGTGCTGCCCGCCATCGTTGACTAGGTTCGCCCAAGGCGTTCTAGGAAACCCCGGCGGATCCCTGACATGCAATTCAACAAGGACGTTGTCGAAGCCATCGGCAACACTCCCCTGATCAAGCTGACACGCGCCTCCGAGGCGACCGGTTGCACCATTCTGGGCAAGGCCGAATTCATGAATCCCGGCCAGTCCGTCAAGGACCGCGCCGGCAAATGGATGATCCTGGAGGCCGAAAAGCGCGGCGATCTCAAGCCCGGTGGGCTCGTGGTCGAAGCGACCGCCGGCAACACCGGCATCGGGCTTGCGGTGGTGGCCAGCGCGCGTGGCTATCGCACGCTGATCGTGATCCCGCAGACGCAGAGCCAGGAAAAGAAGGACATGCTGCGGCTGTGCGGCGCCGAGCTCATCGAGGTGCCGGCGCTGCCTTTCGCCAATCCCAACAACTACCAGCACGTCGGGCGGCGGCTTGCCGACCAGCTCCGCAAGACCGAGCCGAACGGCGTGCTGTTCGCCGATCAGTGGAACAATCTCGACAACGCCAAGGCGCATTACGACTCGACCGGGCCTGAGATCTGGCAACAGACCCAGGGGAAAATCGACGGCTTCATCTGCTCAGTGGGCACTGGCGGCACGCTCGCGGGCGCGAGCCGCTACCTGAAGGAAAAGAGCAAGAGCGTCGTGACTGCCTGTGCCGATCCGCACGGTTTTGCCATGTATGAGCTGTTCAAGCACGGCCAGGCCAAGTCGACGCCGGGCGACTCGATCACGGAAGGGATCGGGCTTGGGCGCGTCACACCCGTGATCGAGACGGCGAAGGTCGACGACGCCTTTCTCGTCTCGGATGAGGAAGCGGTGACCGTGATCTATGAGCTGCTCGAGCACGAGGGCCTGTGCCTCGGCGGCTCGACCGGCATCAATGTCGCGGGTGCGATCAAGCTCGCGAAGCAACTCGGCCCCGGCAAGACCATCGTCACGATCCTCGCCGATTCCGGCAATCGCTATCAGTCGAAGCTGTTCAATCCGGACTTCATGCGCTCGAAGAATCTGCCCGTGCCGGAGTGGCTGGAGAAACGCCCCAAGATCGACGTGCCGTTTGTGAAGGTGTGAGGCACCTTCGTCATCGCGATCGGTAGGGTGGGCAAAAGGCGCTTCGCGCCGTGCCCACCATCACTTCCGTGAGAAAATCGCTGGGCACGCTCCGCTTTGCCCATCCTACAAGAGCATCACCTCAATATCTGACTCAAGAACAGCTTTGTCCGCGCGTGCTGCGGGCTGGCGAAGAATTCCTTCGGCGTGTTGGATTCGATGATCTGGCCCGCATCCATGAACACGACGCGATTGGCGACCTCGCGGGCAAATCCCATTTCGTGAGTGACGACCAGCATGGTCATGCCTTCCTTCGCAAGGTCGACCATGGTGTCGAGCACCTCCTTGACCATTTCCGGATCGAGCGCCGAGGTCGGCTCGTCGAACAGCATCACTTTCGGACTCATGGTGAGCGCACGCGCGATGGCAACGCGCTGCTGCTGACCGCCCGACATCTGGCCCGGATATTTGTGGGCCTGATGCGGGATCTTGACCCGCTCCAGAAATTTCATCGCCGTCGCTTCCGCATCCTTCTGCGGGATGTTGCGGACCCAGATCGGCGCCAGCGTGCAGTTCTCCAGAACCGTCAGATGCGGAAACAGGTTGAAGCTCTGGAACACCATGCCGACCTCACGGCGGACCTCGTCGACGCGGCGGAGGTTCGGACCGAGATCGATGCCGTCGACCACGATCTCGCCCTCCTGGAATTCCTCCAGCGCATTGATGCAGCGGATCAGCGTCGACTTGCCCGAGCCGGACGGGCCGCAGATCACGATGCGCTCGCCCCGCCCCACCGCAAGGTCGATATCGCGCAGCACGTGAAAGTCGCCGTACCATTTGTTGAGGTGGGCAATACTGACAATCGACTCTTCCGCCATGGTCGTCCCCCATCAGTTACGTCGGTGCGCGTTCAACCTGTTCTCGGCGAAAAGCCAATAACGCGACATGCCGAAGCAGAGCGCGAAATCGATCATCCCGGTGAGGGAATGATCTGCAGAGTAACGCCGACCCGGCCCGGCCGCCAAGCCCGCGCTTCGGTCGTAACGCGAATTGCGGCGGTGGTAACCGGGATTCGATGCTCATTGCCGAATACCCGCGTAAGGCGGGGGATCAGCGGATCGGCGGTGCATACTGGATGCCGCCCTTGTTCCAGAGGTTGTTCAGCCCGCGCGCGATCTGCAGCTTGGAACCGACGCCGACATTGCGCTCGAAGGATTCGCCATAATTGCCGACCGCCTTGATGATGCGGCTGAACCAGTCCTTGGTGAGGCCGAGCTGTTCGCCGAAATTGCCGTCGACGCCGAAGGCGCGCTTCAGCTCGGGCTTGTCGGATTTGGCCATCTCGTCGACGTTCTTCTGGGTGACGCCCAACTCTTCGGCGTCCAGCATCGCAAACAGCGTCCACTTCACGATGTCGAACCACTGGCTGTCGCCATCGCGTACCATCGGACCCAGCGGCTCCTTGGAAATCACGTCCGGAAGCACGACGTGCTCGGTCGGGTTTGAGAGCTTCAGGCGGTTGGCATAAAGCCCGGACACGTCATCGGTGAAGGCGTCGCAGCGTCCAAACTCATAAGCCTTGACAGCTTCATCGTTGGTGTCGAACGCGATCACCTCATACTTCATGTTGTTGCTCTTGAAATAGTCGGCGAGGTTAAGCTCCGTCGTGGTGCCCGTCTGCACGCAGACGGTGGCGCTGGAGAGCTCGAGCGCGGAGTTCACCTTCAGCGATTTCTTCACCATGAAGCCCTGTTGGTCGTAATACGTCACGCCGGTGAAACTGGCGCCGAGCCCGACGTCGCGCGACAGCGTCCAGGTGGTATTGCGCGACAGCACGTCGATCGCGCCCGATTGCAACGCAGCGAAGCGGTCCTTGGCCGAGAGCGGCACGAATTTGACCTTGGTCGGATCATCGAAGATCTCCGCCGCAATGGCGCGGCAGACGTCGACATCGATACCGCTCCAGTTTCCGTTGTCGTCCGGGGCGGAGAAGCCCTGCAACCCCTTACTCACGCCGCAGGAGAGCTGGCCCCTGTCCTTCACCGCCTTCAGCGTTTGTGCGCCCGCAGGTTGAGCCGCGAGAGAGGCGGCAAAAGCCAGCGTGACTGCGAGGGATACGCATTTCATAAACAAGGCCTTTCAAGGAGTTCTTGGAGGTCGGCTGTAAAGGTCGGCGGTTCGGCGGCATTGTCCGTCTTGAGAACGTTCGCTGTTTGTCTGGCAACGAAAGACGGGCCCACCCCTTAATGATCCACCGAAGCAAGCGCCATACCTAAAAAGGTGGCGCTAACCGGCCAAGTGCGGATCGCAAGGTCGCAGCAAGCCCCTCAACGTGCAGCGACTGATAACTCCTTTCGGCATCACAGAACGACTGGTGACCGGGGTCAAGGGGTTGACGCGCCTGTTCCATGTCCTGTTATTAACAGTCCCGGCCCGAAGCAGCGGCGACGCGACTTGGGGACGGCAAGCGGCAACAAAAATTGGTCGATAGCGGCGCGCGCATGAATTCCTCGCAACGGCCGGGAGCACAAAACCCACAACAAGCCGAAACCAGATTGGTGACGGCGGGCCGCGACACCAAGGCACAGAAGGGCTTTGTCAATCCGCCGGTCTTCCACGGGTCGACCGTGCTTTATCCGACGGCGGAGGATCTGCACGCCCATCGCAGCGAGTTCCAATACGGCCGCCACGGCACCCCGACCACACGCGCGCTGCAGGACGTGCTGATGACCCTCGAAAGCCCACAATGCGCAGGCGTGGGCCTGGCGCCCTCTGGCTTAGCTGCAATCTCCACCACCCTGCTCGCGGTGGCCAAGGCCGGCGACCACATCCTGGTCTGCGACAACGCCTACCGTCCGACCCGCAATTTCTGCAACGGCATGCTCGCCCGCTACGGCGTCGAGACCACCTATTTCGATCCTTTGATCGGCTCAGGCATTGAAGCATTGTTCAAGCCGAACACGCGCGCGGTCCTGGTCGAAGCGCCCGGCTCGCAATCCTTCGAGATGCCCGACATTCCCGCCATTGCTGGCGTCGCGCATGCGCGCGGCGCGCTGGTCATCGACGACAATACCTGGGCGACGCCGCTGTATCATCGCTCGCTCGAGCTCGGCGTCGACATCAGCATGCAGGCTGGCACCAAATATATCGGCGGCCATTCCGACATCATGTTCGGCACCATCTCGGCCAACGCAACGGCTTGGCCGATCATAGCCGAGAACATCCGCCTGCTTGGCGTTTGCGCCGGGCCCGACGATGTCTATCTCGCGCTGCGCGGCATGCGCACGCTGTCGGTGCGGCTGGCGCAGCATTACCGCTCGGGCCTCGAGATGGCCCGGTGGCTGGCGCGGCGTCCGGAGGTGCTGCGCGTGCTGCACCCGGCACTTGAAAGCGATCCGGGGCATGCGATCTGGAAACGCGATTTCACCGGCGCCTCTGGCCTGTTCAGCATCGTGTTGCAGCCCAAGCCGCAAAAGGCCGTCGATGCCATGCTGGACAGCTTAAAGCTGTTCGGGATGGGCTTCTCCTGGGGCGGCTTTGAAAGCCTCGCCATCCCCTTCGATTGCAGCGAGTATCGCACCGCGACCAAATGGGCGCCGGGCGGGCCGACGCTTCGGCTGCACATCGGGCTTGAAAACCTCGACGACCTGAAGGCCGATCTCGATCGCGGCTTTGCCGTGTTCAACGCGGCGTAAGCCGCTCCGGCCGCTTAACTTGCCCCTTTAGTCTCGCCCCAGGGTTCGCCCGCGAGTAGCCGCCGAGCCAGCGCTGCGGCGTACGCCTCGAGCAGGGCCTCCCCTTTTTCTGCCGACGCCTTTCTCGCATCGCCGGCCACGCCGGACGCCGTAAGCTCCGCAAACGAGCGAAACCGCTTGAGTGAGGGTTGCAGCGATCCCGCAATGTCGAATACCGGGCCGTGCGCTTGGCTCAGATGGGTTCGATCGACGAGATCGGGATGCGCAGCCATCATCATGGACGTCTCGGCCTCGCACGCATGCATCACGCCTTTCTGATCCTCGAGAATTTGGGCGGCTTCCTCCACGCCTTCCATGAAATAGGTGGCCGTAGCGATCGGGGCGCCGAGTTCGCGCGTCAATTCGCCCGTGAAGGCGGCCAATGCCTGGATGTTGCCGCCATGTCCGTTGACCAGAACGATGCGCCGAAAGCCCGCCTGCAACACCGAGCGACACAAATCCCGCAGCACCGCGTAGTAGGTTGCAAGGGCAATGGAGAATGTGCCGCCAAACGCCACATGATGATCGGCCAGCCCGAACCAGACAGTGGGCGCGACCACGACCGGCTGCCCGGGAGCGAGCTTGCGCGCCGCGCGAAGGCACACTTCGCTGCACAGAAAGCTGTCCACCCCCGTTGCCAGATGCGGTCCATGTTGTTCGGTCGAGGCGACCGGCAACAACACAATGGCATCACTGGCGGCAAGGGCGCGGAGCGCGGCGGCGGACAATCGGTTCCAGGCTATTTCGGTCACGCCAGGTCTCCCATTGAGGTCCGCAGGTCAGCGATCCAGCGTCTGCGATCCCTTGCCGCGGTTCTTCCAGATCAGCATGATGTTTCTCAGATAGATGACAGTCGCCAACCCCTGTCCGAGAATTATGATCGGCTCGCGCTTTGCGATGCCGTAGGTCAACGTCATCAACCCACCGCCCATCGAGCAGAACCAGAACGCCATCGGCACCACACTATTGCCGGCACGCTCGCTCGCAATCCATTGCACCAGAAAGCGCGCGGTGAAGAACAACTGCGCGACCAGGCCGAAAGCCAGCCAGAAATCGAACTTGGCGACGAAGACGTCGTAGAGATAATCGCTCAACGCCTGGCCATATTGAATGATCATCACTTCACCTCGGTCACGTCGGGCGTCGGCTTTTTGCGACGGATCAGCCACCATACGCCGCAGAGATCCATGATCCCGATCCAGAGCCGGTCAAAGAAGCCGTAGTTGGACACGCCGGAATGGCGCGGCCGGTCAATGACGTCGACATAGTCGATCTCGAAACCTTCCCGGCGCATCAGCGCAGGCAGGAAGCGATGCAGCCCGTCGAAATACGGCATCATCAGGAACACATCGCGCCGGAACGCTTTCAGCCCGCAGCCGGTATCACGGGTGCCATCCTTCAGGATCGCTTTGCGGACCGCGTTGGCGACGCGCGACTGCAGCTTCTTGAAGCCAGTGTCCTTGCGTCCGACGCGCTGGCCGGCGATGAGGCCGACGCGAGCACCGCCTCTTTCGAGAGCCGAGATCAGATCGGGCAGGAAGACGGGATTGTTCTGGCCGTCGCCGTCGAGCGTTGCGACGATCGCACCGCGCGCCGCGCGGACCCCGCTCCGCACCGCGGCCGACTGGCCGGCGGATTTCGCGTGGCGGAGCTGGCGCAGATTGGTGCGCTCCTTCATCGCGCCCGCGAGCCGCTCGGCGGTCGCATCCGTCGAGCCGTCATTGACATAGATGATTTCGTAGGCCCAGCGGCCGTCGAGCGCGGCTGCGATCTCCGCAATCAGCGGCGCGACATTATCCGCCTCGTTCCGCACGGGGACGACGATGGAGACCGCGACTTCGGTGTCGGAGGACGGCAAGTGGAACGCTCAGGCTCATCGAGTGAGTTTGACCGGCGGCAGAGAACAGCCTCGTCCGCGCGCTTATCGCGTCCGGACGAGGCTCGCAACCCCTTGAAAGGCGCTATCGCGGGACAATTTTGCCGTTTTCGCCAATGGTAAAGCCAAGTCCACGCACTGCAAACCAATGGCGCACCGCGAGCGCGCCGACGATACCGATGACCGTGCCGCCAACAACGTCACTCGGATGATGGGCGAGCAGCACGAGACGGCTGGCTGCGATAACGACCGCATAGATAAACAGGGGGATGCGCAACCGCGGCCAGATGGCGGCCGCGCCGACAGCGAGCGCAAACGCCGCCACTGAATGCGCCGAAGGAAAGCTGAAATAAGCCTGGGTTCCCGTGAACGGCGCGAAGTTGAAAGGATTGGCCTTCCCGCCGACAAAAGGCCGGCCGCGCCCGACGATATATTTGATGACCTCTGTCGAGGCGACCGGCAACGCCACCGCGAACAGCAGAAATTCGATACGGCCCGCAAAGTGTAGCAGTTTCGCGCGCGCGTCGCCGCGCACGAATGGAAACGCCAGCGCCAGAACGGCCAGCGCGGCCGCGAGCGCCGCGATCAGGTAGGAGTCCCTACCGAAATCGGTGACGACTCGCGCCGGCCAGACGCTCGGCGCGCCGCGCGGCGGCATCAGGCCGATCTCCGTCGCGTCGAAGCCGAACATCAGCGCCACGACCAGCACGGCGCCGATTCCGATCAGCCACAGCGCCTGCCGGCGCAGGCGCTGGACCGCTTCGGCACGCTGTGGCGCAGCAGGCTTGCGCACAAGCTGCGTCGCCGAACGTCCGATCAACGCGACAAGTTGCGCGGCATAAGGCTCGGTCTCACCGATGCCGGACGGCACGCTCATCTTACTGCGTGCCTTCGGCGCGGAAGATCACGATCGAGACCGAATTGCCCCGCGAGATATTATAGCCCTCGATCCGACGCGCGACATTGTATCGTAACCCGATCGCTTCCGCCCGTTCCACGAAGGCCCGCTCGGAGCGCTGTTCCACCAGCGCGAAGCGGCAGCCTCCCTGGTTCAGGAAATCCGCGGCGCCTGAGCCGTCGGTCAACAGCGTCGAAGTATCGGTCATGAACACGAGGCTCGGCTCGTCAAAGCCGGCCGAGGCGAGTCTCGGCTTGACGCAGACGGCATAGCGTAGCGCGTGCGCGATCTCGGCGCTCGGAAACAGCGTGTTCAGCCTCGGCAGCACCACGCCGTAGACGGCGAAGGCGAGTGCAAGCGCGGCCACGATCGCGTTCAGCAGCGAGCGCTCGGCGCGGCCGTCCTCATAGAGCCACCAAGCGAACAGGCCAAGGATCATCGCGGCGGCAAATATCGGCCATGCCAGGAACAGCGGCTGGCGCCTCAAGATGACGGCGCCGACGATCGAGAGCACCGCGGCAAGCGCGGGAATTGCGAACCACCAGGCCGCCCCCCTGATCAGCCAGGAGCGCGACAGTACGCGCCGCTCCAGCACACCGGCGGTCAGGATCGCGATCGCCGGATAGAGCGGCAACACGTAATGCGGCAGCTTGGTCAGCACCAGTTCGAATACGATCCATGACGGCACCAGCCAGGCGAGCAGATATTGCGCGCCCGGCTCGCGCCGCGCGCGCCAGACCGCCGGCGCCGCCATGCCCGCAAGCGGCGCGCCAGGCCAGAACGTGATCCAGAACAGCAGCAGGTAAAGCCCGGGCGGCGCCCCATGGGACTCCTGCGCCGCGAGTTTGCTCAACATGTCGCCACCGACGGAATCGGCGAAGAAGGCATCCCCCGCGCGCATGTAGATCGCGATGAACCAGGGCAGCACCAGCACCAGCATCCACATCAGCCCCCAGACCGGGCGCAGCCGCCAGAGCCAGGAGGCGCCGCGATCGAGGATGGCGAGGGTCAGGATGGTGAGCCCCGCAAACATCAGGATCAGCGGCCCCTTGAGCAGGATGCCGCCGGCGACCGCGGTCCAGAAGATTGCCGGCCAACTCCACGGCGGATGCTCGGGATCCTCACCGCGCTGCCAGGACAGATAGACCCGCGCCAGCGCGCCCATCGCCGCCACCACGGTGAGCAGCAGCATGGCGTCGGTCTTGGCGAGCCGCGCCTCGGCGGACAGCAACACCGAACTGCACATCATCAGCGCGGCGAACACCGCACCGCGCCGCGTCACGAAGGCGAGCGCCGCCCAATAGGTCAGGAGCACGGCGCCCATCGCACCGATCAGCGATGGCAGCCGGTAGACCCAGATGCGAACTTCCGCCCTCCGCAGCCCGAGCGCCTTCAACGTCTTCACCGCCCCCGCCTGCATCCAGTAGATGCCGACTGGCTTCTTGTAGCGCACGTCGTTCTGGAAGCGGATGTCGACGAAATCGCCGGTCTCGACCATCTGCTTGGTCGCCTGCGCAAAGCGCGCCTCGTCGCGATCGACCGGCGGGATGTTGAAAAATCCCGGCAGGAAAAACAGTGCGCCGCACACAAGCAGAAACGCGATCGCACGCGCGTGGCTGGCGGTGACAAAGTCAATCATCCGCATCAGCCGGTCGCCGGGATTGACCAGGTTCTTGGACTGGTTCTTGGGCTCGCGCGGGACGCCAAAACGGGGGCGGGAATAGCTCTCGACCATGGTTCCGCATACGCTGAAACCATCGTCGGGACAACCGGTTAGGCTGCCCTCATTGGATTCTTACAACAACTGTGTCCGCAGCGCCCGTTGCGTCGATCACGGTGACCCGCGCAAAGCCGGGTCCGGGCGGATCGACCAGACGCTGCCGCCGTCCGTCGATCTGTCCGACCGCCCGCCCGTTGACCAGAACCGTCATCGGCAGCGCGCCACCCGCGACACGGACGGGCATCGGGGTGATATCAGCGGCGTTGGAACGGTCGACGTCGATCCGCGAGCCGTTCAGTGGGAACTGGATGTGCAGTGCCTGCTCACCGCCGGTCAGGAGCAATTCGCCCATGGGACGGAACCGTCGCAAGGGAAGCGGTAGCTTTGCGTTCGTTGCAATCAGCGCCCCCTTGGGTGCTTTCGGCAGCGGCGCCGGCAATCTGCCGGTGCGCGCAAAGGCGTCGAACAGGATCGGCGCCGCCGCGACGCGGCCGATCAGACCCGGCATTGGCGCACCGTCGGGACGGCCGACCCACACGCCGATGGTGAGGCGCCCGTCGAAGCCGACCGACCAGGCATCCCGATAGCCGTAGCTGGTGCCGGTCTTGAAGGCGATGCGGCCGCCGACACCGTTTTCCGGAGGCGGCGATCCCATGAGGACGTGGGCGACCTGCCAGGCCGCGACCGGATCCATCAGCCGCTGGGGTTCGCGGGTGTCAGGTCCATCGATGATTTCGCGGAGCGGCTTTGTCGTGCCGAGCCGCGGCAGCCCGGCATAGAGCAGCGCCAGATCCTGCAACGTCACGCCCACGCCGCCGAGCCCCATCGCGAGCCCCGGCGCCTCGTCCTTCGGCAGCACCAGGTTGCCGCCGGCCTGCGCCAGGCGCGCGGAGAGCCGGCTCGAACCGACACGGTCGAGCAGTTCGATGGCCGGCACGTTGAGAGAGAACTGCAGCGCGCGTTTCACCGGCACCGTACCCTGATAGGTCAAGTCGAAATTCTCCGGCGCATAGGAGCCGAAGCGGATGGGACGGTCCTCGATCAGGCTTTCCGGATTCACAAAGCCGTCCTCAAAGGCGAGGCCGTAGATGAACGGCTTCAGGGTCGAGCCCGGCGAGCGCACCGCGCGCGTCATGTCGACCTGCCCGGCCCGGCTCGCGTCGAAATAGCCGGCCGAGCCGACGCGGGCGAGCACGTCGCCGCTCGCATTGTCGATCGCGATGATCCCGACCGAGATGTTTTGACCGAGCGCAATGGCGCGATCGCGTGCCAACGACTCCAGCGCCTTCTGCAGGCTTTCGTCGAGTGTCAATCGAATGACCGGCGTATCCTTCATGATGGCGATGGCCTGGTCGGCCGAATGCGGCGCCAGGATCGGCATCGGCCGGCGCAGCTTCGGCACCGGCGCTTCCTTCGCTTCGACGGCATCCTCTTGGGTGATGCGCCTCTCCTCGACCATGCGGTCGAGCACGCGGTCGCGCGCGGCGAGTGCCGCATCCGGATAGCGGTCGAGCCGCCGCGTCTCGGGCGACTGTGGCAGCGCCACCAGAAGCGCGGCCTCCGCCAGCGACAGCCGCTTCGGCTCCTTGCCGAAATAGGCGATGGATGCCGCGCGGATTCCTTCGAGATTGCCGCCGTAGGGTGCCAGCGCGAGATAGAGGTTGAGGATCTGGTCCTTGCTGAGCTGCCGCTCAATCTCGATCGCGCGCACGATCTGCCGCAGCTTGGCATAGAAGGAGCGATGGTGGCGGGGTTCTTCCATCAGCCGGGCGAGCTGCATGGTGATGGTCGAGCCGCCCGAGACGATGTGGCCGCGGGTGACGAGCTGGAACGCCGCTCTGGCAAGTGCGAGCGGATCGACGCCGTCGTGCTCGCGAAAGCGCTGGTCTTCATAGCCGAGCAGCAGCTTGAGATAGATCGGATCGACGTCCTTCTTCGCATCGACCGGCAGCCGCCAGCGGCCATCCGCCATCGCATAGGCGCGCAGCAGCTTGCCATTGTGGTCGACCACCGTGGTGGAGACCTTTTCTGCTTCCGCAAGCGGCAACGGCCCAAGCGAAACCACCCAGGCCGCGAAGGCAGCGGCCAGGCACACCAGGGCTGCGATCGACGCGATCGCGGCTTTCCCCAGCCATCGCCGCCGCGGCGCGCCAGTCGCCGTCACCGAGCCTATCGCCATCTCGTCGCTCATTTCGCCGGGCGCACCTCGATCGCGCCGGTGCCGGTGCGGCCATAGCGCGAGGGATTATACATATCCTCAACATAGGCCTGCGGCAGCACATATTTGCCGGGCGTCACCGCGCGCACCACGTAGGCGACCGTGAACACCGATTTCGAGTTGGCGGCACGGTCGATCGCGGCCGTGAAGCGGTCGTCGCGGAACTCGGTGTTAACTGGTTCCTCCCCGTCCTGGATCCAATCCAGCGTGCCGGTGTCACCCGACGAGACCAGATGTGGGTTATCGATCTCGAGCCCTGCCGGGAGATAGTCCGACACCATGATATGGGCGTATTCCGGCGTCGGCTCGGTGATCGTCAAGACCACCGCGAAGCGGTCGTTCTGCCTGGCGGTCGAGATATCCGCCGGCTTGCCGTCGAGCGTGAAATAGTTTCGCTCGATCTTGAAGCCGTTGGAGGCCGCAGGCTCCGGCACGACAGGCGAGCCCGAGACCGAGACCACTGCCTGCACCGGCGCGTCGCCGGTGTTGGTGATCTTGAGCGGCTGACCCGCGACCTCGTCGGCCTTGTAGGTGCGGTAGAGCGCAGTCTTGATCGCACTGCCATTGAGATCAAGCGCCATGGTTTCCTTGGCGAGCGCACGCGCCGCCAGCACCATCCAGGCATTCTCCTGGGTGGAGGTGTAGGGCGAAAGCCCACGCGCGGCTTCCACCCGCAGCACGGCCTGTGTGATCGTCGCCCGCGGCGCGTTGCCTTCAGAGGCGAGCGACACCAGGGCAGCAGCATCGCGCAGCGAAGAGCCGTAGTCGACGCGGCCGAACACCAGCGACGGCTTCGGCGAGAGATCGTCGAGCGCCGAGGCATAGACCCGTTCCGCGCGGTTGCGGTCGCCGACCAGCGCCAGCGCCGCGGCGAGCTGCGCCTTGGCGATGGGCGTGGCGATGTCCTTCAGCTTGGTGTCGGCAAGATAGCGGAGATCGCCGACCGGAGCCGCACCATTTCGCGCGAGCACATAGAGGCCGTAGGCCAGATTGCGGCCGCCGTCCTTCTCCGGCTCGGCGGCGTTGACGACGGAGTTGCGGATGCGGTCGAGCGCGCTCTTGAACAGCACGTCCGGCACCGCAAAGCCCTTTTCGCGGGCGCGGGTCAGGAAATCGGTCACATAGGCGTCGAGCCAGGGGTCATCGCCGCCCGCCGACCACAGGCCGAACGATCCGTTAGAGCCCTGACGCGCCAAAAGCTTCTCGATCGCATCCTTGATGCGCTGGTCGAGATTCGCGTCCTGCGCCAGCTTGGCGCCCGCTGCAAGCTCATTGACATAGAGCAGCGGCATGGCGCGGCTCGTGATCTGCTCGGAGCAGCCATGCGGATAGCGATCGAGCGCCTGCAGGATCGTCGCCGCATCGAGCGCTGAGGAAAGCCCGACCGAGATCGACACCGTGCCGGTGCCCGGCACCAGATCACTGAACATATCCGATGTCAGCGTCAGGCTCTCGCCCTTCGCCAGGGTGCGGATCGAACGCCGCGCCAGCACCTGCGTTGCCGGCTTCACATCGAGCGCGTAATGCCGCGCCAGCGTCAGCCCGTTCGGCCCGTTGATCGAGACGTCGAGCTCCGCCTTGCCGGCGCCGCTGGCGTCGAGCCCAAGGGTCGTCGAGGCCCGCTGCTTGGCGTCGAGCTTCAGCGTGGTGGTCGGATTGCCGGCGACTTTCACCGTGCCCGACGCGTTGACGTCGATAACATAGTCGCCAGGTGCGCCCTCGACATTGTCGAGGTCCATGCTCATGGTGCCGTGGTCGCCGTTGAGCAGGAAGCGCGGCAAGGTCGCGGTCAGCACGACCGGATCGCGGACGGTCACGTCCGTGGTCGCGCGGCCGAGTTTAGTGGCGCTCCACGCCACCGCCATGACGCGCGCGGTGCCGGCGAAGTCCGGAATGTCGAAATCGACCTCGGCGGTGCCGTCGGCGGCAACCGTGACGATGCCCGAATAGAGCGCGAGCGGCTTCTGCGTCGGCGGCGAGCCCTGCAGCTCGGCGCCGGCATCGCCGCCGCTCCGGATCTGGCCGCGCGTGCCCTGCATGCCGTCGATGAGCTGGCCGTAGAGATCACGGATCTCCGCAGTGAGCTGACGCTGGCCGAAGAAATAATCATCCGGCGTCGGCGGCTTGTAGTTGGTCAGATTGAGGATGCCGACATCGACCGCCGCAATCACCACCTTGGCGTCTTCGCCGGGGTTCAGCCCGCCGATCTTGACGGGAATCTTCAGCGATGAGTTCGGCCGCACCAGCGCCAGCGGCGACAGGTTCACCTGCAGCGTCCGCGCGTCCTTGTCGATCCCGAACCATTTCAGGCCGATCGACCTGCCCGGCATGCGCTTCGCGGCCGCATCCAGCGGCCGGCGCACGGTCGCCATCACATAGGCGCCGGTGCCCCAGTCGTTGCCGATCGGGATTTTGACCTGCGAGGTGCCTTTCTTGACGTCGATACTCTGCGTCGTCAGCAGCCGGTCGCCAATCACGTTGACGGTAAGTTTGCCCGCGGCGCGCGCATTGACCGACACCACCATAGTGTCGCCGGATTTATATTGCGGCTTGTCGATCGAGGTTTCCAGCAAGTCCGGTGTGTCGGCGCTTCCGTCGGAATAGAATCCGACATCGAACTGCACCGAGGTGATCGGACCGTTCGGATCGGACGACTTGATGTCGAGACGGTAACGGCCTTCCGGCGGCGTGAAGGAGAGATGCGCCGGCGTGTCGGCGGTGATGGTGAGATCGCCGTCGGCGACCCGCTTGGTGGTCTTGACCGGCTCATAGTCCCAGGACGAGTCCTGCCGGTACCACTCGTAGCGGGATTCCAGCTTCAACAGCTCGTAGTGCAGCCCGTCCCGCGCCAACGTCTTGCCTTCCGGCGAGACGAACACGACGTCGAAATCGGCCTTGTCACCGGCCGCGATGTTCTTGTCGCCGAAGGACGGCTTGACGCCGATCTCGCTGGTCGCGGGCTGAACCGGCAGCGTGATGTTGCGCTCGACCGCGCGGCCGCCGGCCTCCGCCATGCGGATATAGATGCGCGCCTCCTGCGGCCGCGTCGAGGTCGGCGGCTTGGGCAGGCTGACCGGGAACGTCGCCTCGCCCTTGTCGTCGGACTGCGGCAGGCTGTCGATCGGGGTGCGCTCATTGGAGGCGGTTTCGGTGTCATCCACGCCGAACTGGTAGCCGGCAAAACCAGGACGCTCGTCGGCGGGCGCGACCAGGACATCGCCCTCGAGCTGGAGATTGGAAGCCGGCGCGCCATAGAGGAAATGGCCGTCGACCTTAAGCTCTACCGGAGTGTCAGCTTTGATGACCTTATCCTTTGAAGTGACATCGAATTCCAGCCGCTCCGGAATGTAGTCCTCGACCATGAAGGTGGTCTCGCCGACGGCTTCTCCCTTGGGATCGGTGAAGGCCCGCACCCGCCAGGTGCCGCTCGGGACGGCGGAATTGAGCGGCACGGCGAGCGAGCGGCCGCCCGCGCCCTGATCGGGCAGCACGGCGCGGCGGAACTCGACGCCATCGGGCCGTTCGACCACCAGCGTCAGCGGCGTGCCGGTCACGGCATTGCCTTGGCCGTCGCGCAGCAGCGCGGTGAGATAGACCGTCTCGTTGGAGCGGTAGACGCCGCGCTCGGCATAGACGAACGCATCCGCGCTGCCGTTCGGCGCCTCGCGGCCGGCCACTCCGCGGTCGGTGAAGTCGAAGGCGTTCGATTTCAGGCTGAGGAAGGCGTAGTCGGTCTTCTCGTTCGACACCGTGACCATCGCCGGCGAGAGACCGCCCTCGCCGCGCGCGAGTCCCGGCTCGAACAGGACATGACCGGATTCGTCGGTCTGCTTGGTCGCGAGGATCTCGTTGTTGCGCGCGACCAGCCGCACCTCGGCGTGCGCCACGGCTTGCGTGGTCGCCAGCGAATTGACGAAGACATGAACGCCGTCATTGCCGGAGAAGGCGGCAACGCCAAGGTCGGAGATGATGAACCATTGGGTCGCGAGCTGATAATCGTCGTCGGCGCCCGGATTCTTGGGCGCTGCCGTCATTACATAGACGCCGGGCTGCAACGCGCCGATCGCCTGGTCGACCGGAAATGCGGTCGTGACTTCCTTGTTCAGCGTGGTCGCGGTAGCCAATTCGCCGCTCCAGACCTTCATGCCGCGCTCGTTGCCGAGATTGGAAAGCTCATAGCGGCTGAGCGGCTGCTGGAAATCGTTGTCGATCACCGTGTTGATGAGGTTGCGGTCGCCGATCCGGAACACCTTGATCTTGAGCGCCGACGTGTTGACGCTGACCACGGGAATGCCCTGCTGACCGGTGCGCGGCAGCACGTAGGCGCGGCCGGTGAAATGCACGAACGGCTTTCGGTCGCGGACATAGATGTTGAACTCGGCCGATTTCGGCAACCCCTCCTTTACCGTCGAGGGCAGGCCGGCGCGCAGATTGATGTTGTAGTGCTCGCCATGCTTGAGCCCGTCGACGCAGAGCTGCTTGTCTTCCGAGGTCAAGGCCGGCTTGTCGGTCCCGGCGAGTGCGACGTAGGGCGTGAAATCAGTACGCTTGGCTAGCTCCTCGGAGAACTGGAAGCAGACCCGGGGCGAGGCCGAATCGGAATCGACGTTGTAATCGACGAGCTTGAAGCCGTGATCGTCACGCAGCTTCTCGTATTGGGCACGGACGTCGGCGACCTCCTTCTCGTCGAGCGAGAGGCGGAGCGAATCCAGTGCCGGACGCCACATCTGCCGCTCGGCAAAGGCTTTGCCCAGCACGGCGAGCGCATCCGCCTCGTCGCTCGCGCTGGCGGCGCGCTGATAGGCGATATAGGCCGCAGTCGACGCCCGCTCGAGGAAGAAAGTCTGCTCGCTGGTCGTCTGCGGCTTGATCTGGAAGATGGTGCGGGCGAGGCGCAGCCAGTTGGCGGCATCGTCCGGGGCGGTTGCGGCGATCTGGCCGAGAATCTGTAAGCCGGTGCGGAAATCGTTGCGCCTGAAGGCGGCGTCGGCATCGCTGCGCAAGGTCGCCGGCGATTTGGCAACCGGTCCGGCCTCTTTCGTGATCTGGGCTTCCAGCTTGATCGCGGCGTCGGCGAGATCGTCGCGCCTGAAGGCCTTATCGGCGGCGAGCGCCGAGGTGAGGCCAAACGCCAGCGTGGCGCAAACCAAAGCGGCGCGAACCAAACCGATCATGGGGGAGCTCCTTCGCGGAAGATATCCGCGTGTGGCGTAAAAATGCGCGAAATGGTGACGGACTGATGGCGGGAAAGCCGACAGGGAACCGGCGTAGCAAAAAGTCGCATGCGGCATGGCCGACGACGAAGTCCCGATCTGCCGCGTTCACCAGGATGAATAGCGCCCGCGGTCAGGCATTGGCGGCAGACGTGAGGACGGTCCACCACGTCCTCTTAGTCGCCGCCGCTGGGAAACCGGTTCGAGCGGTTTTCGGGCAAAAGCGCTTTTTTCATCTTGGCAATGTTAGGCCGGTCACGCGATAAGGTCGGCCGGGCAGGATATGACCCTGCCGAGGCGAAGACGGTCCCGTAGCTCAACTGGATAGAGTAGCGGATTTCTACTCCGCGGGTTGCAGGTTCGAGTCCTGCCGGGATCGCCACTAAAAACCCTCGCCAAATAAGGGTTTCTTGCACGTTACTGCTTCGTTCTGTAGCCGTTTCCGTGTTGCGCGGTGCTTCCGCCCCATACCAGCAATTTCAAGGGATTACGAACGGCTCCCGCGCGTTCCATGCAACACGGGCGCAACGCGGTCATTCGCCGTTCGCGCGCGTTCTGGGGCTAATTCTGTTGGTCGCCCACGCCTGTCTCGGCGTGCTGATTTTGATCGAATACAAGGTCGCCAGCATCTATCAACGAATGAGGGAACAAGAGAGGCCGCCGGCACCCTGAGACGCCGGCGGCAGTGTCGTCAGGCAGCGTGGGCGGCGAATGTCGCGGCTAGGTTGTGAAGATAGAAAGACCAATCCTTGCCGATCTTCTGATGCTCATCATCGACTAAGTCGTCTGAGGCGTCGGCCACGCGCACTTCCATCAGGTCCGCGCTGGACTATCGTTACCGGAGATACTCGTATTCTAAAGAACAAACCGGAACGCACTGCATTCCGTCAGGCTGGCCTAAGCGGCTTTGTGCTGGCACTGGCCTACCAGAAGACGCCGGTCCATCAGGTGGCATCATTCCTGCTTTGGCGGTGGCCTGAGATGGAGAAGTTAATATCGCTGGTCACTGGTCCCGCGCTTTACGAGCTGCCGATGAGTCGGTCGAGCAAGATGAAAGCTTTGCCGCTTTAGCGAGGAGCTGCGCTGTTAAGTCGCTTAATAGAAAAACGCCGCACGGGGTCACGCGGTGCTCGTCCGCCTCTCACCTCAGCGATGGGTTCCATCTCGGCAACTAAGTACTCAGCCAGCCTATTGAACAGCTCACGCTACCAAACTGCACAAACCCTATCGCGGGTCGATAGGCGCGAGTTTTTTCGACGCGTCTTCGCAAAATGGCACCAGCTCATCGACGATCTTTGCAAGCTCGAAGGGCTTTTCCCATCGCGCAATATGGCGATAGCGATCTGGAATTACCCCGGCGCTGTACCCGGTCGCAAAGACAAAGGGAATGCCCTGGCGCTCCAACTCATCTGCAAGAGGATACGCCAACTCGTTATGTAGATTGATGTCGATGATCGCAACGTCGAAGCCGTCATGATCGATCAAGCTCATCGCCTCGGTTCGCTGCGGCGGTCCGACATAGGCGCAGTCTCCGTTGGCTTGGCTCCCCTTATGAAAACTCCGATGCCAATCGCAGCGTTCCGGGTCAGTGGAACAAGGGGCTTCCTAACGAAAAATCGATCAAAGGTATCCTTGGGTGGGATATGCGTGAAACTGATGCGAGTTATCTCAGTTAATGGCCAAAGCTCTCTACTCGCATTAGCAAGGCCCGATGCGTCGCTCGGAAAGTCAGTCCTACCGCACGCTCGAATTGCTGTGCAGACAGCAAGCCTCAATTTGCGCCACGCCCGCCACGCGACAAGAATTGGAGCGCATGGCCGCCGAATATGCTGCGCAGGCAGATTGGTTAAACCGTCAATCGCCGGATGAGCGGACGAATGTTACCAATTGAGGCTCACGCGCGACCGTATCCTCCTTGTCCTCGCCGCGCATCACGATCCTGAGCGCGTCGTCCGGCAATGGCCGTTGCAGCGCCCTCGCCTCATCCCACGGCGCGCGCATCCAGACATCGCGCTCCTCGTCCGTCGTCAGGAGCACCGGCATGGCCTTCGGATGGATCGGCTTCACAACAGCGTTCGCTTCGGTCGTAAGGAAGCCATAGACCTAATGTGGTCCGGTGATCGGCTTCGACTTGGTGCCACGATCGCCGTTGAAGGTGGTCCAGATCCCCCGCAAAGGCAAATAGCGGCCTCTCCTCCTTCAGCGCGAACCACACCACGTCTTTCCTCTTCGTCTCAGGGTTGGTCTCCGGCGCGTACTCCGCGAAGCTGTCGGCCGGGACCAGGCTGCGGTTCTCAGGCTTGAGCCACATGCGCCAATGCGGCGACGACGTGTTGCGGATGTTGGTGACGGGCGCACCGCCCATGCGCGGCGGTGGCGGCATGCCCCATCGCATCATCGCGATCTCTGTGCCCCGCATCCGAATTGCGGATCACCGGAGCCGGATAGTCCGGGAACACGCCTGGCACCGGCGGCAGGTTGCCGACATAGCGGTTGACGACACGAAACAGCGCGGCAATCGCGGCTTGGTTCGTTGTGATGCTGTAGAGATTGCACATCGGCGTCGCTACGATCGGAACAGCGCGAAGTAGATCACGTACAGCCAGCCCAGAATGCCGTGGATGATCGCCCAGAGGATAGACTTGTTGGTGGTGTAGCTGATGGCGATAGCGAGCGCGCTGCCAAAGCCTATACCGTATTTCGTGCCCTCTGATCGCACCACGTAGTAGCGGCTTCCGTTCATCGTCGCTCCCTCATCATAATTTCACCTCTCGCCCGGCCACCACGTCGATGGCGGGCCGCTCGCCGAAATCTTGGAACGTCGAACCGCGACCCAGATGGCTGCGCTTGTATGGATAGCCGCGCACCTCCGAGCAGTCCTTGCTGCGCATGTAGCGCTCCAGCTCGTGGTCGGCGTCGAAGGTCACGTTGCGACGAAGGTCGTAGCATGCTTTCGTGTTGTTAATTGGCACGGCGCCCGGACTGGACACAAGATCAGGCCCGCCGAAATTTCCGGGCGCAGATGAAGTTCCTGACCCTTATCGCCGTGATTGCCGCGCTGGTCGCTGGAGCCGCGTTGTTTGCGGCCAACGAGTCGGCGGCCGTGTCGATGGCAAATGCCGCGGGCACCAGCGCCCAGCGCCTGAGGTAACCAGGTGGGGCGCATCGAGCGCATCCGCATGCCATGCCCCAACATTGCTGAAAAAATTAGCGGAGTGGGTGCGCGTGCTACCGGCGCCTGCCGAGGAACTCCTTTGCCAACTGCTCAGTTGATTTCAGCCCCTTACCGCGCGGAAGGAGGGCTACCATGCGCGTTCACACATATCGGGACGAAAGCCACTCCAGACACTTCGATCTTGTTGGCGGAGGCGTCCATCCATGGACAATTGATTTGGTCACCGTAACGGCCGCAGCCATGCTTGTGGTGGGCTTCGCCGGTGCCGTTGTGGCGCTGTTGTTCCACTAGAGCATGATCCGGAAAAGCCCTGCCCCGCACTTGATGCGGGTGGACACCGGTTTTCCCTCGCGACAAACGCTACGCGTTTGCGCGGAGATCATGCTCAATCAAGAATCGAGAGCGCGATGGTGATTCATCCCAATTCCATCGCGCTCCGGGCGGTGCATGGCGTCCGCGAAGGTTGCGGAGGCCGCCGGTTTGACTGTCAGCTCATGAAAGCGCGCTTCAGTACCTCGCGACGACCGGACCGCCGAACTTATAGTTCACGCCGATCCGCGCGATGCTCATGGTGGAGGAGCTCGTCACCTGCCGGTTGGCCAGCGGGAAGACCGACGTCGCCGTGCCGAGATCGAGATAGAGATATTCGACCCGTGCGGTCCAGTTTGGCGTGATGCCCCACTCGACACCGGCGCCGGCGGCCCAGCCGGTCCGGGTGGTGGAGGCGGTTTCGACGGTCCCCGCTGCTGCCGGGATCGGCGGCACGGCCGTCACCGCCGCGATCTGTGTGCGCGTGACCGATCCCTGGCTCCAGGCGAAACCGCCGGTGCCGTAGAACAGCCAGTTGTCCTGGGTGAAGCCAACGCGGCCGCGCACGGTGCCGAAATCGTCGAGCTTCGATGCGAAACTGTTGGAGCCGTCCGGCGACGTCACCGTCGACCTGGCCGAGGAAGCATCCACGTCGGCCTCGACGCCGAGCAGGACATGCGGCGCGACCATGACGTTGTAGCCGACCTGCCCGCCGCCGATCACGGCGGAATCGTCGCGACTGCCGCTGCTCACGAATGTCCCATCGAGCGCGGTGCTGGTCGATCTGCCATGGCCCCAGGAACCGCCGACATTGACGCCGATGTAGAAACCCGACCAGTCGTAGTACGGCACTGGTGGCACGACCGCCGGGCTTTTGGCGTATTCGCGCGCCGGGAGATCGGCGGCGAAGCCAGGCGCCGCGAAGGCAAGCGCGGCCAGATTTGAAATGAATGCAGCAGCAATGAGTTTGCGCACGGAATTACCCCCGAACCAATGAGTCGCCCATGTCCGAAGGTAAGCGGATCCCGGACCGAAATTCTTGGACCAGCGGGCGCTGGGATTTGGCGGACAGGCGTTGCTGCGGGCCAAGCGTGGGCTGCGCAAAGATGGAGGTGCCGCCGGTCGCATCTTCGTTGTCCAGCAAATCCACAGAAAGTTGCGGGCCTCCGCTCCTTCAAGATGCAAATTTGCATCGAACAACTCGTTGAACCCGCAAAAAGCGACTAAGCTCACTTAAGGCCGCAGATTCCTCGCGGGCAACACGGAGCAGCGAAAAATGCAGGAAGCAGAGATCGGATGGATTGCAGCGATCATCATCGGCGGCCTGGCTGGCTGGTTGGCCGAGATGTTCATGAAGAGCGGGACTGGAATCCTGATGAACATCGTCCTCGGAATTGTCGGCGCAGCGTTGGCGAACTGGCTCCTGGGACTTCTGGGAATCGCCCTTGGAGGCTGGATCGGATATCTCGTCGCGGGCTTCATCGGCGCTTGCATCATCATCGCGCTTTGGCGCGCGATCAGAGGTCGCCTCTGAGAGCGTTGGCCATGTTGCGCAGCTCCCGATGAGCCGCCAACCCTAGCGGCTTCGCACCCGGCCCGATCGGCGGAATCATAGGTGTGCCCAGCCTAACCCGCCACCCTGACGCCGCCGTGTCCATGTTCTATTCGGGTAGAGGCTACGGAATAGTTCGCGACGTCAAACTCGCATGAGAACCGCTTGCACGCGGCTTAGGAGCGTGAGCAGTCAACAACCAAGCCAACGCTACAATCGACGCTATCGCGGCGAGTAGCGCAAGGGAATGGCGCACGAGCTTGGAGCCCGCTATCACCATCACCAGGATCAAGATAAGGGCCGCCCAGGACATACTTGGCTGGTATAGCTGCGCGGCCGGATTCGCGAAATCCCTGCGACGGGCCTCGCTAAAGGTCGAATGGCGGTTCCACCCAGCGCTCCGTAAATTCTCAGCATGCGCGTTTTTTCGCTGATCACGGTTATCATCCTCTGCGCATTGATGGGGTGGCTCGTCTACATGCATCCGACATCGATGGTTGCAGACAGTGCCGTCGCTACGGTTCCCGTCTTCGTGCACCAGGTGCAGCACGCATCCTGATATAGCGCAGCCAAACAGATTGACCACAAATCCGGGGGCGTCATCTCCCGTCTTCAATCCAAGCGACAGCTGACACCGCCGCGCATGCCGCCGGGATTTGTGCCTGACGATGATACCGGCATGCGCCACTGAGGCCGGATTTTGGAACTGACGGCACCGGCTGGGCGTCGATTCGTTGCTCCCCGGATCCCCAATTGCCCCTCCGGGGAGACAACCTCACGAGCCAACGAGGTTGGCGGCCCCGCTCATCCCACCATCATGGGCGGGGCCGTTGCCTTGCGGCGGATTCGCGATTCTCCTGGACACTCGGCACCTGATTTGCAGCGGCCTCGGATCATTGAGCCAATTGTGCCAAGCCGAGGCGCGATATGCGTACAGAATCCCATTTTGAGACTTTAACCAAACGCAAGTTGCTAATTCGGGAAAGGACGCAGAAACTCATTTCCGACTTGCGTCGTATGGTCCAGTTGATTGAGGCGGACATCGAATCCGAAGAGAAGCAAGCGGGTGCCTTCGACCCTAGAAATTCGAATTATCCCATAACAGCGCGTCGACTTAGGGCTCGGCGCGACAATCTGTCGGCCACGATTTCCCGATTGGAGAGAGACGCGGGTGGATGGTTAGCTCGGAGGAGCCAAGGGTAATACTCAGGGCGCCAAGTCGTCGATCTCGACGAGCGTGTTATCCTGCGGGGTCGGGATGCGCATGGAATAGCCCTTGGGCGCTGGATCGGTTATCTCGTCGCGGGCTTCATCGGCGCTTGCATCATTATCGTGCTCTGGCGCGCGATCAGAGGTCGCCTCTGACTGGGAGACCGCCCAAAGCGTCGGCGACCATGTCAACGAAATGAGGGGTGCCGTTGGCCACCCAGGCCGCCGCGCTGCGCGCTCGGTTCGTCATCGGCGCCATCTTCGTCCGGCTGGCGGGTTTAGTGAACGGTGCAACTTGTTGGGGTGATCTGAAGCTTGCTGCAGTAGGCAAGCTGTCCGAGGATCACGCTATTATGCTCTCGCGCACCCCTGCGAAGTTGGCTCACAGCACTCGCCTGGCACGAACTTGAATTAACTCGAAAGTTCATAATGATATCGTTGTTTGGAAGTGACCAGGCAGCCCGGAGTTGATGTCGGTTCACGACACTCAGTCGCGATGTTCCAAATAGTGCCGGACTTGATTTGCCCAGCTTCGCGTCGAAATGGACGCTGCTGGTAGCCAGCGACAAATCAAATGATGCGCTACCATCGGAATTGAGCACACCAGAACCGCTGCCTCGCGTCGCGAAATTAGTCACGTTTACCGGCCGGCTACAGGTAACGACAGTGTCGAAATTGAATTGAAAATGGACCGATGATTTTTGTGCTGATGCCGGAGCTGAAACAAGTGCCATGACCGCGGCAAGCAGCAGCGACGAGCTTCGCATCGAATCGCCCCCCCCCAATATCCAAGATATTATTGGCCCCGCGAACGAAAGGTCAATCGTCCCGATCAATGACCACGTTGCGTTCTGGCGCGAATCCGCTGCCTCCCTATTTCTTATTCTCCTCGCAGAACTTCAGCGCGCCCAGCACCTCGCCGAGGCGCGGGGTCTGGATTTCGATGCTGTCGTCGTCATCGTCCTCGAAATCGAGCGTGATGCGCTTGGCTTTGGAGAGCTTGTCCAGGATTCCTTGATCGAACTCGAAGATGCCGCGCACGGTGGTCTTGTCCATGACCTCCCACTTGGCCTTCTTCATGATGTCGGCGTCGTCGGTGCCGAAATCGGCCTTGAGGATGTCGCCTGTGTTGTCCCATTCCCAGCCGTCGTAGATCACGACCATCACGATCGCCTTGTCGGAATGCGACAGCACGATGACGTATTCGCGGTTCTCGTCGCCCGCGTCCTTGTAGCCGCGGGAGGCGTTGCAATGCTGGTCCTTCGTGCGCTTCTCGACGGTCCAGTCCCCGACCTTGGTTTGTTGCGCCAGCGTCGGCGCGGCCGAAAATGCGGCAAGCAGCAGCGATGCGAACAGGATTCGCTTCATGATGGTAAGCCCTCCAGCCAGTTCCCGCCCCAAGCTGACCACCTCTCGCCTCCGCCCGCAAGGGCAAGCCGGGTCCCCTTCACAACTCCGCCAGCGCCGCGTCGCGCGCGCATCGCGACACAACTGGCCGTGGGAGGCATCGCCACGCACGTTCGCAATCGTCACACGCGACGCCTGTTTATGAGTCCAGGGCGGCCCGTTTATCAGCTGGCTGACATGGTTTTGAAAACCGCCAATTGAGCGTCGAACGCACGCTTGTAGGCGGGCCGCGCTTCGCCGCGGGCAACAAAGGCGGAGAGGTTAGGATATTCGTCCAGTATGCCCGATCCGTTCAACCTGCGCAGCACCGTCACCATCAGCAGGTCACCGGCGCTGAACTCGCCGTCGAGCCAGTCGGCATCGCCAAGATGACCGGAAAGTTCGCCCAGCCGATTACGGATGCGTCCCTCAACGAGAAGCAGGCGCTGCTCATACCAGGTCTCGCGGCCCTCCAGGAGCCTGGCGATTTCGCGATCAACGATCGGCGGCTCCATCGTGGTGAGCGCGGCAAACATCCATGTGATCGCGCGTGCCCGGGCATTCGCATCGCCTGGCAACAGACCTGCATGGCGCTCCGCGATATGGAACACGATGGCCCCCGACTCAAACAAGGCGAAATCGCCTTCTTCATAGGTCGGGATCTGCCCGAAGGGATGAAGCGCACGATGCGCAGGTTCCCTCATCTCACTGAACGAAAGCAGACGAACGTTATAAGGCTGGCCCACTTCTTCAAGTGCCCAGCGAACGCGCATGTCACGCGCCAGTCCCCTGCCCCGATCGGGCGACCGTTCAAAGGCGGTGATGGTGGGTTTCACAGGAAGGCTCCGGATCGCACTGTGGTGGGAGGGCACGACACTATCAGATCACGTGACCTCTAACTTTTTTCGCCCGCTTTTGTCCCCTTCCGGACGGCCGGACCAGCGCCGAGCGCCGGCAGCGCGTTTGCAACTCCGGCACGGCAGTGGTAACCGAGATGCCCAGCGCTTTGGCAGGTCGGGATGCGCGAATTCGTCCGAAATAGTATCGCGTTGCGCCGTCTCTATTACCGGTATCGGCTGCTGCGTCCCGGCTCGGAGGCCGATGAACGCGAGATCCTGTCGAAGCTGACGGAGGCTGCGCCGAAGACCTTTGTCGAGTTTGGATTTCATCCGATCGAATTCAACTGCATCGAGTTCGCCAGGAATCCGGAATGGTCGGGCCTCCTGATCGACGGCAGCAAGAGGCAGGTCGACGATGCCCGCGCGCTTTGGCCGTCGCGCGTCGAGTTTGTCGAGAGATTCCTGACGCTGGACAATCTCGATTTCATTCGAGAGCGCTTCCCGAAGCTTGGCGTCCTGTCGATCGACGTCGACGGCAATGACTACTGGTTTCTCAAAGCCCTCATCGACACGTCGCCGGCAGTCATCAGCGTCGAATACAATTCGACGCTCGGCTTTGAACCGATCACGGTGCCCTATGACGCGGGCTTTGACCGGCACCAGAAGCACCCGCGCGGATGGTACCACGGCGCCTCCCTGACCGCGCTTACGAAACTGTGTGCACAACACGGTTACGGACTGGCCGCAGGTTCGGACGGAAGCTGCAATGCCTTCTTCACCCGGACTGGGACGCTTCGCCCCGAGGATGTCTGGAAACCCAAAACGCTTCGTGCGCAGCTGTCCGGCATCCCGCACCAACGTCAGTGGGACGAGATCAAGGATTTGCCCTTCGTGACGGTCTGACGTGTGCCCCGAAGACTTGATCCACTATTCCACCTTCGCCGGCTCCCGCTCGAGCGAGGCATTGGCAATCTGCGCCGCGTGGGCGACGCCGGCGAGCGCCGCCGCTGCCTTCTTCGGATCGCCATTGGAGCCGGGCTGCACCACGCCGCAGGACATGATCAAGGTCGCGGCGTCCTCGGTGCTCATCTCGACCTCGATGACCTTGCTCTTCGGCACATAAAAGAAAAAGCCGGTGGTCGGGTTCGGCGCGCAGGGCAAGAACACCGAGATGTGGTCCTCCTGGCCCGGCAGGCTGCGTGCCACGTCGATGCTCGGCTCCTGCGAGATCAGCACGATCGACCACATCCCCGGCGAGGGAAACTCGACGAGCCCGACACGGCGGAAGCTCGAGCCCTTGCCCGAGAACAGCGTCTCGAACACCTGCTTCAGGCCGCGATAGATCGCGCGTACTGCGGGAATCCGTCCGAGCAGGCGGTCGCCAAGATCGACCAGGCTGCGGCCGATCAGGTTGGCAGTGAGGAAGCCCAGAAGCGTCAGCGCGACCACGGCGACGATCAGGCCCGACCCCGGCAGGCCGAACGGCAGATAGGTCTCCGGCCGGTAGGCGATGGGAACGAACGGGCGCACCAAGCCGTCGACCCAGGTCACAAACCACCAGGTCAGATAAAGCGTAATCGCAACGGGGCCAGCCACGACCAGGCCGGTCAGGAAATAATTCCGAAACCGCGCCATGATCCCGTGCGAGGTCGTGTCCGGCGCCGGTTCGGGCGGCGAAACGTCAGTCGGCGGCAGTTTTTCGCGGGAGCTCATCAAGGTTCCAGGCCGGGTACAAAATATCAGCTAGGTGTTCTAGCAGATTTTTGAAGGGCGCGGGCACGCGACGCAGGCCCCGCGCCTCGCCTATTCGGCAGAAACCCTACTCAACCGTCACCGATTTTGCGAGATTGCGCGGCTGGTCGACGTCGGTGCCCATCACCACCGCGGTGTGATAGGCCAAAAGTTGCACGGGAACGGCATAGACCATGGGGGTGAAGGTTGCCGCCATGTCCGGCAGCACGATCGTCACCAGCGAGTTCACGGTCGCTTCCGCCGCGCCCCTGGCATCCGTCATCAGGATGATGTTGCCGCCGCGGGCGGCGACCTCCTGCATGTTCGAGACGGTCTTTTCGAAAACCCGGTCGTGCGGCGCGATCACGACGACGGGCGTCGTCTCGTCGATCAGCGCAATCGGTCCGTGCTTGAGCTCGCCGGCGGCATAGCCCTCGGCGTGGATATAGGAGATTTCCTTCAGCTTCAGCGCGCCCTCGAGCGCAAGCGGGTACGAGGTGCCGCGGCCGAGATAGAGCACGTCGCGGCTCTTGGCGATGTCGCGCGCGAGCTTCTCGATCTGCGGCTCGGCCGCAAGTGCAGCGGCCATCAGCCGCGGGACCTCGATGAGACCGCGCACAAGCTTCGCCTCCTCCGCATCCGCAAGTTCGCCGCGCGCCTTGCCGGCCGCGATCGCGAGCGCCGCCAGCGCCATGAGCTGGCAGGTGAACGCCTTGGTCGAGGCGACGCCGATCTCCGGCCCCGCGAGCGTCGGCATCACGGTCTCGCTCTCGCGCGCAATCGTGGAAGACGGCACGTTGACGACGGAGAGTGTGTGCGCGCCTTCCGCCTTGGCGTAACGAAGTGCCGCAAGCGTGTCCGCGGTCTCGCCGGACTGCGAGATGAAGACCGCAAGATCGCCCTTGTGCAGCGGCGCCTCGCGATAGCGGAACTCGGAGGCGATATCGATCTCGACGGGAATCCGCGACAGCCGCTCGAACCAGTATTTGGCGACATAGCCGGCGTAGTTCGCCGTGCCGCAGGCCGTGATCGAGATGTGACGAATGTCCTTGAAGTCGAACGGCAGCGCGATCGGCAGCTTGACGCGCTCGGTCGCCATGTCGACGTAGCGCGCCAGCGTATGGCCGACCACCTCCGGCTGCTCGTGGATCTCCTTGGCCATGAAGTGGCGGAAATTCGCCTTGTCGACCAGGGAGGCGGACGCGCTCTGCTTGTGGGCGTCGCGCTGCACGACCGCGCCGTTCCGGTCATAGATGGTCGCGCCCTTGCGCGTCATCACGACCCAATCGCCATCCTCGAGATAGGCCACCGTGTCGGTGAAGGGCCCGAGCGCAATGGCGTCGGAGCCGAGATACATCTCACCGTCGCCGAAGCCGATGGCGAGCGGCGGGCCGTTGCGGGCGCCGATCATGAGATCATTGTCGCCGGAAAAAATGAAGCCGAGCGCAAACGCGCCGCGAAGCTGCGACAGCGCGGTCTTCACCGCCTCGACGGGCTTGATGCCCCGCTGCAGCATGTCGTCGACCAGATGCAGCACGATCTCGGTGTCGGTCTCGGTCTTGAAGACCGTGCCCTTGTTCTCGAGCGCCTCGCGCAGCTCGCGGAAATTCTCGATGATGCCGTTGTGAACGACAGCGACGCGTTCGGTCGCGTGCGGATGCGCGTTGTTCTCGGTCGGCTTGCCGTGTGTCGCCCAGCGGGTGTGGCCGATGCCGGTGTTGCCGTCAAGCGGCGACGCCTTCAGTCGCGTCTCGAGGTTCTTCAGCTTGCCCTCGGCGCGCCGGCGCTCCAGCGTCTTGCCTTCGAGCGTGGCGACGCCCGCAGAATCGTAACCGCGATATTCCAGGCGCTTGAGTGAATCGACCAGTTGCCCCGCAACCGGTCCGCGCCCCAAAATGCCGATGATCCCGCACATGCGGTGCCATTCCCCCTTCCGAAGAAGATTCTCGAAACGCCCGCGGAATCTTTACCGACATTCGCCGCGTTCGAGATACTCAATAATTATTGCCGATTGCGACAGGGTTAAGCCTAAAGCTTAATATAGCACAAGAGCGCACATTCTCGCGGCGCATATCGCGTCCGAGGCTTGCTCCGTGTCACCCTCGTCAAGAGAGAGGGCGCAGGGAATGCCGGGTGCAGGCCGCACCCGCGAGCCTTGCGTGCAAAGGAAGTGCACTTTACGCACGCAAGCAACAACAGGGCAGCCGGAACAACCGGCATTCCCCGCGCAATGGTTTACGGCTTATACGCGCTCTCCCCGGAGTGCCGGGCTTGTTAGCCTCCGTCGCCTCGCTCATCATCAGGAGCGAGGCTTGACACCAGCGTCGGGGTGCCGGGACTACGCGACTTCGCCGTCCGCATCGGCTGCGCTCGTCGTGAGCAGCCTCCACGTCCATCGCATCCCGCTGCCTACGTTCGTGACGATCGGCCGAAACGCCCCTCTTGCTGGAGCGGGATGGGCGAAACTAATCATGATTTTCCGAAAAACGGAAGCGGAATATTTTTGCGCGGAGGGCTTGACATTGCTTCTGATAACGCGAAGTCGCGCCGAGGTGATTTGCCCGTCGCCTCACCGTCATTCCGGGGCGGCCCGCGTCCCAACAAGTCTACGACGGCGAAGTCGAGATAGGCGACGGAGACTCATCCGCTTTATCGGACTGCTCCGACGCCAGCGACAGGTTGTGAAACAGCCGTTTGCTGACGAGGTGCAGGAAATAGAAGCCGAACTTGGGATCCTGCACGTAGAGCTGCTTGACCTGGTCGTAGCTGATCCGAAGCAGTTGCCCTGCTTCCGTACATTCCACGCCGGCGCTTCGCGTCTGGCCGGCATGGAGCAGTCCAAGCTCGCCGAACACGTCGCCGGCATTGAGATCGATGGATCTTTCCGTGACCCGAAACCGGCCCGATACGACGAAGAACATTTCGTGCGCGGGATCGCCGCGGTGAAACAGCACTTCCCCGGCTTCAACGTTTCGCATGGAACTGAACGGCTTGACCCAATCCAGGTGCAGCTCGCCCCTGGTCGCGTCCTCGACCTGCCGGATCAGCGCAAGCATCTGGTGCAGCCTGAGAATGTTGAGCGGCAGCAGCACCACATGCAGGATCAGCACCGGATAGGCGTCGACGGCGTAGCCGTAGCCGATAAAGAGAACATTGCTGACGATGCCCGCGATCCGAAGCGGTACCATGGTCTTCATGTAGAAGGTCACGAAGACACAAGCCGCCGCCACATAGCCGAGCAATTCCGCGATTTGCGCGTGAGTCATGAACGACTTCCCAAGCGGGATGATGCTACACCGAATTTGACCTTTCGCACCTGCACTCTGCCTCGCGCCGCCTGTTCGCTGAAGCCCGTCTTCCGGCGAAGGTGGGCGTGGGACAGACGGCGGAATCCGAGCACTGCCCGGTGACGATGTCCCCGCCCGGCTCGCGCGGGCTGCCTGTCGTTTCCGTTTCCTTAACGCGGCCGTGGCTAGCCTCGTGGCGGTCCCCGAGCCTGGCCACGATGTCGATAGACGATTCCGTTCAGATCAAATGCACCCGATGCAAGAGCGCGTTTCGCGAACGCGCGAGACGCCTGCAGAACGGCTTTTCGCGCCAGTGCCCTGCTTGCGAGGTCGTCATCTTCTTCGACGAGGACTCGCAGAACCCGAACATCAAGCTCGCCATGCGCAGGGCGCGCCGCCTGCGCAAGGAATTGAGAGAGCTCGAGATCGCGGCGTTTGTGATGCCGTCGTCCGGCTCCGGATCATCCCGGCTGCGCTCCGGCCGTGGCCGTTCTCAGGCCAGATCGGAAGAAGAGTAACTGCAGCGCTGCCACGCCGCCCGCTGCCGCTCCGCGCGCCAGAAGAAACTCTCCTGCTCCGCCGTCACGACGGGATCGCGGTCTTTGTCCGCGACGGTGCTAATCTGAAGCGACCAGAACGCGGCCGCGTGCGTTGTGACGAAGGCCACCATGCCCGCCAACGCCGATGTCACCCTGCTCATGTCCAGCTTCCCCGCGTTGTTGCTGCACAGGGTGCGCGCGGCGAATGTTGGTTTCGTTAGCGAGCGTCCTTAACACTTTCGATGGTTGACGGCGGGTTGCTGTCCCTGCGGTAGCTGGATGCAGGCCGGCGTCAACGATCACGCCTTCGGCTTCCTGCCCCGCGTCTTGATCTCGCGATAGCGCGCCGCGCCGCCCTCGCGGATGCTCTGCTGGCTGCGCTCGACCGCCATCGCATCATCAGGGACATCCCTGGTGATGACCGAGCCCGAGCCGATATAGGCGCCGGCGCCAATCTTGACCGGGGCCACCAGCGAGGAGTTGGTGCCGACGAAGGCTCCCTTGCCGATGATGGTCTTGTGCTTGGCAAAACCATCGTAGTTGCAGGTGATGGTGCCGGCGCCGATGTTTGTGTTGGCGCCGATCTCGGCGTCGCCGATGTAGGAGAGATGGTTCACCTTGACGCCGGCTTCCAGCGTCGCGGCCTTGGCCTCCACGAAATTACCGATCTTGGCGCCCTCGCCGACCGAGGTGCCGGGCCGTAGCCGCGCAAAGGGGCCGATAGAGGCCTTCTTGCCGATCGCGGACTGCACGAGGTGCGAGAAGGAATGGATCACCGCGCCATCGGCAATGGAGACGCCCGGTCCGATCACCACGAACGGCTCGACGGTGACGTCTCTGCCGAATTGCGTGTCGGCGGAAAGATAGACGGTCTCGGGCGCGATCAGCGTGACGCCGGCGTCCATTGCCGCTTTGCGTAAGCGAGCCTGCATCACGGCTTCCGCTTCGGCGAGCTGCGCCTTGGTGTTGATGCCGCGCACTTCGTCTTCGGATGTTTCGATCACGACGGCCTCCAATCCCTGTTCTCTCGCGATAGCGACGGCATCGACGAGATAATATTCGCCCTTTGCGTTGGCATTGCCGATGCGGTCGAGAATTTTCAGCGCGCTCCGTCCGTCGAACGCCATCACGCCGGCGTTGCAGAGCGTGACCTTGCGCTCGTCCTCGCTTGCGTCCGCGTGCTCGCGGATCACGGTGAGGTGCTTGCCATGCATGAGGAGCCGGCCGTAGCCGGTTGGATCGGCGGCGCGGAAGCCCAGCACGGTCAGCGCCGCACCCTCTTTCAGCGGCGCGCGCATCCGTTCGAAGGTGTTGGCTGAGATCAGCGGCGTGTCGCCGAAGGCGACCAGGAGATCGTCCGTGCCGCGCGCAATCGCCGCGCGCGCCGACAGCACCGCATGCGCGGTGCCGAGCCGCTCGCGCTGCACAAAGGTTTCCGCATCGGGACGAATGCGCTTCACGGCGTCAGCGACCGCCTGATGGTCGGGGCCGATCACGACCGCAAGCCGCGCGCCCTCGCCATGCGGCGCGGCTTCAAGCACATGGACCAGCAGCGGCTGCCCCGCCACGGGGTGCAACACCTTGGGCAGCGAGGAACGCATGCGCGTGCCCTCGCCGGCCGCAAGCACAACAGTGAGGCTGGTCCGACCCTTCATCCGATTCCTTAAACCACCAGTTCCCCAGATCACCGGGCACAAGTTCCGTTGACGCGCTGTCATAATGCGTTTTCCCGTCCCCGCAAACGCCCGTGATTCAGGTCGGCGACGCAATTCCTGATAATGTTCCCTTGTGATTCGTTGAAATTCTGGGGCTTCTGACAAACCGTGGCGAAGGCTTCCGACAAGTCGGCCGGCGCCCTCGAGTCCGATAAAGCCGGGTTGCTGACCGGACTTTTCGCCGAGGAGAACGAGTTCGACCGCCGCGCGCTGTGGCGGATCGGGACATGGGGCGTGGCCGCGGTCGGCGCGGTCGTGCTGGCCGTCACGTCGAACCAATGGTCGATCGGGATCAAGCGCGACCAGGTCGCAGCCGCCGATCTCACACGACAGTCCCAGCAGATCCAATCGCTGACCAAGGAAAGCCAGAACGAGACGAGGCGGCTGGCTGCGGCCATCGACACGCTGAACAATGACCGCGATCGGCTGTTTTCGCGCGTGACCGTGCTCGAACAGGGGCTGGACTCGGTCACCGGCACCATCGCGAAAGAGACGGCCGCCGCCGCGCCGGCCGCCAATACCGTGCCAAAGCCGCCGCCAAGCGTAGCGCCGCCGCCGGCGACCCTGATGCCGCCATCGGCGGCGCCTACCAATAGCCAGCCGCAAGTACCGGGCCCGCCCAGCCAGGCGGCCGCGCCTGCCGTGGCGCCCGTCGCATCAGCCGTGCCCACGACGCCCGCCCCTGACAAGCCGCGCGCGGATGCGGCCAAATCCGAAGCCGCGCCACGGGCGATCGCCTCGCTGCCGCAGATCGCCGCGATCAAGCCGGCCGTGCCGCTGGCGCCGGTGCCCAGCCCGTCGCCCGCTCACGCGCCAGCCTTGGGCGCGATCAAATCGATGATGGGCCCGCCCGATCCGGCCGCGCCAAAACTTGAAGCGGTGAAGACCACGAATGCCGCAACACCGGCGCCGGCGCCGTCACCGCCTGCCGCCGAGGTCGCTGCGGTGACGCCGGAAGCCAAGGTTGAGGCCAAAGGGCAAGTCAAGGATCAAGGCAAGGACCAAGACAAGCCGGAAGATAAATCTCAGGACAAGGATCAGGAGAAGGCGCCGACTGATGCCGATGCCGCCAAGGTCCAGCGTACCGACTTTGCCGTCGAGCTTGGCGGCGCCAATTCGATTCCGGGCCTGCGCGCGCTGTGGCGTGGCCTGTTGAAGTCAAACAATGCGGAGCTTGCGGATCTTCGGCCGATCATCGTGCTGCGCGAAGGCAACAATGGCCTTGGCATGCAGCTTCGACTTGCCGCCGGTCCCCTGCAAAACGCCGCCGAAGCGGCCAAGATCTGTGCGGCGCTGGCCGAGCACAAGCGCACCTGCAACACCACCGTGTTCGACGGCCAGCGGCTCGCCATGGGGGCTGACGAAGAGCCGGCGGCGAACGGCAAACCGGCGACCAAGCCAACATATTACCGGCACTACTACGCGCCGCGGCACGCCGCCAAGAAGGAAGAGCCGCCGCCCCAACCGCCCAAGCAGGAAAGTTCGACCTTCTCCTCGCTGTTCGGTCTCAACAAGCACTGATATCGGCGTCAACACAAAGACTTGAACGGCGCTCCTCGAGTCGTTTGGAGGCCGGTCGAGGCCTTGCCCCTGTCCTCATTCGCAAGGCATAGTCGCCCGCATGAACAAGACCCCGTTCCGGCTGACCCCCTATCAGGTGCAATGGCTCCTGGTGGTGGGCTTCTTGACCCTCGGCTACGCGCTTTACGTGCGCTATCTCGTGATCGAGTTCTCGACTGTGGCGCTGGCCTGCGACGCCGGCCTCAGAACACTGCCCTGCCAGGCACGCGCGCTCGCAACCGTGCTGTTCAAGCACGAGGTGTTCGGCATCACGGCGCTGGTGATCGCAGGCTTGAATTTCATTCGCCCATCGATCGTGCTGTTGACCGTGGGGCTGATCGCCGCCTGCCTCGGCATCGTACTCTACAATATCGCGCTGGCCGGGCTTGCGATCGGGCTGTTTATTTTGGGCTTTGCGCGCCCCGCGCCCGCCACAGCGTGAATGCCAGCAAGAGATAGCCGGCGCAGGTCCACAGCGACTGCCAATTGTTCGAGCCTTCATGGACGCCGACATAGATGGCGGAGATCGCGAGCAATCCGGCAAAGACCTGCTCGGCGAGCGGACGCGACCCGCTTTGCGGGCGGTTCAGCAGGAGGCAGGCGAACGGCACCACGGCCATCGAAAGGCTCGCATAGGGAAAGTCGCGGTAGCGTGGATCGAACACGAAGCCGAGCGCGGTCTCGGTTGCGATCACCGTGGTGACGACGAGAGCCGCGCCCAGGCACCACATCGACGGCGCAAGCCTCAAGCCGTCACCGCGCGGACCGAACATGTCCAGAAATGTCGGCAGCGACCGCCCAGACACCAGCGCATTGGCGCCAAAGACCGACGCCACCAAGCCGGCCGCGAGCAACGCCCCCCATTGCGTCCAGCCGCCGACGCCGTAGCTCTCGTAGACCATCTTGTCGGCCGCGATCCCGAGCAGGCAGCCCGCTGATGTCGCCGTGATCGCCACCGCAACCCAGGAGGACAGCCGGGGCGTCCACGGTTTTCGCCGCGTGGTGAACCAAGCGGAGACGAACACGATTGCCGCGAACGCCATGCCTGCCCCCATCTGCCATTTCCACAAGGGGAAATTGCTGATGGCTTCACCGGGCGGATATTTCAGCGCGCGACGAGCCGAATCGAACAGGCCCCAATAGCCGCCGACGGTGCCTTCGAGCGCCCGCTTCCAGGGCTGGTCATAGGCTTCGATCAGGTTGACGCGAAAATTCTCCTGCTTGGCAAGCGAGAGGATTTCCGAGACCACCCGTGCCTGATTGGTCCGCGAGGGCAGCGCCCCCTCGCGCATCCGCCCCTCGCTCGGCCACCCGGTCTCGCCGATCAGGATTTCCTTGCCCGGAAAGGTCACCGCCATGCGCTGCCGGATCGCATTGACATGCGCGGCGGCGAATCTGGCAGGGATCGGGAAGTCTTCCCAATAGGGGAGGATGTGGATCGTGATGAAATCGACCACGTCGTAGATTTCGCGGTAGCGCAGCCAGTATTCCCAGACGTCGGCATAGGTGACGGGCACGCTGACCTGCGCTTTCACCGAGCGGATGATGGCGGCGAGGTCAGTGGTCGTCATCTCCCCGCGCAGCAGCACCTCATTGCCGACCACCAGCGAGGTGATGACGCCCGGAAATTCCTTGGCGAGCCGGATTCCGGTCGAGATTTGCGCAAAATTCTTGGCGCGGTCGGAGCCGAGCCAGATGCCCTGCATCACCTTTAGCCCGACCTTGGCGGCCACCGCCGGCACCTGGTCGAGGCCGTTCTCGATCGAATAGGTGCGCACGCAGTCGGAAATCTTGGCGAGCTGGGTCAGGTCCTGCTCGATCTGCTCTGCCGAGATGTAGGTTGTGGGATCGAGCGGCGTCTGCGCGCAG
>Ga0209166_10000513_pt1 | contig 42200 bp, 70 predicted proteins | sample Coa_R1_3_FD_187151 | JGI IMG/M metagenome (GOLD analysis project Ga0209166, IMG submission 187151) | Surface soil microbial communities from Centralia Pennsylvania, which are recovering from an underground coalmine fire - Coalmine... | ecosystem: Environmental > Terrestrial > Soil >...
AAACAGAGTTAATCATGGCTGATCAAATACCTATTAGTGGATTGCCCGCTATTGTAACACCCGCTACGACAGATATATTTCCAGTAGTTCAAGCGGGTACTACTTATAAAGAATCTATTGCTCAGTTATTAAATTTAGTCGGCACAAGTTTAGTGGCTGTTTATGTGGATGGAAATTTAGGATCGGATACGACAGGTTCAGGATCGGCAATTAATCCATATGCTACCGTTGGTAAAGCTTTATCAACCATAACAACCGCATCAAATACCCAGCGTTATTCTATTATGGTTAGCGGGATAACTACAGAATCAGCGACAGTTACATTGAAACCGTGGGTAAATATTATAGGTACAGGATTTGTAGCAACGAGGCTTTTAGGCGTTACTACCTTTACTTTTGGAACTAATTTTAATAATACAGCGAGCGCTAATGTCGTTATAAAATCCTTATCTACAAATGGAAATTGGAGTCTTGCACCAACAGGGACGGGAACTAATTTTGTTTATTTTGATGATGTATTATTAGGTGGGACTATATCTTATACAGGTCGAACATCTGTTGCTAATAGTGATAATATTATTTTCGCTAATTCAACGCCTGGCGGTGCTGTTACTATATCAGATGTGAATGTTACCTCTTTTAATTCTGAATATGGTGGTGATATTACTTCTACAATATCAGGCACGCATACGATAACTTATCTTTCACAAGCTGATTCGCTTAATAATATTAATATTACGACTGCAGGTGGTGTATTAAATACTTTCTTAGCTGCAGCAGATGTTATTCTAGGCACTGTAACGGTAACAGGGACAGGTGCAAAATTTAGTTATGATCCTGTAAGCTATCCTCAAACTGCTATAAGTCTTATAACGGGTGGTACAGCTGTCACTCCTAATACTATTCAAAATACACCAATAGGTTCAGTTACCCCAAATACAGGTGTATTCACAAGTTCAACTTATAATGGCGTTATTACTACTGTTAATAGATCGAATAATTCCGCTACTGCGAATCAAACATTAACGTCTGCTACAACAAATGTGCCTTTCCTTTCAGGCAATATGAATGAAGTAGTATTTAATAGCGTCGTTGTTGGTAGTTCTGTTGGAACTGGTTTTACTACTAATAGCACACTTGCAGTAAATAGTTTTTTCGGAAATCTGGCGATTCAGACGCTGAGTACAAATGGAGCTTATATTGATTTTGTAACACCTGCTAATTTAGCGGTCGGTGTTTATATGCTTGAATATGCGTTTATATTTGGAAATGTAAGCCCTATTTTCGATTTAACCTTTAAAGCAAATGGCGCAGGTAGTTATAGTAATTTACGTACCGGCAATGATGCATATACAAATCAAGGTGATGGATTATCTATTTTTTATCGTGAATTCATTACAATTACGACGGCTGGCAATCTAGCTAATTTTCGCTGGACGGCTAATGGTAAAAATGCAAGTTCAACCGGATTTTTTGTAAGAATTGGTGCGCCGCTAAGATTGACAAAATTGGGATAAGATGGAGTTTATTGGAGAAAATTTTTTTTAATTGTCAAAGGCACTTTATAAATAAAAGTGCCTTTTTACAGCCAGAATTAAGAATGTGCCACAATCATTACTTGTAATTGAGCTGCTGCTCCTGGATCTCCTGTAAATGTTACAGTTACTTGCCCAGCTACACCTCCACCTATATTAGATACAGCTACAGGATTTGAAGAAGATAATAATTGTCCAAAAGCGTAGCCAACTGGAGAGCCGGTTGTAGATATGGTAAACGGCCCTTGTCCTGAACCACCAGCAGCAACTTGGGCAAAGAATAAAGTTTTACCGACTACGGAATTAAGTAAATTACCAGCAGCTCCTCCAATATCTTGTATGGAATAAGTAGTCGCTTGCCCATGAGCAGCATTAGAAATAGTTATATTAGTATTTCCTGTATTGGCTACTGCTGCTACAACTAACGAACCTTTAGAAGCCGTGCCTGGAAAAGAAGCTAATGTACCGGCTGTACCTGACAAACCAGCTTGGATATTGCCGCCATTAATTGCAGTAGCAGCATCTATACCAGCGGTTCCGGCGATATCTGTATATACAGCTATGTGGTTTGCAATAGTTGCGCCATTTGCCATTACTACATTGGTTTTGGCAGCATTAGAAGGTAAATAACCCGCATCTTTGATTTGGCCAGAAGTCCCATTAAATACAGCGAAGTCACCGGAAGTAACAGGTAATAATACGTTACCAACAGATACGAAAGCGGTTAAAGTAATTACACTATTACTAATTGATATAGTGAACATTTCGTATGTTCCGCTATTACTCTGTACAGAGTAAGAATAGATCATGTCGATAATATCAGTAGGGTAGAAACTAAAACCTTGAAGAACTTGACCTTGTTTATTGAGATATCCTGCGGCAGTTACTGTAGAGAGATTATCTGTCGTGACAATTTTAACTCTGCGGGGATTTTGACCAATTTGACCTGCTTCATCCGTTGTAAATTGCAATATACCCATGATTAGATATCCTTATCTAATTAGTGTTAGTAAAACTCCGTTGAGATATTGTACTGAGAGAAGTGGTTTGTGTCAGCAGAGAAAAAAATACTTTAAAGCAGTATAAAGACGGGTAAGCACGGGTAAAAAAGAGACCACTTTAATGAGAGTGAGGAAGTGGTCTTGCAGGAAAAGGTGATAGCCTAGTCTATGGGTTGGTTAGTCGGAATAAGACTAATCGGGCTTCGTATGTTAGAACAATCGGTTAATTGGGTTTTCTCAGTTCTAAGTTCTCTTATTAGGAGTTCATAGAATAAATCGCCCCCAAGGCAATTGTGATCGGAATCGAACCGACAACATCAAGAACCAACATCTTGTGCTCTACCAATTGAGCTACACATATAAATTCACCTTTACAGTGGTGAGCTGGCAACGTTATAGGCCTATAACTTAGGATTGAGGCTCCTAGCGGCCTTTCCCATAACGCCCTAGACTATCATTTAAACTCTATTTGTATTGTTGTATTGCACGAGTAGGTACATAGTCTCCCATACTCGCTGGATCTAATTCTAATTCAGTCTGCCAATTAGCTTGCTGGATAGCTGCATCAACTAATCTTAATTGACGAGCATGCCAATCATATTCTTCGGTAACTTGAGAGACGTAAAGTTTAGGAACTTGCAAAACTATATCATCAACGCTATCAGTGACTTTAGTGCGTTGGCCTTTCATTTCGAATAAGTTTGATTGTTTAATATTTTTAAGGACGTCTACTTTTTGCTGTAACTCTTTCCTACGTAATAATGCTTCGGCTAATTTTACTTTCATTGTTATTTCCTTACGAGATAAAGGCGGTAATATTATCACCGCCTTTAGAAGATAGCTAGACTAGAAAGGTATTTTATCGTCTAACTTTTCTGTAATAGTTTCCACTTTGTCAGATTTCACATAATCCTTAACAACATTCTTATCAGGATAGAAAGAACCATCATCTTTGCGCGCACCCTTCTGAACGCCTATTTGTGCATGGCCTATTTTATGAAGTAAGCACTTCGGATCAAATTCACCTTTAGCATAGGTTTCTTCTAACCCAACTGATTCACAGAGATGCTTAATTTTAAAGACCATTCTATCCATTGAAACTAAGTAATCAAATATATTTCTTTCCCAACCTTGGCCATCAGCAATACCAAGTAAGAGTTCTAACATTGCATTACCAGATTTAGAAGTGCTTTGTTTAACGTCTTTGATGATAAATTTATAGACGCCATCGGGCAGTAAGCCTTTATGACTTAAACCGTCTATCTGCTCTTGGGACAATGGATTAAAACGAAATGACATATCTCTCTCCTTGAGTTATTGAAATCTTCCGTGAAATAGGGCTGCTCGTCATGAACAGCCCATTTATAACAATCTTATCTAATAGTTAAATAAGGTTTGTATTGTAACCTAGCGCCAGGTATTACCACACCATTCATCATGTGTGTTAACATAGTCCTTTTGTCTAGTTTGTATTCTAATTTCTTGTACTCTTCACTTACCGCATTTTCGTCATATATATCAACAGAAGCTTTATCTTCCTTGAACTTAATAACAAACTCAGGGGATTTGACTTCTTGAAGTTGAGCGTTTTTCATGTTCATTAGCAAATAGTCTTTCAAAGAATCAACTTGCTTATTGAATGAGGATTCTCGTTTAGCCAGGCGTTGTTTTTCAGCATTAATTGCTTCTGCTTCAGCTTCAAGACCTTTGAAGAACTTAACTAAATTAATGCATTTTCTTTCCATTGGATCTTTAATCTCGTTAACCAAAGCTAAGGCATTTTCATTAATCTCACCTGTCTCCGGGTCATACAAATCACGGAGAGCGAGTTGATATTGTTCGGCTATTTCATAGAGTTTCATATGGCAATATCCTCATGATAATAATGATCCATTTTGTCTTTTACAAATGCGAGATCATTGGCAATATATTTATCTTCAAACATTCCTCTTGGAGATTTTGCTATATGAGCACCATCATTCTGAGTTAAAAAACGATAAGCGCCATCCATTATTTGAGTATGAAGGACTATAGTAAACATACCCTCAATAGTTATCTTTTCATCCAGCATTTTGCCTATTGATTTACATTTATATTTGCCATTTGCATCAGTATCACTATGAGATAAAACAAAACAATATAAATCTTCTCTACAGCCTACTAATTCGCGGATAATTGACCATGCATGCTGCCCAATTTCAGTGAATTTGGTAAATCCTGTTTCTGTCGCACGACGCATAAATTCATTACACATCGTATATTGCCAATCATCAATAACTAAATTTTTAATTTCCGGCCGTTTATTGTTAATATTTCTAATGCAACGAATAAGAGAGCTGTAATCATCAGAAGCATAGTAATTGCCTTGCGATCCGTCCGGTGAAAGTTTAGTGTAGTTTTTCTTATAACCACGAAAAGGCAATGGTTTATCAAGAACATTGATAATAAAAGTTTCTTTAGGATTCAAATGTTCTAAAGAAGTGCTTTTGCCTGTACCAGATTCACCTATAATTAAACTAGTATTACTCATAATTTATCTCCTATAAACCATTAATCATACGATCATAACAATCATCTGGATCAGTACCTTTCGCAACTCTTTCGCTCCATTGCTCTCTTTCATAATGGAACTCTTCTAAAGCAGTATTAAAGAGATATTCCATACGTTTATCATAGTAATTAACTATGTCTGTTTTAATAGAAGTAACAAAGGATTCATTATCTTCTTTCAAACCAGTGCAAAGAGATTTCTTGAGAAAAGCTAAAGTACGATCAAAACCAGGAGATTCAACAATACAGCAGTGTTCATCTAACTTCGGTGTGGCATCCATCATATAAGATGCAAACTCTGCTTTCTCATCGAAAGGAAGGTCATCATAGGAGGAATAATTATAATAAGTAATAAGATCGCTGATATAATTCAGGATCTTCTTAGTTCTATAGCAAGGGTCAATCCAACAGAGCACTTCCATGTTCTCCTTCGGACATAATATAGCATTTAAAGCACGTTTTTGTAACTGTTTCATAGTAGTAGTACCTTTGTTAGTAGTAGTTAACGTAATCAAGTGTAATAGACAAATTTTCTTTTGTCAACACCTTGTAATTAAAAGTATTGATATGGTATAAAGGCAATTAAATGGAGGAAGAAAAATGAATGTACAAGAAAATGTTAAAAAAATGAGATTGCATTTATGTGTAAATCAACGAGAATTTGCTAGTTTACTTGATATATCGCAGTGTGCAATTAGCCATTATGAAATTGGTCATCGCAAACCCAGTCTAAAAACAATTAGAAAGTTTGTGAAGCTCGCAAAAAAGCATAAAATGAAAGTGAAAGTAGAAGATTTTTTGGAATAAACATAAGGATGTATAACAATGACAGCACAGAGAGTAGAACCTATGAAGTTAAATAATCATGAAACTAGAATAGCGTTATTAGAGCAATCAGTTGGACATATAAGCGAAACTTTGAGACGATTAGAACAAAAAATGGATGATGGGTTTAAGGATGTGAATATGAAAATACATAGTTTCCAAGAAGATTCTAAGCAAGGTTATAGAGATTTTGAAACAAAATTTCTTCATTTCGATAATAAATTAACTAATCTTGACAACAAAATAACTACCCAACTTTATTGGGTAATGGGAACAATATTCACCGTAGGTGCTTCATTAGGTGGATTAATGGCACATGGTTTTAATTGGTTTTAAAAAAAAAGATTTTTTATTAACTTAAGGAAAGCACTAATGAGCACAAAAACATCTTTGTTATCTCTATTTGATAGAATTGATTGGCAGATGATAGAACCATCTCGTACTTGGCATAATGCTTTACGATGTGATCAAGTTTCTGTAGGATTTTTACCTGCAAAGATTACTGATGTTAAATTAATTAAGAAAGTAAAAATTAGAGTTGGAAAAGAAGTTTGGCAAACTTTGGGATGGAAAAAAGGAGATAAAATTCATGTTTCCTATGATCCTGATGATGTTTTTCATTATTTATTTGCGAAAAGCGATAGCGGGGCAGGTTTTGCTTTAACAAATGAAAATAAAACAAATATTTTAAGTTTTACTTTTAATTGGTTGCATACAGTAAGTCCTACCTTTATTAAAGCTAGAAAAGTAAAGTTTGAAACTTCAAAAGGAAGAATGATTTTACGTTTTCAAGATAATGTAGAGAGTAATTAATAATGCAAGAGAATTTCTTTGCAGAAGTAACCCCGGACATTACTGATAAGAAGAAATTCTGTCGTTATCACAAATGGGTACGCGATGAAGACTTTATTAAAGTGACTGCTAAATCGTCAGGTAAAGAATATGATCGGTGCCCAGTTTGTGAGCGAGTTAAATTAGAGAATAAGAAAATTCATTTAGCAGATTGGGAAAAAGAGAAGAAAGAAGTTAGTGATTATTATGTCCGTACAGTTTTAAAAAAAGAAAAAAGAACTAAATTAAAGATGGATGAGTTTCCCTATGAAATGATACAAGCTAAAAAAGCAGCATTAATGATTAGACAAGCTGTTAAGGAATTACAGAAACCATTAAAGAAATGTATACGTCATGGTGATTTATATGAGAAGGATTGTATTAAATCTGGCAAAACGAAAGAAGGTGTGCAGCTTTGGAAATGTAAAGAGTGTATGAAAGAGTATCATGCTATTCATTATGATAAGAATAAAGAAAAAATTAATGCTAAAACTAAAAAATATTTCGCTGATAGACCGGGATTAAAAACATCTTTAAATAAAGCACAAAGATTACGAATCAGATTAGATCCTGAGAAATATGAGATATATAAGACTAAAACAAGAGAAAGATTTAAGAAATGGGAAGAAGCCAAACCTGAATTCGCTTTACATAGAAATAAAAGATATAAGAGATTAGCTAGAGCAAATTTAAAACATTCTTATGTGAGAAATATTTTAGCTAAAGATACTAATTTAAGAGCAGCTGATTTTCCTATCTCTTTAGTAGAAACGAAAAGAGTTTGTTTGCAATTAAAACGCGGCATAAAAGCAAATAAAAATCCTTTTTCAAAACAAGATAATGATGTAGAAAAGATTACCAAAGAATTAGATGAACAGAAAGAATTAATAACTAAACTTAAGGAGATTAGTAAATGAAAGAAGAAGTAAATGATATACGTAATATGAATGATTTACGTGAAGCTGGAATTGATGTACTCCAGAAATTACGTAGGAAGGAAATTGATGTGGCTGAGGCTGTGGCTGCTGAAAAAGTAATAGGACAGATTATTAGTTCTGTTAAATCACAAATGGAATATGGGAAATATTTAGACGAAATTCCGGAGATAGATTTCATGCAAGACGCTCATAGACCGCAATCCAAAAACTATATTGAAGGTGAAAGAAGTGCAAGAGAACTGCCCCACAAAAAGCAATGAAAATTATAATTTGCGCTGTGGTTTTTGTAGAAAGTTTGTGTACTTAGGTGACAAGGAAATAATTCAATATTGTTTTGAAGATGAATGGGAATATACGTGTAAACAATGTAATGACCAAGTGCAAAGAAGGTTTGAAGCATTAATAATATCAAAATACTTAAAACAACAGAAAAAAAGGGGCGGAGTAAGGTGACCGCCCTTAATGATGTGAAGTTACTTAAGGAAATAACAATCGCTTTTCAGCATAGCAGTTAAGTAGATATGTGTTAAGCGATTTGTATTTAGTAGTTAAGTAGATTTTAAAGAATGACAAGCGTAAAGTGGATAAACCGCCTCTTGCGAGGAGGCGGCAAAAAGAATTGGTCACCGGTCGAGGTTCCCGTTTCCGTCTAACAACCGCAGTTTACCGGGTTGCTATGGAAGAGGCAACTGTTAATGAAATGGAGATTTTATGAGTCCTCGTATATCTCATTATGGCTATAAAGATTATAGCGCTATTAAATTATTAGTTGATCAATATTTCAATCTTAAAGAAGGTGAATCTTATGATGCCTTCATCCAGAAACTTACCAGAATATTAAGAGTTTAATATGAGTAAATTACCGCCATTTGGTAAGTACTTATATTGTTTATTAAGTGAAGATAAGTCCCCTGTGAATGATGTTTATATTTTTATTGGTAATAAAGCCTGGGAAAAAGCAAAAGGATTTCAAGTTATTAGGCCAACGACTATGTGTTTGCCGATTACAAATGAACCAGACGACTTTCAATGGCCAGTGATTAATTGTGATGTATTACTTTTCGATACTTCCCTATCTTCTGAAAAAAGAATAGAAAAATTAGCTGCTTGTCTTTTTAGAGATCGAGCAAATATTGTTCGGTATATATCTGTCGATTATCAATTAAACGTTTTCAATAAGGATTTTTGAATATGAAAGACAAATCAGCATCACAATTATTAGCGGAGAATAATATCAAACAGTTTCCAGGGGTAGAAGAAATACAGATTGTGACTGAGAATTTGTCTACTATTAAACCAGAAAAGGTGGAATGGATATGGCAAGACATTTTAGCCAAAGGAAAAATTACTCTCTTTGCTGGAGAGCCAGGGGTAGGTAAGTCTCAATTATTACTCTATATTGCTTCAGTTTTAAGCAATGGAGGAAAGTTTCACTTTGCTAAGACGAATGTTCCGGTATCCAAGGTATTACTCATTGCGGGAGAGGATAAAATGAGTGATACCGTAATTCCCCGCTTAAAGGCATTAGGAGCTGATATAGGCAACATTGAGCATATCAAGGGTATCCGTAGGGTAGATAAGAATAAACGTGACTATTACGAGCCTATTTCGTTAGACAGCCATATAGCGGACTTAGAGGATATAATCATCAAAGGCGGATATAGTGCAGTTATTATTGATCCTATTTCAAGTTACCTAGGTTCAGCAGATGAAAGTCGGAACAAAGAGATTCGGGCTATTCTCGCTCAGATTACGGCTGTCTGTGAAAGGAACAATTTAATCGCTATTCTTAACAGCCATTTTAACAAACCTTCAGGCAATATGGCGAAAGGTGCCATTTATCGTGTCATGGGAAGCATTGGGTTCGCTGCTGCTGCACGAATTGTTTATGCCGTGGTAAAAGATCCAGACGAAAAATCGAGGCGCTTATTGATTCCTATTAAGAATAATATAGCTCAAGATGAGAACGGATTTGCCTATAATATCAAACTTACTAATGTTCAATGTGAAGATTTTGAAATTTCTATCGGTAAGGTCGAATGGTTGAATGAAATAGTAACCCGGTCTGCCAATGAAATCCTTAATACTACCCTCGAATCAGTTCCAGCCAAGCTAAATGAAGCCCAAGATTTCCTTTTGACCCTTTTGAAAGAAGGTTCCGTCCCAGTTTCAAAAATTAGACAACTCGCAGAAGAGCAAGGAATCTCAATCGGGAGATTATACGCCGCGAAGGATGCTCTAAAAATCTACGAGGACTCAAATCCTGTCTCCAAAAGAGGCAAGCTTTGGATGCTTCCAGCCTAAAACACCAAACAGACAGACAAACAGACAAACGCAGACAAACCGCGCCACGCCTACGTTTCGCTTTGTCCGCCACAGACGGACAGACAGACACAAGTGATCAAAACTTGAACTGGTAATATTTTAGACACTTCTGTCTGTCTGTCCGTCTTAGAGCCTATAGACAGACATAATATATATATATATATATATATATATATATCATATAGTTAGGTAGTCCCTCTGTCTCATTTGTCCGTTTGTCTGCGTGTTTACCTATGCCAGGGACGGACAAAAGAAATTGCGCATTTTCTGACATTGAATAGTGGGAATATTTACTATTTAATTGACTTATTGGGTTTCATAATTTATATTTTAGATCATGACTTACTCAAGGAAGGGGAAGGCAAATCTACTACCGACAGAAGAACAGGAACAAAGAGCCTTAGTGCAGTGGTTAGAAATGCGGGGTATATTGTTCTATCATGTTCCAAATGGGGGTATGAGAGATGCAAGAGAAGGACGAAAGTTCAAATTGCTTGGTGTTAAGCCGGGGGTTCCGGATATTTGTATTCCTATTGGGTGTTTTGGGTATCACGCTCTCTATGTTGAGCTTAAGCGGCGGGTGGGCGGAAGTTTATCTGCATGGCAAGAACTATGGATACAAGCCTTACGCAGCCGAGGAAATAAAGCGGAAGTAGCAAATGGTTGTGAGGAAGCAATTAGCATTATTTCAGAATATCTAGGGATTTAAGTAGTAATTATTAGTAATTCTAGGAATTTAAATCAGTTAAGGAAAACTAAAAATGTTATCACTTTGTTGTCGAGCGCTTTTGCGTATGGCGAGTAATTTTTTTTATGTTGAAGAGGATTATTATTTATGTTCATTTTGTCATTTGCCTTGTGTTAAGGTAATTGAATATAAACAAATGGATGATAAATAAATGTCTCTTTTTGATGAAGCTATTAAATATGTTTTATCGAATGAAGGTGAACTACAAGAAAATGCAAATGATCCAGGTGGAATTACGAATTTAGGTATTTCACTGAGGTTTTTAAAGAATATTCCAGAGGAGAGATTACGTGGGTATGGTTGTATTTGTCTTAGTGATGATGATTTTATTACCTGTATTAGAAAGCTTACTATAGAACAAGCGAAAGCAATTTACTTAGGAGAATTTTGGACGCAAGCCCCTTTTGCTAAGATACAGTTTCAAGATCAAGCTAATTATATTTTTGATATGGCTGTAAATATGGGAATTTCTCCAGCTATTAAGTGTGTTCAGCGTGCAATATGGGCAGTCACCAAGATATGGAATGTATTAGTTGATGATGGTGTGTTAGGTGACCAAACATTATTAAGAATTGCTACATCTGGAATTTTTCTTATGCCAGCTTTAAGAGCTGAAAGAGGTTGTTATTATAGAGAGTTAATTGAAAGATATCCTGACAAAAGGGATTTTTTGAAAGGTTGGTTGAATAGGACATATAGAGAGTAGGTAAAAATGTTATTAATAATGTTTTGCTTGTTTTTATGCTTGGTGGAGTTTTAGCGCAATGATGTAAGGAGATTATGAATGGATGCTATGTTAGAGAAATTGATTTCCGTTGTAACTGCCTCGGCGCCTTTATTGGGTTCTGTATTAGGCTCGCCAATGGCGGGTATTGCTATTTCTTTGTTAAGTAGTCATTTTGGGGTATTTCCCGATGTAGCTAATATTTTAAGTAAAATTACTTCAGTTGGAGATGTAGCAAATACATTAAAGCAATTAGAAGATCAAAATAAATTAGCTTTACAACAATTAAACTTACAAGCTTATCAAACAGAAGTAAGTGATAGACAAAACGCTAGAGAAACTGAGGTACAATTATCTCAAGGTGGTAATAAAGATTTTGTACCTCATTTAATAGCAATATCTTTTCTAATTACTTATGTAATGGTTCAGGGATATGTTGTACTTTATCCTTCAGCAGGAGCGGATTTGATTTCGGCTCGTGTTCAGGATATTTTTTTAATGATTGCTGCATATTACTTTGGCTCGTCACACCGGGGTATACTGCCCCCGTCTTGATGTAATTGTTTATGAAGAAAAGAACTATTATATTTTCTTCGTAACCATTAGTAACAATATACTCAATTATTACTTTTGTAGAGATATTACTTTTTTTAAGTTCTTCAATTACTTCACTAATATCAATCCAATCACCAAACATTAATATAGTTTTATCATTTTCTTTTACGAGTATTATTTCCTTGATTGACATATAAAGATCCTTATTTTTTTAAGAGTAGATTTAAATCGTTTTTACTAAAGTACTCAATCATTAAACCAATTAATTCACTTCTGCCGAGATGTATTCCCGTTATTGATCTTGAATTATTTTTTAAATTATCAAGTTTTTTTAACTCTTCTTTATAGAATGCAATACTACGTTTAATTTTATCCATTTTTTCCTCACTTTTTTAATAAAATGTTTAAGTCATTCTTACTAAAGTACTCAATCATTAATTCTAATAACTGACCCATGGATAAATGCACGCCCAGAGCAGTTTTAGAGTTAAGTGAAAGCTCTTCAAGTATTTTAAGTATATTTTCACTAAAGTAATGTGTGCGTCTTATTTTAGTCATTTTTTTTCCTCTTTATTTTATTACAATAAAATCAATATCTTTGATTTTAGTGGTAATATTATAAAATCCCATAGAACCATCAGGAAAGTGCCATATATATTTTTTTTGTGATGAATTAAATTTATATTCAGCTTTCATCATTTCTAATTGATCGGTACTAAAATGAGCTAATTTACAAGCTTCGGCGAGCGTCATAATTTTTCCTCTGTTTTGTTAGTATTAGCTAAATAATCTATGCCTTCTAATATATAATTACGTGCTTTGATAAATGCCATAATACTCTCATGTAGTAAGTCTTGATTGACATTATCAATTTTGCGTAACGCACGACAGTTATCTATTAGTTCATCTAGTCTGTCTTGAATTATTTTAAGAGGATTAGTAGCCAGAATTTTAGTGCGCATGTTTCTTTTCCTCTTTTGTGGTTATATTTTCTTTTAAAAAGAATTCTACCGCCGTTTTAAATAAACGAAATATTTCAGGTCTGCTCATTGAAGTACTTTTTTCTGTGGCATGAATATGTGCAGCGACGAAACCTGCATATATATTCATGAGTATTTCAAAGACTATCTTAGAATCTTTTATATTCCCTAAATATTTTTCTGCTATTTTCATTTGTTCTCTACGAATATTGTTTGTGATATCTGCTTTTTCTTGTTCTGAAAGTTGCATTATTATTTCCTTATGAGAATAACAAAATTAATAAACCACCTATAAATAAATTCAGAGAAGTTATTCCTAGGCATATTTTAGTAAAGAAATGTTTTTCTTGTTGCATACAGTGAATCAGGATAGCGCCTGCGATATAAAATAATGGTGCGTTAATATTAATCATATGTATTTCCTTAAATATTAGTTACGTGATTTTCATGTTTGTTCGCATTAAATCCACACCAACTACATAAACCATCCATCACATTAAGTGCATAGTTTTCATTGTGACAGAGAGGACATTTAAGTAAGCCTATTCTTTTATCTTCTCCTTTACTGATAAAGCCTAATCCTGAGATTTTATTATCATTCGATTGCCAGCGGACATTGAGTTCGTCATAAGCTGGAGAGATGTTGTAAGTAATTAATTTGAGTTTCATTGTTAATCCTTTAAGATAAAAATAATTAATATCGCTGCAACACATAACCAACTAACACTATAGTAAATACATTCTTGCCAAGACATACTTATCTCCTTACATTTAGGGGTAGGTGGCTACTCTGACTAGCCAAGCCTAGTAATTTTAATGTTTTAATATAAAACTTAATGCACCGATGACTAAGCCACTACAAGCAATCATCATTGCGCCAAGTTTAATTATTAATTCTTGTTTTAATGCTGATAAATCTTTTTTAGTAGCGAGAGTGTCATCTATCATTTTAGCCATACATTCTGCATGATATTCAGCATGTTCTCTTTTAATACCAATAGCCTCAGCGCCTTTAACATATTGCAGTGTATCGAATGGTATAGTAGTCATAATTATTTCTCCTTCGGTATGAAATTTTCTTCTAGTGTATATTTTAAATCTTCTATTAACTGTCTTAAATCCCATTTATCCCATGCTTCAAATGGCTCCCAGATAGTAATACATTCTTCTTCATCTTCTATCTCTCCTGTAATCAGATTAAGAATAGTGATATAGCATTTATCTTGTGGGATATTACAGAGATATTGTGCTAAGGCTGTGTATTCATATGGTGTTAGCATTCTGTTATTCCTTGATAGTTGATTGTCTGTAATTACTTAACTCTTCTAGCTCTTGTTCAATAAAGTTAAATGCATTATCAATATGGTCACATTCATTTCTATAATGTTGAGAAGGCGAGCATTTAGCTAAAATTTCTTTATAAGAAATTAAAACTAACCATATCTTTTCTAATTGAGAATCTCGCATTTACATTTCTCCTTCTATAATTTTTCTAGCTACTGACTCAACAGCATACCAACACAGTAAATTTTTGAGTTGTTCCATTGAACCTACATTTTTCTGACCATTAAAGCTTGCTATTAACTGCATTATCGTTAAACCTTGATCTTCTGCGTCCTCATACAACATATCCCATATTTCTGTTTCGAATTGGTCATGAAAGGCTGTTGTTTCCGTATAGTAAATCAATCCATTTACTCCTCCTGAGCAGCCATGGTTAACGATATCTTGTAATTGGTCGGTACTGTATTGATCTAATAAATATTGTTTAATTGATTGCATTGTTATATTCCTTAAGTTAGTAGTAGTTATTAAATATTGAATTTATTATGTATATCTATTCTATATCCTAACCAGCATAATGCAGTTAATCCGTGTCTATAGTTAAACCAAAATCCTTGAATATAAGGACACCATGGAAACAAGCCTTTTGCATATTCTCTCTTGCGAATTGTTATCTTCATATATCACCTTATTAGTTAGTAGTAGTTAACGAAAAGGAGTTTATCCTCATAACAATACAATGTCAATACTATTTATTACATTTATTTAAAATATTTACTTACTTAATTGACTAAGCATATATATAGAGTAATAATATCTTAATGAACACAAAGCTTGTTAAATGTACACAATGTAATGGAATGAAACAATTATCTTCTCTCGGTGGGATGTATCATGATTGCTCTTTGTGTAAAGGTACAGGATTTAATCACATACAATTACTTGACCCTGAATTAGTCAATGAGATGCACATTGCTAGAATGGAACACAATAGTAAGTATGAAGGGGTAATGAAGCGTAGAGAATTAAAGCAAAGGTTAAAGAAAGAGGGGAAATTGTAGGAGGAAGGTGAAGGAAAGGTGAAACTTTAACGAACTCTCTTAGGGCACACAATGAAAAATGATAAACTTACGCAGAAACAGTACAATTTTGTTACAAATTACATTAAGAATGGATTTAATGCTCGTCAAGCTGCACTTAGTGCGGGTTATTCTGAAAGTTTTTCAACATCTGGTTCAGTTACTCAACTCATTGCATTGCCACAAATCAAAGAACGTATCTTATCAGCCTATCAGACAGTCGAGTTAGCGAGACAGCAAGAGTTATGTTTAGCTATCTCTGAGAAAGCAACTATCTTAAAGCAAATCATCTATGACATTGTTCCTAAGCAAGGCGAACCTAAGCGAGACTTATATCCTGTTGCTATCAAAGCTATTGCAGAGCTAAACAAGATGCAAGGAGATTACGCGCCTGAGAAACGATTAGCTGTAACAGTCGATGCAACCAAAGACAAGCTCAAAGACATTTCTAAACTTTATAAAGAGTATTAGCGTAACAGTACATCATTATATCATTGTAACAGTACAATCACTCAAGTACCCCTACGCCTACACCCATTGCATCTGTAAAACTACCGAGGGTCAATGGCGAGAGTGAAGGGGTTATATACACCAATACACATACCCACATCACCAATTTAACCCCATACATACTGCCTTAAAATAACCTTGCCTTGCAAAACAATACTATACTACACACCAGAGAACCTTAGAGAACAATAATGATTACATTTGAATACAGTAAGAGAGTTTAGCACTTAGAACGTGCTTTCCTTTAACTTTCTTAATAGCTAACTTACCAAACTCCTTTAATCTCACTCCCCTTACACTAACTCGAGAAAACAATATCAAGGTTTATGGTATAGGAACGGGTCTTGGGAACATATTCGTTAGATAAGCGTAATAGAGCATTTTCTCTGTGTCAAGTACTTTCGTGTAGGATATTTGCTATACTTTAATATTAGTAATAGTATTAAGTACTTAAGAGAGTAGTAATTTCTTTGTTAGAGGGCTTTACTCTAGGAATAGTATAGTATAATATGCCTTTCGTTAGTACTTAGTTAACAATTATTATTAATAATAGTAATTAGTAATAATGTTGGTAATTGCAATATGGCCTTAGGAGAGGATTAGTAGCCTCTCCTGGGGAAGTATAATGTAGTGTGCGGTAGTGTATAGCCAATTAATGCAGAGTAAAGTAAGGTTAATTATAGTGTCTAGTGAAGTATTGTTTAGTTCTGTAATCAACAGAATGGTAAGGTGAGGTTAATGAATTTAGTAGCGTACTGTATGGTAAAGCCAAGTGTTGTTTTGTAGGGTGGTCTAATCTAATGTTTATATACTTTGGTGAAGCTTATATACAAGTAGAGAATATTGAGAGTATTAGAAAGCTTAATACTAGAGGAGTTGGTAGTTCCTATATATTACAAATAACAGTAAGTAGTGGTAATCGCCTGGAGTATTTTACTACAGAAGAAGATAGAAATGAGAGGTTAAAGGAACTCTCTGATGAAATAGGATTTGAGTTAGAGGAGGATTAGACTTAGTACAGTAGTGTGTTGTTCTGTATTATACAGTTTAGTAAGGTAAGGTTTTAAATACTGTTGAGTAAAGTTCAGTATTGAGAAGTCCTGTGCGGTTCTGTTTAGTAAGGTAAGGTTTTTAATAGTGTTCTGTTGTGTGAAGTGATGTGTTTTGATGTAAAGTAAAGTGAAGTGAGGTTTTTAGAAAATATAGTATCTTGTAGTGTGAAGTAATGTATCGCGATGTTTGGTTAAGTAAACTATAGTAAGGTAAGGTTAATAATTTAAGGTAGTAACAATGAAAATAAACATAGAAATAACAGGTACAACCCCCCTCTTGATGAACCGATTTAACATTGAAGAGTCTAAGATTAAAGAGAAGAACTTAACCCCTAGAGAAGCAGCTCAGAAGGTATGTTACCTAGATGAGAAGGGTTATCTCTTCTACCCAGCAATGAATATCTATGCTTGTATTATTGAAGCTGGTAAGTTCCACAAGGATGGTAAGGTGAAGATTACCACTGCCAGAAGTTCTCTTATCCCTGCTTATGTCATGATTGAAGGAGAGTACTTATACTTTCCTGATGACACTACCTGGGAGGTGGACTCTAGGGCTGTTGTAGTGCCTTCGACTGGTGGGAGGATAGTCTGCCATAGGCCTAGGTTAGATAATTGGTCCTTGGAGTTTGTATTGAGTGTAGATGCCAAGTCTTTCCCTCCTCGTCTGGTGAGACAGATTATAGATGATGCTGGGAGTAAGGTGGGATTAGGAGATTACAGACCTGCGAGGAAGGGGATATATGGAAGGTTTGTAGTGAGTAGTTGGAAGGAAGTGTTGGAGTAGAATGTTATATAGTTCTGTTTGGTGAAGTTGTGTGCCGCGATGCATTGTGATGTTTAGTAAGGTAAGGTTTTTAATAGTGTTCTGTATAGTGGTGTATAGCATTGTTTAGTGGCGTCAAGTAAGGTAAGGTTTTTAATAGCTTAATTTTTATACTGTTGTGTATTCTTAGGCTGTGTACTCTTTTGTTTAGTGAAGTAAGGTTTTTGTGAATAGTGTTCTGTGATGTAATGTGGAGTCCGGTTTTCCTCAGTGTTGTATAGCAGGGCTTGGTAAGGGTTTTTAATAGTGTGATGTGTCGCATAGTACAGCGAAGCGTTGTTATTTAAGGTAAGGTTTTATGACTAAAGTAATAGAATGTAAGAGCTGCAAACCTCATGCTTATCAAGACAAGCAGTATGGAAATAAGATGAGAGTACATAATTCTTTCTCTGAGAAGAATGAAGTTAAGTATAGATGTACAGTTTGTTTGAATGAGAAGAATAAAACTTAGGTAGTGCATAGTATTCTACGGAGAGGTTAGGTAAGGGATTTATTGCTCGGTTTTGCGATGTTAAGTTTAGTTTAGTGATGTAAAGCAAGGTAAGGGATTTATTATTTAGTGGAGTCAAGTTCAGTATTGTGAAGTGAAGTAATCTTGGGCAACGCAAGGTAAGGGATTTTTAATACTTGGTAAGCTGGTGTTTAGTTGGGTGAAGTGGTGTGTTGTGAAGCAAGGTGAGGTTTTATGATGCAGGGAAATATTGTATCAGGTAATTATTGCATGATTTGTAATTCTTATTGCTGTGGTCATATATTTGGTAGCGCAACTGTTAACCAAATTCAGAATATGATGGGTAATGCAGGATTGATTGGTATTCCAGGACAATTAGCACAGATAGTTACAATAACTGGAAACAAGAACCGTAAACTTTTATTACTAAGGAGATAGTGATGGCTTTAATGAAATACACAGAAGTACTTGCTCTAGCTAAAGACAAGATTAAAGAAGTAATGGCTCCTCTTCGTGCAAGAGAGATGAAGAAGAAAGCTGAGTTAGAGATTGCTAAGTTAGAAGGATTTATTGCTGAAAAAGAACAGAAGATACAAGAGTATGCATCTACTTATCCTGTAGACTTTGATAGGATGATAGATGCTTTAGATGATCTTGAGTTAACGAAGAGAAGAATGGAACAGTTTGAGAAGATCATTAAAGAGATGTTTGATTAACACTAGTATAACGCTGTGAAGTTGTGTCGGGTATTGTCCAACGCAGTGAAGTAAAGTGAGGTGAGGTTTAAATTTAAAAGCAGTACTGCGCAGTAATGTCGAGTATTGTCTAGCACTGAAAAGTAATGTAAAGTTTTTAATTTGGTCAGGTGTGGTGTAGTAGAGTAGGGTTATGTAATGCCATGCTTGCTAAGGTAAGCTAAGGATTTTTAATCAACTAAGTGAGGTGTAATATGGAGTTCAAGAAGTACGAAGCATCAGTAAGTTTAACTCAAGATGAGAAAGTAAAGGAACTAGCGGCTGGAAGAACCAAGGTAGCTAAAGAAAAAGCTAATTTTGAATTAATACGAATTAATTCATCTATTACTGAAAAACAAGAAAGTCTAAATAGATATTTGACGGAATTTAATATTTGTTTTGATTCTGTATTGGATCATCTTCTAGATATTAAACAATTAGAAAAAAAGAAAGGATTGTTAACTGATCTAATGAAGCAGTTATTCTAATACTAGCTGGGACGTAGTTCAGCGGTAGAACACTTCCCTGTTAAGGAAGCTGTCCCTGGTTCGATCCCAGGCGTTCCAGAATGATATATGAAAGTTTATGTAGGTAAGGACTTGTGGCCACGCACATTAATGTCGAGACTTATAGGTAGTGGTTATACGCTGAAATGGGACAGTCTTACCTACCCCAATTAAATGCTGTAGTGTTCTGTGGGGTATAGTAATGTTAAGTTAGGTGAACTAAGGTAAAGTTAATGCTGTAATGTGATGTCGGCTTTTGTTATGTGATGCGCTGATAGGTAAAGTAAGGTTTAATAATTTAATGCTTACAGAAGAGAACGTGTAGTGCGATCGACTACAGGGTTTCACTCCTTATTTTGATTTCCCTAAGGCCGCTTCTTCTGTGAGCGCCAATGCAAATACGACAACAGCAGGCGGACAGTGACGCCGGTGTGAGCAGTGAGAGGGGAAGCGTGGGATAAACCTCTATAGTGAGCGGATAAGTGACCACAATCGCGAAAGACTTCCAAGCTCAGCATTAGGATAATACGTGGTGACTATATTCCTAACTCGTAGCATGCTAATACCAAGTGAGTGCAATTCTCACCTGTTGTCACTAAAATAGTTTACGGTCACATGAACGTGTCGGACGAACGCCGACGGGGTACCTGATAGATACTAATCCTTTATTGTCCTCCCTAAAGCCGTATGTGACCACCAGTTTGAGGTGGAGTAAAGCGACTGAACAGGGCGCTAACGGGTTGCTAGTCAACCTAATGTCGGGAGTCCGAAGGGAGAATTACCCCTACTCTGCCTCCAAGTTTATGGTACTCATTAACGTTGAGGGTGGCGTCAATCCTCGTATTAGGTAAAGAAATCCTGCCGCGGCAAAAGGATGTTCTGGACTAATATAAAAATCCAGTGAGTACCTCCAAGTTTTTGTGCAGTATAGTGTCGTGTACTTTTGTTTAGTCCAGTGTAGTAATGTAATGTAAGGGTTTTAAATGATTGAACATGAAATAGAAGAATGTAATTCATGCGCTGGTGAAGGAATGATATATATTCCAAGATCAGACAGAACTTGCCGATGTTGTCATATGGAAGAGAAGATAAAACAATGCAAGCAATGTCATGGTAAGGGTTTTGTATGAATCTTCCCAGAGATTTAAATTTTCCTATGCCTACAGGATGGCAATGTCCTGTTTGTTTTGCTGTTATGTCACCTTCAATACCAAGCTGTTTTCATTGTGTTCCTTTGAAAGAAGGTGAATTTAGAGGAAGAGTTTGCATGAAAAAAGATGTGGATGAAGATGTATGACAATAGGTGATTCTAAATATTATTGCCCTAAACATGGTAAAGATATTGGAGTAATTACTAGTACAATGTCTATTATTCCTGGTATATGGTGTGGAGCTTGTTGGATTGAATCAATTGATAAAACTTGTGAGAAAGTTATTGAAATAACCGAAGAGAATGATTAATGGAATATATTTATCTTTTTGAAGCGCATGATAATGGATATGGAATTAATTGTGATAGAACCTATTTTTCATCAGACAAACCACTGACTCAAGAATTGGTTGATGAATTAATTAAAAACACTAATCCTATTGCTGGTAGGGTAGGTTCTAATTTCGAAGATTTGGTAGAAGGAGCGGCATGGAAATTAATTACAATTAGACCATTGAAAGGCCAGCATAAGGTCGAAAATACATTTCATAACATAATAGGAAATTATTAATGGAGGATGGCATCTATCAAGTGACAACTCCTTATCTCTGCGCTGGTTTTATTGTTAAGAATGGTAAGGTGGTTCGCCGTGCTCCGATATTAAAGAATATGTTTTACTGGATGGCTAAAGCAGTGAGAATAGGATGAGTGCTTGTTATTGGTTTCATGTTAATACTGAAAAATGTCCTTACTGTGGATGGAAGCTAGGAATGAGATGGCCTTATGCCTGAAACTTGGTTTACTTCTGATACTCACTTCGGTCATAAGAATATTCTTCTCTATGAACCTGAAGCTCGTCCTTTTAAAACTATAGAGGAAATGCATGAGAAAATCATTGCTAATTGGAACAGTGTTATTGGACCATCTGATCTTGTTTATCATCTCGGTGATTTTTGTTTTGGCAAAAACTGGTTACCCATTGCAGGGCGTCTTAACGGTAGAAAAAAATTGGTTTTGGGTAATCATGATACTTATGCAACTAAGAGCTACTTACAGTTCTTTGAGAAGCTATATGGTTTATGCTTCCTGGAAAGATGCATTCTTAGTCATGCGCCAGTCCATCCAAATGGTCTCGGAGGAAGATGGTTGTTGAATGTGCATGGTCATTTGCATAGTAAGTTAGTAATGAGTAATGAAATAATTGCTCCTGAAAAAGAATACCCCATGAATTGGTGTATGGTGCCAGATGAAAACTATTTCAACGTCTCTATCGAACAAAACAACTTAACTCCTTTTCATAGAGATGTTATTATGGAGCGCTTGAAACAATTAAAATAATGTAACAAACAACTTACAAGGATGTAAGCTTGGCTGAACGTAACTTGCTCGAGGAACGAGCACAACTTTATTCTTCTCTACTCGAGTTTACTAATTATTTCTTCGCCATTCGCACTGGTCGTAAATTCGAATTATCCCAACCTGAAGGACGTGAATCTCATTACATAACTATCTGTCGCGCTTTAATGAAAGTAATGAAAGGCGAGACAAAGCGCCTGATAATTAACGTACCTCCTCGCTATGGCAAAACAGAATTACTCATACACTTCGTAGCTTGGGCTTTGTCTCAATATCCAGATTCTAATTTCTTATATGTTTCTTACTCTCTAGGTTTGGCTAAGAAACAGACAAAGACAATTCGTTCAATTGTCAGTACTAAAGAATATAGAGATATATTCGAAGTAGGTATATCAGGTGAAACATCCGCACAGGGAAACTTTGAAACAACTAATGGAGGAACAGTATATGCTGCCGGAGCCGACGGGGAAATTACAGGTCGTGGGGCTGGTATTAAGGGTAGTAAGCGTTTTGGTGGGTGTATCGTTATTGATGACATCCATAAGCCTTCTGAAGTCAGTTCAGATACTATTAGACAGTCCGTTAATGATTGGTATTTCAACACCCTGCAATCCAGATTAAATGATCCGGAGAAAACTCCAATTATCATGATTGGACAGCGCCTTCATGAAGATGATCTTTGCGCTAACTTAATTAAATCAGGTGATTGGGAGACAGTAATTATTCCGGCGTTAGATGTCGCTGGAAATGTACTTCACCCAAAAATGCATAGTCGAGAAGCTTTGGCCAAGATGCAAAATACAATGCCTTATGTGTTTTCATCTCAATACCAGCAAGATCCAATGCCAGCAGGTGGTGGTATATTCAAGACTGACTGGTTCTATATAGCTGAAGAAGAACCGAATATCCTCACTACTTTCATAACTGCTGATACCGCTGAAACAGATAAGAGTTATAACGACGCTACTGTCTTTTCATTCTTCGGTTTGTACAGATTAATGCAAGGTGATATTGAAACTGATATTACTGGATTGCATTGGATTGATTGTGCTGAATTACGAATAGAACCAAAAGACCTTGAGACTGAGTTTTTGAAGTTTTATCAAGGATGTATGCGTTATAAAGTTAAGCCAAGAGTTGTTGCTATTGAGAAGAAGAGTACTGGTGTCACACTTCTATCTGCACTAAAGAACATTAGAGGCCTGCAAGTTTTTGATGTTGAACGTACTAAAGCTTCTGGTAATAAGACAACTCGATTTTTAGAGATTCAACCCTATATAGCAAGTAAGCAGGTCTCTTTACCAAAAGAAGGTAAACATACATCTTTTGTTGTAGAGCATATGAGAAAGATCACCGCTAATGACTCGCACCGACATGATGATATTGCAGACACCTTGTATGACGGAATTAAATTAGGCATTATAGACAATGTTATTATGTCTTATAATCCAGAACGTATAGCCGCTGATGAGAAAGTTGCTCGCGGTGTGATGGGTAGTTTTCAGAAATTGCTGATGTTACGAAGTCAGCGTTAGACACAGGAAGTGTCACCTAGGAGCAGCAACATGGATGTTGCTAAGAAATACGAAGATGAACTTAACCGTTTAAAGAAAAACGTAAAGAATTCTTACGTTTACTTCCAACCTAATTATAAACGTTTCAATGATTTTCGTCGTTTTGTTTTTGATTCTAGTTTAACTGATGATGATAAGATGGTTCTTGATGCACTCAAGAAACCAAAGATAGAATTTAATATTGGTGAAGCTTTCATTTCCCGTTTGCGCGGTGAGTTCTCTAAACAACAGCCCTCTATTAAAGTAACTGCCGATGATGGTTCGGAAGTCTCGTCTCAACTAATTCAATTAATTGAGGATCACTTACGCCACATTCTTTTTGAAGCAAATGAGAATGGATGTGAGTATAACGTCTATACTGACATTCTTAGCGGTGGTTTCTCTGCAATAAAGATTACTACTGAATATGCGAATCCAATGTCATTTCAGCAAGTAATCAAGTTCGATAGAGTATATGACCCAACTCTCGTAGGCTTCGATCCTTTGGCAAGACTTCCGCATAAAGGTGATGGAAGATTCTGTTTTGAATTATTCCCTAAGTCCAAAGAAGAATTTGAACATGATTACCCGGATGTAGATTTGCATGGCATAGACTTTACTCGCAATGTTGATGGATTTAGTTGGTCGTATTCTAATAATCAAGAAGATGTACTTTTAATTTGTGACTTCTATGAAAAGAAGAAAAAGAAGAAACGTATTGTTCAGTTAGTTAATGGCTATGTCATGCCATTAGAAGATTACGAACTCTTCGAACAGAAATGGAATGAATCTGGAATTATCGAACAAGTTCCTGCAATTAAAGGTAAGCCAAGAACAACTGAAATAGAGACAATAGTTCGTTATCGCTTTGTAGAAAATAAAATGCTGGAATACAAAGAAACTTCTTATCCAGCTCTTCCGATAGTTTTTGTTGATGGCAATTCAATTGTTATTCGTGAAGGTACTAATCAAGGTGCTTTCATTCAAATGACGCGCCCGTATATTTATCATTTGAAAGGTTTGCAACAACTGAAGAACTTCGCTGGTCAAACGCTTGCGAATGAGTTGGAAAATTTAGTTCAGCACAAATTTAAAGTTGCTAAAGAATCATTACCTGATGAACAATCTTATTTAGATGCTTATACTAATATTCAAATAGCAAATACTCTTGTCTATAAAGCATTTAAAGATAATGATCCCAAGCAAGCTGTTCCACCACCAATGGAGATACAACGTGTTCCGCCGCCTTCAGAAGTTATTAGCACGTTCACCCTTGTTGACCAGATGGCTCAATCAATTCTTGGTTCCTATGATGCTAGCCTTGGGATTAATGACAATCAGTTATCGGGTACTGCTATTGTCGAAGGAGCAACTCAATCCAATGCCGCAGCTATGCCTTATATTGTTGGATTTCTCCAAGCATTAAGTCAAGTTGCTAATATTGTTGTGCAGATGATTCCGAAATATTACAAAACTCCAAGAACAATTCCTACAGTAAATGGAGATGGTCAGCGTTCTTATCAGGATATAAATAAACCTGGACAAGTTTCTTTTAATTACAATGAGAATGTTCTTTCAGTAAAAGTAGAAGCCGGTGTTAATTTCGCAATTCAGAAAGCACGTACATGGAATCAGATTGTAATGATGAGCCAATCAATGCCAGTGTTCGGTCAATTCATGAATGCTAAAGGATTAAAATTTATTGTCAATTTAATGGAAGTCGATAATCAACAAGAACTCAAAGAACTTGCGGATCAATTCATGCAAGAGATGGCACAACAACAACAAATGCAAATGAAGATGCAACAACAGCAAATGCAAAACAATCCTGCTGTTCTCAAACAAAAAAATGAAGCGATGAAAATGCAACTTGATGCGCAACTTGGCCGAGCAGAATTGCAAGTCAAAGGTGCGAAATTAGCTGTTGACAAACAACAAGCTGATACAGATTTCATGAAAGTTTTGGCAGAAATGCACAATGCTAAAGCTCAACTTGTAGCACAATCAGAAAAAGCACATGCTGAAGAAACTCGTGCTGCGGTTGATCTTGCTATCAAGCATACAGATATGAAACATTCTCATGTAATAGATCACTTGAGCTTAATGCATGAAATTGAAAAATCAAAAAGGGAAGCGAAGAATGCAAGGTCCAACATTTGAAGAACTTAAAGCAGCAATTGAAGTATTCAAGAGATATGGTGTTACTGCTAAAGAACTTTATGAATGTTTGAGTAAAAGAGTGAAAGATTTAGATGAGGATTTTGAAGATGAAGAAACAGAATTGCGCAAAGAAATCTGATTTAGTTAAGATGAAAAAACAGATTCTTAAAGAAGATCATAAAGAAGATGATAAGAAGTACGTTAAGAAATCAGATAAACGCAGAAAGAAGTAATCAACCTAAAGGAGTACATTAACATGGCAAATATATCAATGCACGATCATCCAATGCATAAAGGTCCGCATCATGATAAATACATTCACGAACACAATCGTGGTTCGGGTTCTTTCGGTGGTGCTAAACATGAAACTTCTATGGAAAAATTAGAAGGTCATCTTAAGTCAGAAGATGTTGTGGGCCATCAAGGGAAGATGAGTAATAAAGGATCTTATTAATTATGCCTTTGAAGAAAGGAAAGGGTAAGAAAGTCATTAGCGAAAATATTCGCGAAATGGTGAATGCGGGGCATCCTCAAAAACAGGCTGTTGCAGCTGCATTAAGTACTGCAAGGAAATCTGGAAAAAAGATTCCCCGCAAATCTTCTAAAAAATAAAGTTAAAGGATAGCTTTATGTTCTCAAAATATTTCACCAATCCTACAGGTTGGTATGAATATGAAAAAGGAACATTTGGTTGGTCATTAGAATTATTTAAAAAGGATGAACAAATGAAACCAAAGAAAAAATCTGCTCCATCAAAAGGAAAAATGATTCCCGATAAAAAACCAGAAAATTCCTATCAGAAGGGTGCTAAGCGCGCAGTAAAATCTCGCAATGCTGGTAAACGAGAAGGTTGTTAAAGTAATGCTTCAGCTTAATCCGCCATTGCCTATGCAAACTCCAAAAGGTTCTGGATTGGCTTGGGTTTTATTAGATTATGGTGCTGAACATGATCTAATGTGGGTTGTTGTTATTGATGAAACAAGAGAGATCTGGACATTCAGAAATCCAGAGATTCGTGCATGTAAAAATATTACAATGGGAAGAAAATAAAATGAGCGGCTGTCATGTTCCAACTTCAATCAGTACTATCGGTAACATTGCTTATTGCCATACTTATTCTGGTGGTGGCTGCGGTTGTCCCTGTCACAATGGCCTCATCTCTAATCCGAAATGCTGGTGTACTTGTAACAAAATTGCGGCAAATTTAACGATATCTACTGATCCTAAATTACTCAAACTTGAAGAAGATCTTAATGTTCTACGTAGAACATTTAGGGATTTTTTCGAGGATAACAAAGACAGAATGGTACAAATTTTGTCTAAATTAGAGATCTTTCTGAAGACTGAACGTCCAAAAAAACCACATACTTGTCCTGTCTGCCAAGGTAAATCTAGTCAAATAATTAAATGTCTTCCGTGTGATGGCAAAGGAATTGTATGGGGATGAAGGAATCTTTTTCTTATTATGGTCGAATGGATGAGTTGCAGTTTCCTCCTAAACATTCAATTGCAGATGATTTACTTAAAGAAAGGAAAAAAAAACAAATGGAAGATGCAAAAGAAATGGAAGAGCGCATTAAACGTCATATCACAGAATGCAAACGTGAAGTAATCAAACGTATTGATAATTTATTTAAATCTAAAGGAGATACAAATGGAAACAGTAAAACAAGTGAGCGAGATTCCGGCATTAAATGAAATTGTTCAGAACATTGAAAATGTTTTTAAAATAATTGATCGATACCAAAATTCACGACCCGGTTCAATTGCTTTTACTAAATTAGAAGAAGCAATTCTTTGGTTGCAAGTGATGGTACATAATATTCCTGTTAAAGAAAATGTTGCTGAACCACTAGCCGTAGAAACAAATTTACCACCAATTGTAGATGCAGTTGCAGCATAAGAAAAACACTATTGACACAGAAGAAATTCTGGGCGTAGGCTGATTGTACGGAACTATCCGGTAAAATAGTCGCTTACTCGAAGTGCGGATCGAGGCAATACGCTGACAACGGCAACAGTCAATGTAAGAGGGACACGGGCTTATGGATCAAGCCGAAGGGATGCAACATCAGAATATAGCTCCTGTTGTACCACCTGAAGTTGCGCAAGAAGCGCAAGAGAAGGTGTTGAAGCAAAGTGAAGTCAATGAGCTGGTAGGCCGAATTAAACATGAAGCTTATCAGAAAGGATTGCGAGAAGGCTCTTCTCAACAGCCTGCACAGCCAATGCAACCCGGACAATCTACGCAAATTGGCGGTGGCTTAGGTGGAATGCCTTCGATCACGGAAGATCAAGTCCGGCAATTAATTGCGGATGAATCGCAGAAGCAAGCTCAGATGGCAGCAGCACATAACACTTTGAATTCTTTCGTACAGCAAATGGGTGCAGGGAAAGGTAAATATTCTGATTTTGACGAGACTGTCGCAAAGTTAGGTGATCTAAAACATTACCCGCACATTGTGCAACTAGCGGCAGGCGAAGGAAATGCTGGGGATATAATGTATGAACTGGGACGGAACCCAGGCAAAGTTGCCTCGCTAACAACACTTGCTTACATCAATCCCGATCTCGCCAAACTTGAAATGAAAAAGCTTGCTGATTCAATTCGAACAAATGAACAGCAATCTAAATCACCTTCTGTAGATGAACCATTAAGTCAAGTCAAGCCCTCCACGGTTGGCGCAGATAATGGTTCGAATACTGTTCGTGATTTAAGACGTAAATCTTGGGCGAGAGCTTAAGAAACAGTAAGGCCGTTATCTCCAATTAAGAAATGGATTTTTTAACTTGGAGTAATAGACATGGCTCTACCTACTAATGTACTTCAACAAGTACAAACGTATCAACGTTCTAACTTAGCGTTATTGGAAAACTTAAATTGTTTTTTAAATATCGCGAATACTCGATTTAAAGACTTCGAAAAAATTACTGCAAACTTGGGAAGCACTGTCACGTTTGATTTGCCTCCACGTTTTCAGACTGCGCAAGGTTTAGTTGCTTCATTCCAACCTGCAGTTCAACGTGTTCAAAATCTTGTTTGCGACCAAGCTAATAACACTTCTTATGCTTTCACTGCACAAGAAAGAATTTTCAATGTTGAGAAAGATACTGAATCTTACATGGAAATGTTTGGTCGATCTGCTGTTGCTGAAATGGGTGCTTTCATTGAATCGAATTTAGCATTGAATGCACATAGTGCTGTTCCAGTTAATACCATTGTAAATGCTCAAACTGTTCCGACTGGTGCATTACATACTGAATCAGGTCCTTTCCGTTTCTTTGGTGACGGTGTAACAGCAATTAATTCTTATCAGCAATTAGCGCAGATGATTGCGAACTTTAAAAACTTTGGCAGCGTTAATCAAGGCATTAAAGTTATTCTGCCTGATGTCAACATTCCACCGATTGTTGGTACTGGGTTAAATCAATTTGCACCTACTCGTAACAATGACATTGCAATGTCTTGGGAAGTTGGTGAGTTTGGTACTCCACCAGTAATGTATTATCAATCTAACTTATTGCCGACTCACGTGTCTGGTAATGTTGGTGTAAATGGCACGACTTTAACTGTGTTATCTACCAATGATCCTACTGGCGCTGCAATCTCTCAAATTACTTTTAGTGGCGCTGGAACAAGTGATGCAAATGCAATTTTCTCCGGAGACTTATTGCAATTCCAAGATAATGTTTCTGGCCAACCAAATATGCGTTATCTCACTTTCATCGGACATGTTATTTCTAACCAACCTGTGCAAGTCAGAGCTTTAGCAAATGCTGCTTCGGATAGTTCTGGTCATGTTGTAGTGAATATTACCCCAACTCTCCAATCAACTCCGGGTGGAACACAAAACATTAACAACAATATTGTTGCTGGCATGCAAGTTAAAGCATTGCCATCACATCGTTGCGGTTTAGTAATTGGTGGTGATGCGCTTTATATCGCAATGCCAAAATTACCAGATCAATATCCATTCCCGACCGCAGCTGAATATGATCCAGATAGCGGTGTATCCATGCGTATGACTTATGGTTCGCTCTTCGGTCAGAACCAAATGGGTATGATTCATGACGCGACATGGGGTTCGGTCTTGGTGCCAGAATATTCCATGCGTATTGCATTCCCGATGTAATGGAATGGGGAGAGAAATCTCCCCTTATTGAAACGAATTTTAAGGATGAAATTATATGTCTCAATTAGACCCAATTGTTAATCAACCCTCATTTTATATTAATGGTTTGCAAATCTCTAATGATGCTACTACCCCAAATAGCGTAATTGATATTGCAGCAGGTCAATGTAGAGATTCAAATAATATTATTGATATGGTATTGGGAGATTTTTTAAATGAAGGAGCGGGAACGGCAAACTCTAGCACCTCCCTCAATGCAGCTATTAATGGTGTTAATGGGTTGGATACTGGTTCTCTTGCAGCAAGCAAAGTTTATGCGGTATATGTAATCGGCGATTCCAGCAATAAACAGCCAGTTGGCACAATTTTATCTTTGAATCAAAGTGTCCCTGCGCTTCCTTTTGGATATGATTCTTATCGAAAGATTGGATACATGACTACTGATTCCAGTTCGCATTTCTTAGTTGGTTATTGGTCAGCTTCCGCTATTGGTGTAAGAACTTTCTATTATGATATTCCAATTTCAGTTGGAACTACTGCTAGTTCTGGTACGTTAGCTCAAGTTGATTTAACTAAATTTGTACCTTTAGTTAATAATATCCCAGTATGGTTGCAAGTTAGTTTATCAGGGACGGCAAATGATACTTTAACTATTCAGCCAGGAAATGCTTCTGCTAGTGGTGTCACTGTATTACTTACGGCGCAAGTAACTAGCCAAGCATTCACTGATAATGTAAAAGTATTGGCGCAAACAGTTGCCATCTCTACAGTGCCTTCTCCTACTATTAACTACAAGAATAGTGGTACTGATACTATTACTATGAAAGTAGTAGGTTATGACGTTTCATTATAAAGCTATGAATCAGGGATTGATATATGGCTTATACGGTAACGGAGCTGATTAATCGTGCGTATAATTTATCACAAGTTGTTTCTCGCGAACTTGAAATAGTAAGCGGTCAGCAGACTAGTGATGGATTAACTTGGTTAAATGCTCTGTTATCGTTGAAATCAGCACACTCAAGATTGATTCCTTATTATCAGCAATATCAGTTTAATGCAGTCATAGGACAGGAAGAATATTTCGTACCTGAATTGGTACAGCCAGAAACTCTTACATTTAATATTGGTCCGGTGCGTTATTCAACGCAGCCAGTTTCACGTCGTCCTTACTTTGGCGCAGGTCGTGTGGATAATATCACCTCTCTTCCTTTCAATTGGCATTTTGAAAGAGTATTGGGTGGAAGCAATATTTTCCTCTACTTCATTCCAGATCAAAATTACCCGATAAAGATTTGGGGGAAATTTGGATTTGATAATGTCACTTTAGAACAAGATTTACTTCTTACTTATGATGAATATTACATTGATTATCTTCGCTATCGTTTAGCACTTCGTATTTGTTCTGAATACGGCATTCCAATGCAGCCACAAGCAATGGATGAACTCAGAGAACTCGAAGAAGCAATGACTGATGTAAGTCCGCCAGATATGACATTGACTAAGTATTCTAATCTTGGTGGAGAGACTGGAATTAATTGGGGCGATATCAATATTGGTCGTGGGTGGAGGCCTGGAAATTGAAAGGGCGCTCTCCTACATTTACTCAAGTTCCTCTTGATATTGTCGGCTCAACTGTCTTTGGTCGCTATCCTAAGATCTCAGTTGAGCAGACATTCAATATGATTATCTCAGATGGTTTTCTTGTTCCTTATGCGGGACATATGGAAGTTGCTGAAATCATTCCCGCTGGTCAAGGAAGAGCACTGTTTGCGAGTACTATCTTCAATCACATGATTGCTGTGATTGATAATGGTGTCTATGTTATCTCGCCTAATTTAGCTGTGAATAGAGTAGGTACAATTTCTACTTTCAAGGGAGATGTTTTCATAGATGAGAATGTCTCGAGTCAAATTGCTATTTGTGATCAGCAGGCAATTTATATTTACAATACAGTAACCGGTGCATTCACTAAACCAAATTTACCAGATAATGTTTCCTTTGGCGGATCTACTTTCATCCCTGGATATATTTCCTATCAGAATAATAGATTTGTAGCTGCTTCTATTGGCCAACCAATATGGAGATTATCAGCTGTCAATGATGGAACTTCATGGCCTGCCGATGCTCAACATGAAGGGACATTGCAAACCAAACCTGATAATGTAGTAGCAGCGCAGCGTTTTCCTGGAAGGGGGAATTTACTTTATGTCTTTGGTAAAACTGTTACTGAACCTTGGCAAGACGTTGGTTTACAGTTATTTCCTTATCAGCGGAATTCTTCTGTTAATATTGATTATGGTTGTCTTAATCCAGCTACGATAGCTTATAACGAAAATATCATGGTCTGGCTTGCTGCTAATGAAAAGTCAGGGCCAGTGATTGCATATTCGACCGGCGGAGATATTAATCGTATTTCCACAGATGGAATAGATTTTAAATTTACTACATTAACTAATCCTGGTAATTCATATGGATTTCTATTCCGGCAAGATGGTCATCTCATTTATCAATTGACTTTTCCGGATGATAATTTAACCTATATCTATGACTTCAATACTAAGAAATTTTTTACGTTATGTGACGAAAATGCGAATGCGCATATCGCAAAGCGTATTGCATTTTTTAATGACAAGTATTACTTTGTTAGCTTCATTGATGGCAACCTTTATCAAATTAGTACACAATTTACTACTTACAATGGAAAGGAAATTCCCAGGGTTAGGGTGTGCCGTAATATTCGTCTTCCTGATGGTTCTCGTTTTGCAATTAATAATCTTACATTTACTTTAGAACAAGGTACGCAAGAAAATGTATTTCTTTCTGATAATCTTTTAACAGAAGATGATCAGATTATTATGACGCAAGCTGGAGAGAATATAACTGTTGGTGTAGGCGGATTAAGAACTTTTATTGATGAACCTTTGCAAACTCAATCTGGATTAGATCTCTTAACAGAAATAAATGAAAATATTTTTGCTACGGTAGTAAGTAATTTTCCTCAACCGATTCCTCAATCAGTACATTTATCTGTTTCTAAAAACGGTGGTGAAAGTTTTGGTACTATATGGTCTAAGAATCTTAATCCGCCAGGGTTGTTTAGAAACCGATTGATTTACTGGCAACTTGGTGCAGCCAATGATTTTGTTCCGCAGTTTAGGTTCTGGGGTTTGGGAAGATTCGTTGCTACGGATGGAATAGTGAGTATCTATCAATGAACATACCTAATTTTGAGAATGTACAGTTTGTTGATAGGAATGGTTATCTTACTGAAAAGTGGGCTTTGATCATGCAGCAGTTGATTACTGCTTTGCAGACGAATTTATCGAATGAAGGTTATATTGTCCCTAGTCAAACCGCAGCTAATATAACTCAGATACAAACCAATGTTGCGGCTTCATCAAATCCAGCTGCGTATAATGGCGATCTATTGTATGATAGTACGAATAATAAATTAAAAGTAAATCTCAATGGAGCTTTCAAAGAGATTGTAACGTTACCCTAAGTCTAAGGATGGGCTATGGATGATATAAGCAGAGCAGGATTAGTTGGCGGTGGCTTGAGCTTGGGTGCAGGCTTAGGCAGTCTTTTTGGTGGTGGCGGCAGCGATCCTTATAAAGCTGCAGCTCCTTTTTTGAATAAAATTCCTGGCGCAACACACCCTTATTATGATCAATATATTAGAGCAGGAAATCAAGCCTTATGGCAGCAGTACGGTAATTATAACAACCTTCTTAATAATCCTGGACAAATGCTTTCTCAATGGGGACAGGGCTATCAACAGTCTCCAGGTTACCAATGGCAATTAAATCAAGGTGAGCAAGCAATTAATAATGCTGCGGCAGCCGGCGGGATGGCTGGTACTCCACAACATCAACAATATGCAGGTCAACTCGCTTCTAACTTGGCTAACCAAGATTATTATAACTATCTAGGTCATGTGCAAGGATTATATGGTGCTGGTCTACAAGGATTGAGCGGAATAAATCAAATGGGTTTTAATGCTAATGATCAGATGGCAAGAATTATGGCTGATCTATTATCTCAACAAGGACAGTTACAATTCGCTGGTCAAGCAGCAAAGAACCAATCAGAAGGACAAGGTGCTGGAGATATTTTAGGTGGAATTGGAGCAATAGCTGGATCTGTTTTAGGAGGTCCGCTTGGCAGTGCTGGCGGTGGTATCGCAGGAAGCGCTGTTGGAAATGCTGTGAGCCATATGTTTGGAGGTTAATTTATGGCATGGGGTTTAGCTCAAAGAGATTTTCCAGTACTGACTCCAGGTCAGATGAATCCTTTTAATCAGGCTTTTCCAGCAGCAATGCAAGCTTATGGCGATATCCAAAGAAACGCATATCTTCCATCACAATTGCAAGCTGATATTTTATCTAAATCAGCCTATGCAACTTATGCACCATATTCTTATATTATTAAAGGATTGACAGATCCAATGATTTTAGCAAATATGACACCTGACCAGATTAACAAACAGGTTCAAAGTTTAGCTAATATTCCTTCTAATCCTTTAGATGCAATGCGTAATAATTTTAGAAATAACCAACCAGGACCTTTATCTCAATTATGGCATTCGATATTTGGAGAAGGTTCGCAATCTCCTCAAGCCCAAACTTATAATAGCGTACCGCAAGCTTTGGCAGCCAATCCTGGAGCCAAACAACAATTAAAACAGACAGGACAATATACTCTTCCTGGACCATCTTCGGTTACTCCGCAACTAATTAATGCAACTTCAAATCAACCACCTACATCTTCTAATTATAAAGGTTCTAGTAATGGAGTTGATTATTCTGATCCTATGATGAATGCTAATCATAAAGATTATAGTGAAGGTGGAAAATATCCCGCAAGAAATGTTGCAATGGCATTAAAACTTCCCTCCGCAGAAAAAAAAGCAGCTGATGAAGCGGCACTTAAAGGAGCAGGTGAAGGTGCTAAAGTTGATATTGATGAAATGAATAAATTAAGTAAAGAAGCTGCTACTAATAGTACAAGTGGATTTAATTTATTATTAAATGCAACGAAATTTAAAGATGCTTATGATAAAGCATGGGCAACAGGTCCTCTTTTTGATCTACCTATTTTTGATAAAATATCTACATTCGATCCTAAAGCAGTTGAAGCTGCTAATTATTCTAATAATGCTGGCGTAGAAATGGCCTCAAAATTATTTGGAAACAAAATTTCTGATTATCGGGAAAAACTAGGACAGCAAATTAAATTTCAACCTAAGATGCCTAAAGAAGCAGTGCATGATGTTTTTGAAGGAATACAAGCAGAATCACAGAGATTGGAAGAAAATTCTGATTTTGTTGATTATGCACAAAATACTTTAGGAATAAATGATCCTAAAAAAATAAGAAATGCATGGTTTGATTATAATCGAGACGTCCCATTTTGGGACATCAAAACACAAAAACCAATTCCTTCAACTCCAGGACAATATAAAGATTATCTAAACAATAAATTAGGTAATAAATATAATAATCAAAATGCCAATACCCAAATAAATATTAATCAACAATATTCATCTGAAGTAGGTAATCAAAAAACTAATTTATCTGGTAGTGCATTATCTTTAGTAAAAGATTTTGAAAAAAACGGATTACCTAGTTTTGATTCTCCTCAACATTATAAGGCTTGGTTTAATAGACAGCCTCAATTAACTAAAGATGCTATAAGAGAATATCTGCGTCGCAAAGAATCGCGAGGTGGCTGATGTCATATCAACCTACTTTAGCAGATACACCTTCTTCTGGATATGTTCCTAAACTTTCTGATACGCCAGAAAAATCTGCCGTTGAAAATTTATTATCACAATTGCCTGATCGTTCTGAAAAAAAATCTCAGCTACAACAATTAGATGAGTTTCTTGTTCGCCCTGAAGATCGTCCTAGTGTTAGAAGAGCTGCTGGTTATGGAATAATGATGGGCGGTCCAGAATTAAAAATACTTTCTAAAATTCCTTATGCTAGTTCTCTATTGCCAGCAAAAGGTGCAGGAAAAATTTTAACTGACTATCTATCCAATATTGGTAAAGTCGGCACTTCAGCTGCTCTTGGAAGTAAAGTAATGGGATTGGATAATACTCAATCTGCAATGAGTGGTTTATCTGGCGCAGGAATTTCAGCTATTACAACGCTTTTATCGATGGCAACATCTTCGTTGAATCCTTTAGTTAGATTAGTTGCCGGAACTGGATTAGGAAGTTTGGCTGGTTATGGAATAGGCCAAATTACTGGCGGCTCTCCTTATACAACTGCGGGCGGTGGTATTGCTGGCGGTTTATTAGGATTGCGTGGAGGAGGAGCTGCAGAATTAGCTGCGAGAAATGCAGCGGAATCTTTAACGCCCGAACAAGTTTCTACTGCTATCAAAAGAGAAAATGCTGGTGCCCAGATAGGAATTCCTCTTACTTTAGCTGAAAAAACAGGAAGTCCTGTAATTGGTGCAATGCAACAAGAAGCTGCTATGAGTGGCCCTGGTAGTAAGATTCTTTATCCTTTTGGATTGCGAAGACAGGGGCAAGAAGAAAAAGCTTATCAAGATTTGTTGGATAAAATTTCTCCCAAAAATGCTAAAGCAACAATTGAAGATAAGGCTTATCAAGCCGCTAGAAATAGCAATGCTATTGTTAATGTTAATCCTGTCATTAAACATATTGATCAAGAACTTCCTAAATATGAAGAAGGAAGCAAAATAGCTAAAGCACTTAAATTGGCTAAAGATAGATTAAGTCTAACTCCAGAAACTTCTAAAAAATTTCAACAACAACTGGAACCTTTTAACAATCTTGAACAAGGTCTCCAACAAAATGCATTAGGCTTGCAGAATAAATTAGAGGAGTTAAATGCTAATCCTCCTAATTCTTATTTAGGTGGCATGAGTAATCATCAACAACAAGTTGATCAATTGCAACAAAATCTGGCTAAACATCAGCAAGTTTTATCTGATCTTCAATTAATGAAACATGATTTTATGCAAAAAAGCGGTATTAGTCCTTACGAAAATACTGTGGAAGGTTTGCATAATGCCAAATTAGGAATACAAGGATTAATTGAAGGGCAAGGTGAAAATGCTATTGGTAATACTGCAGCTGGAAAACTTAAACAAGTAAATAAAATTCTCACAAAACAAATTAAGCAAGCAAGCCCTGAATATGCCGCTGCTTCACATATTTCTAATTTACGTCAAACAAGAGAAACTATTGAAGATGCAATGGCATCAAGTAGTTTGTCTGGATCGAATTTCTACGACAAAATTTTAACAAATCGAAACAATTATAATGATTTTTATAGAAGATTAGGCGATCCCTCAAATCCAAAAAAAGTTACTGCAGCTCAAAGTAATCTGGCCGCAATGAAAGAAGCTTTTCCTGATTTAATAGATAATTTAACTGCAAAGTCAGGGAAAGCTTTAGCTGAAAAAGCTGGTGAAATCCATGTAAGTTTAGGTGGTTTAGCAAAAAGTTTTTTAAATAAAATTTATATGGACAGATATAACAAAGCAGTTGCAGAATTAATGATTAACCCCAAATGGGCTGATGAGTTACATGCTATAGCAAAAATGAAATCTGGAGAAGATCGAGGTATTCGTCTTGGAAGACTAATATCTAAAGCTGCCATCACAGGAGGTGTTGGCGCTTATAATGATTATCAACAAGGAAGTAGTAATAATGGCACTCAACTCTGATTACATGATAGCTCCTTCATTGGAGATGTACTTCGTCGATAAAGACACTGGTCTTCCTTTGGCGAATGGAAAGGTTTTTTTCTTTCAAGATAGAGCGCGTACTTTACCTCAGCCAGTATTTGAATTGAGCGGAACCGAACCAAATTATACTTATACTGAATTACCAAATCCTGTAATTTTAAGCTCAGTCGGAACATTTCAAGATGACAGTGGTAACGATATCATTCCTTATTACTTCCCTTTTATTAATGATGTAATAACTGGCACCCAGATTATCTCTCTTTATTACATTGAAGTTTATAATTCTGATGGCGTACTTCAGTTTACTCGTCAAGCTTGGCCTAATTTTATAGATCAGACTGTTCTATCAAATAATGACATAACTAACTTCATCCCTAATGGACAATTCCTATTTCATACTAATGTACCAGCTTCAACAGCAAATAGTTTTGTCGCTGGAAAAATTTCTTCAACCAGTACGAACGTAGCGCCTGGTGGATGGTATTATGAAAATACTAGCGGATTATCAGCTAATGACTTTGTAACTTTCACAGCATTAGGAACATCTACTAATTTTTCAGATAATCCAGTTTATGCGATTATTGTTCAAACAGGATCTAGTTCTGATAGTTTAAAATGTTTAGCTCTTCGTTTTCCTGGGGTAAGTACATTCGCCAGTGATGTTCTCCCTCTTAATTTTTATTTTGAAGGGATGTCTAATAGTGCAGCGAGTGTTACAGTAAATATTGTTATTAAAAAATTCTTTGGCTCTGGTGGAAGTGCAACACAATTAAGCAGCCCTATTCCGGTTACTTTAACTTTAAATACAGCTAAATTTAATACTACTTTATTATTCGGTTCTAATGCTGGCGATATGATTGGTCCCAACGGTGATGATTATGTTGAAATACAGTTACAGCTTCCGCCAACAGCTGCTAATACAGTTGAGTTAAGTAACTTTGCTTTAACTTTAAATGATACAAATTTAACTGAATTCCCAACGCAAGACTCTTATCAACAGACTGCAGAATTAAGTGCAGGTTCTTTACCGCAGCCTGCCGCAGATGGCAGTGATTTATATTTACCGATTGTCTACACGCCAAATGGATTTGGATATGATCTTACTCCTATTGGTAAAATATTCGGCTCGATGAATAATACTCCAGGTATTGGAGAATTAATCTGTGATGGATCTGTATTTTTAACTAATGATTATTCCAGTGATGGTATTCCATATTCAAGATTGCAAGCAAAAATATTTAATAATAGCTTAAACGTTCCTATATTTGGTAATGGTTCAACTTTCTCAATTGCTTATATTAATAGTCAATCATTATCTCAAATAATTCTAAATGCTAATGCTGTAACTGCTAATGCAACGCCGGCAAATGTAAGTGGCACTCCTATTAATGGAACAGTTGGAACTCCAGTTGCGGGAGCTGCCACCACTAATTACAAAGCCTATGCAAATGGCAATGGTGTGGTAACTGGAATATCAACATTTACTAATGGAACACATAACGGCAATCAATGCGTCGATAATAATACAGGGATGACTTTTGTTAGTACGCATACTACGAATGGATCAGTAGGAACTTATTATGAATTCTATATTACCGCTTTACCAGCAGCTAATTTAGCAGGCGGAGGAACAGGACTTTATTTTACTTACAGTAACAATACTGTTGATTATAAAGTTTGGTTTAAAATTACCGCAGAAGGACCGCCAGCCGCAGGGGGCGCAACTTTAATTGAAGTTGACTTAACTACTTGTCCGACTGCTTCTGCAGTTGAAGTTGCCAATGCTATTGCACAAGCAATTAATTCTTTCCAAGTAAATACTATTACTATGAGCGCTGCTTCAGGAATAACTTCCGGGAATTATTTTTCATTTCAGACCAATTCTGCCGGAACAACCTATAACGTCTGGTTTAAAAAAGATGGTACAGGAACTGCACCCGCTGTAAGCAATTTAATAGAAGTTGATATAGCAACTGGCGACACGGCTGCCAATGTTGCAACAAAAACTCAAAAAGCAATTAACTCTTATAAATTCGCATTACCTGATTTGCGTGGAATGTTCTTACGTGGAACAGATGCAACTCATATTTGGGATTTGGATGTAAATAATCGTTATGGAATAGCAAGCGCTATTCTGGGTTCAAATGTAGGTAGTTTTGAATTAGATCAAATCTATTCTCATAAACATAATAATACGGTTCAATTAAGAGGTAGTCAGCCAGCCGCTCAGATAATCGACGCATCTTCAGCAGCAGCTGCATCTGGTCCTAATAGCACTGTTATTACTATCAATGAATTTGGCGGAACAGAATCTCGACCTGTTAATGCTTTTGTGACATGGATGATAAAATATTAAGGATAATTAATTATGCCAGAGATAAGTCAATTACCTGTAGCAACGCAAGTTAATAGCGCTGATATATTACCTATTGTTCAGACAGGCACTACAAAACAAGCTACTTTTTCTTTAGTTACTACTTTAGTTGGAACAGGTTTAGTTATTAGCGAATCACAAGTTACTAATCTAACTTCTGATCTCGCAGCAAGAATGTTAAAAGCGAACAACTTATCAGATGTGACTAGTGTTCCAACATCCAGACAGAACTTAGGAATTGGTCCGCTATTAAATGGGCAATTAATTATTGGTAGTACTGGTTTAAATCCTGTTTTAACAACACTTACTGGTGGAAGCGGTGTATCTATTTCTAATGGCGCTGGATCAATCACTATTTCAGCCTCCGGTGGCGGTATTGGTTGGACAGATGTAACGGGAACGTCAGCAACAATGAATGTTAATTCTGGCTACATTGCTGACAATGCTGGTTTAGTTACTCTAACAATGCCAGCGACGGCAAGTTTAGGGGATGCAATTAATGTCATGGGAAAAGGCTCAGGCGGTTGGACAATAGCACAACCAGCGGGCGTTACTATTCATGTGGGAAGCTCAGCAACAACTACAGGAATCACTGGAAGTATTTCTTCAACTAATCAATGGGATTCAATTGAATTAGTTTGCGTAACTGCTAATACAACCTGGGCTGCATTAAGTGGTCCTCAAGGCGTTTTAACAATAGCTTAAAAGGGTAATAGTTAATAATTAATAGTTAATAGTTTAAAGGAATAAACTATGGCAACGAATAATGCAATTAATGTAAATTCATCTTCACCATTAGCCGCTACTAGCGGTGGAACAGGAGTAAGTAACTCGAATACGATTACTCTTGGTGGAAATATATCAACAGCTAATAGCTTTACAACTTCCGGTAATTTCGCGCTTACTTTAACTCAAACTGGCGCAACAAATGTAACGCTTCCGACTTCCGGCACATTATCCACTACCGCAACAACCGGAAGATTCTTAGGCTTTCTGATTTTTAATTCTTCCGGAACTTACACTCCTTCGGCAGGAGCCGCCAAAGCATTAGTTCAATGTTGGGGAGGTGGCGCTTCGGGCGGCGGTAGTATGGCTGGCGGCTCTGGCGGTGGAGGCGGCGGTGGTGCTTATGCAGAAGGTTATGTTACAGCAAGCTCTCAAACAGTCACTATTGGTGCTGGCGGAACTGGAATTGCAGCCAATACAGCAACCAATGGAAATGCTGGCGGCGACACTTCAGTTGGTTCTCTTGTTATTGCAAAAGGAGGATCGGCTGGGATTGCTACTAACGGCGCAGGTGGTGCTGGCGGAAGCGCTGGTTCATCCACTGGTACGCTAACAATTTCAGGTGGAACAGGAGGAGCTGGTTTTGCAGTAATTTCAGGAGCAGGTGGTGGTGCTCCAATAATGGGAATTAGTGGCTTTTTGAGTGCAGGCGCTAACATGCCAGCCAATAGCGGAGCTGGCTCAGCTGGAGGAACTTCTGCTGTTGCATCAGGAAATGGTGGTTCTGGGTTAGTGAGAATATACGAGTTTACTTAATTCTTTGCCTAACGGCTTGGAACGTACAGAGGCTTCGGTCGCTGAGCCAGCATAGCAAATCAGCGTTCTATAATCTGATAACAACATGGAGGTTGTTATGACTACAAAGTTTAATATGACGCGTGACATTAATGGCTACAATGGATTTGGCCTTGTATTTAGTGACACTAATTACAAAACAACTCTTTCTACTGGCGTAGCTCAGTCTCTTACTGTACCAAATTCAATACCTTTGGGCGGTGCTCCTACTTCAGCTAATTTACATTTAATCGCTGTTTTTTCTTTTGAACCAGGAACTCGTGTGTGGGTTGCTAATGGAGCAACTGCCGTAGTTCCTACCGGCTCTTTTGTAGCAACAGCTTCCCAATTAAATCCGGCAGCAAGAGATGTTCAGGCTGGAGATGTATTGAGTTTTATTACTAATGATACAACTGCCGATGTGAGCGTGGCCTTTTATGCGATTCAGTAATCATGCTCTAGATGATTTAGTTCATTCGCCATTAGTATTTTCGCCATTCGATGCTGATTTGAATAATCAGGCAGGTGCACCAGGAATTAAAAAATTAATTGCAACAGAAAGTTTTACTAATATTTCTACTGAAGATGGAAAGCTTCTTGAAACGGAGAGTTAATCATGGCTGATCAAATACCTATTAGTGGATTGCCCGCTATTGTAACACCCGCTACGACAGATATATTTCCAGTAGTTCAAGCGGGTACTACTTATAAAGAATCTATTGCTCAGTTATT
>Ga0209166_10000514_pt1 | contig 42173 bp, 42 predicted proteins | sample Coa_R1_3_FD_187151 | JGI IMG/M metagenome (GOLD analysis project Ga0209166, IMG submission 187151) | Surface soil microbial communities from Centralia Pennsylvania, which are recovering from an underground coalmine fire - Coalmine... | ecosystem: Environmental > Terrestrial > Soil >...
GCAAGTGCGGATTTTAAAAGGGTTGCGGGCAGACAACTTCGGCCAAAACCGGGCAAAACGCGGTGTTTGCTCATAAGTGCGCATTCTAAAAGACTTAGTGGCTCGTGACTTGCTGACTTGGGGCGATTTGGAGCAAGGGGCCACGGCCCCCATTCCCTCCGTTCCTCGGGAAAGAGTGCGCAGACAACTGATAGCAAAGGGGTTGAATGTGCTCCATTGCGCGAAAGAGTGCGCAACTGCATGAAAATAAGGGTGTTAGAGAGGCAACCGTTTCCCGGGAGATTCGCAAGAGCTATTCGGCGGGGCATTTCGAGGCTTACCTGTAGACTTTGTCTTTAGGCTAAAGGTAGTGTATCACAAAGTAAGAATTTGTCAAGCCGTGGATGCGGTTTTGCCGCATAAATGTTTTCCTCCCAGGAGCCGTAAAGGCCAGCCGCTACGGAAAAGGGTTGGAGCAGCGGAACAGAGCCGATAGAATCGGGAAACTATGACTGCGAAAAAGACGAGACCCGCGAGCGTTGGCGAGTACATCGAGGCGGCGCCCAAGGAGGCGCAGAAGAAGCTGCGGGAGATGCGGGCGTGCATTCGGAAGGCTGCGCCCGGAGCTACGGAAGGGATGAAATGGGGGATGCTGGCGTTTTCGTATAAGAGGATTCTGGTTACGTTTGCGGCGCACAGAAACCATATCGGGTTTTATCCCACGCCGTCGGCGGTGAAGGCTTTTGCAAAGGAGCTTGCGAAATTCAACACGGCTAGAGGATCTGTTCAGTTCCCGGTGGAGAAACCATTGCCGCTGCCGCTGATCCGGAAGATCACCGCCTTCCGTGTGCGAGAGAGCCTCGAGCAAGACCGGAAATGGAGAACGTGAGAGAACGAGATCAAAATGGTTGAAGATTTGTCGAAGTACCACAAGCCGGTTGGGAAGTTGCTCGCGCAGGGTTCTATGGGGAAGGACTGGGAGCAGTATCGGCTCAGCGAGGAGCAGGTGGAGTTTTTTCGCGAGAGCGGCTACTTGAAGGGGATTCGGCTGCTAAGCGACGAGCAGGTGGAGATTTTGCGCGGGGAGCTGGAAGAACTAATGAATCCGGCGCACGAGGGGCGGGGTTTATTTCACGAATACCACTCCAACGAGTCGGCGGATCCGGAGCGCGTGCTGTTTCATGCGCTGGGAGCTTGGCGGGTTATGCCGGGGTTTCATGATTTACTGTGGAACCCGGCGTTTCTGGTGCCAGCGTCGCAATTGCTGGGCGGAGCCGTGCGCTTCTGGCACGACCAGCTCTTTTGCAAGCCTGCGCGGCACGGAGGCGTGGTGGCGTGGCACCAGGATTATTCGTATTGGACGAGGACGACGCCGCTCGCGCATCTTACGTGCTGGATTGGGCTGGACGATTCGACGCGCGAGAACGGCTGCTTGCATTACGTTCCGGGAAGCCACAAGTGGCCGGACTTGCCTAAACCGGTTCTGGCTGGCGGGCTGGAAGAGAGCCGGCGGAGCTTGCCCGGCCCGCTGCAAGAAAAGTTCAGGCCGGTGGCAGTGGAAATGAAAAGGGGGGAAGCATCTTTTCATCACGCGCGGACGATGCATGGTTCGGGCGCGAACGATACGCCGCGGCCGAGGCGGGCGACGGTGATCAACGTTTTCATGGATGGCGTGATGTCCAACGCGAACGAGCCGCTTCTCGAAGGTGTTCCGGTAATTCCTCGCGGAGAAAAAATGGGCGGACAGTTCTTTCCGTTCTTGTACTCGTGATTCCAATTCCGAAAAAAATTCACTTCTAGTGCAAGAAACTGCATTGATAGCAGTCCACTCCTGTGATAAAGAGCAAAGCGAGCAAGAAAGGGGAGGGAATGGACATTTTTCCTTTGGGGTTGGCCGGCGGGTTGATTGTGCTGGTAATGTTCATCATCATTTTGTCGAAATGCTTTTTTACCGTTCACACGAAGCAAGCAGCGGTGATCGAGAAGTTTGGAAAGTTTGAGCGAATTGCAGGACCTGGACTGAATTTCAAGATACCTTTCATCGAAAAAGTGGTCTATGTGGAAGACCTCAACATGCAGTTGATGGACGTGCCGGTGATGTCGAAGACGCAGGACGACGCGACGGTGACCGTGCCGGTGCGAGTGCAGTATTACGTGCTGGCCGACAAAGTGAAGGAGGCGTACTACGAACTGGACGACCCCGAGGATCAGATCAAGGCGCACGTAGAAAATGTGATCCTGAGCTACATCCCGAAAATCAATTTGGACGACACCTATCAGCAGGAAGACCAAATCGCGAAGCGCATCAAAGAAAGTTTGTCGACGGTGATGGCGAAGTTCGGGTATTCGATTGAAAATGCGCTGGTGACGAAAATCGTTCCCGCGGACGCGGTGGTGAAAGCGATGAACGACATCAACGCGGCGCGGCGCGAAAAAGTGGCGACGGAAGCGCGCGCCGAGGCGAACAAGATTACCCTGGTGCGCCAGGCGGAGGCAGAAGCCGAAGCCAAAGCACTGGCCGGGCAGGGCGTGGCGAGAGAGCGCAAGGCGATTGTGGATGGCTTGCGCGACTCGGTGCTGAATTTTGAAGAAGGCATCCAGGGTGTGGACCCGCACGAAGTGATGGCGCTGCTGATGATGACGCAATACTTCGATGCGCTGAGGGACATCGGAGCGCAGAGCAATACGATTCTGCTGCCGCACTCACCGTCGGCGGTGACCGATCTCTATGCGCAACTGAGGAATGCCATCACGGCGGGGAACCTGGCGGCGATGAAGAGCGTCGAGCCTCCGCCGTCAGCAGGGAAGAAATAAGGATAGCCCGGGTGTGTTGAGCAAGCGCGTTGAAATAGCCATCCAAGATGGCTATAACCGAATTATGAAAGTAAGCGTAGCGGACGCAAAGAACAATCTGCCGGAACTCATCAAGGCGGTAGAGGACGGAGAATCGGTGACGATTTGCCGCCGCGGCGCGCCGGTGGTGGACATTGTTCGTACGAGCAAGTCCAAACGAGAGAGGCCGAAGTTCGGAACCCTAAGAAGTAAAGTAGTCGTTCACGATTCGGATTGGTGGAAGCCAATGGCCGATGAAGAGGCCAAGGCGTTCATCGAGGGCCGCTAGTGCGGGTACTCCTCGATACGGTTACGTTTCTCTGGGCGGTCAGCTCTCCCGAAAGGATTTCACGAAAGGCGATGGCGTCCTTGGAGATGGGGGAACGGTTCGACAGCCGAGTGTGATATCCCTCGTAGAAATCGCGATCAAACAGGCGCGCGGCAAGCTCACTTTTGACAAAGAAGCCATAGTGCGGGGCGTCGAAGACCTGCAGTTGCAAACACTGCCATACACGACGAAGCATGCGTACGGCTTATTCGATCTGCCGTTCCATCACGCTGACCCTTTTGACCGACAGATTATCGCGCAGGCATTGGCCGAAGATGTCCCGGTGGTAACTTCCGACCGGGCGTTTAGGCTTTATCAGAACCTCAAGATTCTTTGGTGAGCGGGCTGGTCTCCGGGGGAACTGCGCGGTCGTGTACCTAGTCTCCGGCCAAACGGGGGCGTGGGCCGGCATCGGAAGTACGAATAACGGTGGTGGCGGGCAAACCAATCGAGCTTTGCCAGGATTGGAAGGCGGCCAGACCGGCCTCGGTGGGTTCATAGGCTTGGTTGAGCAGGCCTTGGCGCACTAAGCTGTTGATGACGGACAGGTCAGGAAAAGATTGCCCGAGCTGGACCGTGCCATTGGGCCAGGACCATAAGCGTTCCCCGTTTAAGAGCAGCTGAAGAGCTTCCGCTTCCGACTTTTTCAGGTTTAGCATAGCCGAGTTTGGCGCGGAGGTCGCCTGCCGCCAGGCCGACATGGCGAATCCATTTCGCTGATGAAGAAGCTGGGCTTAACCCCCGCGAAGGGCTACGGTGCATGCCGACTACCAAGGCAGACGAGGGATGGAGGCTCTGCTAATCCGTTGATTTTTATGGTGGTTACATAAACGGACATGCTGTATTACAAAAACCCTCGTTGCATGGGATGAAAAAGTCTGCACTCAAATGCAAGCTGAGTGCACACACCTTGGTGACCAGGCGGTGCCCTAGAGTCTCTTTAGAGGCGCCGGAAGAAGGCTGGCCAGCGAGTATCTGCCTGGCCCGGCGAGCAAGAGTCCTGCGGAGAGAAGAAATTCGGTCAGGGCGTATTCCATTCCGCCCTGGTTGATGTCGTAGCCGTGGGGAAGATGGACAAGATAAATCGCACCGAGCATGACAATCATCACGCAGATCGTTCCGATGCGGAGCAGCGCGCCGAGCAGAATGGCCAAGCCTCCGGCAAATTGAGCCAGCCCGACGAGGTAACCGACGGCCTCAGGAGCGTGCATGAAGGCTGCAAATACCTTGGGGCCCGGCCCGCCGAAGGCCCCGAACAGGATGGCGCTGCCGTGAAAGAGAAAAGGCATCGCGCAAGCAATGCGCATGATGAGAAGCTCGAAGTTCAGTTCCCGCGTAACTCCGGAGGAGAAAGTGCCTGGTGTGCTCATAGGAGCCTCCTATTGTGCCGTGCGACGGAGTTTGTAACAGGAATCGTAGGGGACAGCCAAGGAGTTTTTTGGGACGCAAAACGGACCCGGCATAGGGCAGTACTGGGCCTAGGGGAGGACGTGCGCCAGGGCCTTAAAGAGAACGGCGCCGAAGAGAGCGGCGCCAGGGATGGTGAGGACCCAGGCGTAGACAATGCGCCGAGTGATGCCCCAGCGAACGGCAGATAGGCGGCGAGTGGCACCGACACCGACGATGGCACCAGTGATGGTGTGCGTAGTGCTGACGGGAATGCCGAAGATGGCGTTCGCTACAATTGTGAGGCCGCCGGCAGTTTCAGCGGAGAACCCGCCAAAGGGAGTGAGCTTGGTGATGCGCTGGCCCATAGTCTTGATGATGCGCCAGCCACCCGCCATGGTGCCTCCGGCCATCGCCAAATGGCAGCAGATGATTACCCAGAAGGGGACGGGAAGTTTCCCTCCTGCCGTGGTGTGAAGCAGGCCGCCGCTAACCAAGGCTGCGGTGATGATGCCCATGCCTTTTTGAGAGTCGTTGGTGCCGTGACCGAGACTAAAGAGCGCGGCGGAAAAGAGCTGCAATCTGCGGAACCAGCGGTCGACTTTCAGCGGGCGCTGCTTGCGGACAATCCAACTGGTCACAGTGGTGAGAAAGATTGCAAGCAACATGCCTACAATCGGCGAGAGGAAAATGAAAAGAACCGGCTTGATCCACCCGTTGAGGATCAGGGCCTTAAACCCGGCGTAAGCGACGGCGGCGCCCCCATAACCGCCCATGAGCGCGTGCGAGGAACTTGTGGGCAAGCCGAGAATCAAGGTAGTGAGGTTCCAGGTGATGGCGCCGAGAAGGCCGGCGAGGATGACCTGCTGGTTGATCAAGTCGATTTGGACGAGGCCCTTTCCAATGGTGCTGGCGACGGCGGTCCCGAAGAAGAAGGCGGCAATGAAATTCCAAAAGGCGGCCCACGCGACGGCCGTAAAGGGTTTTAGGACGCGGGTGGAAACGACCGTGGCGATGGAATTGGCGGCGTCATGCCAGCCGTTCGAGAATTCGAAGGCGAGAGTAAGAAGAACGACGGCGAGGAGCAGGGGCGGAATCGCGGAGGTGAGAGCAAGGATTTGCGGAAGCATGGATGATGATTACGCGCTCTTCAGGATGACGCCTTCGATGACGTTAGCGACGTCTTCGCATTTGTCGACGGCGGTTTCGATGACTTCGAAAATCTCCTTCCACTTGATGATCTGGACGGAGTCTTTTTCCTCGTCGAAGAGCTGGGCGATGAGGGTGCGGCAGACGCGGTCGCTGTCGTTCTCGTAGCGATTGATCTCGATGCAATGCTTGAGCGCCTTCTCTGGCGTTTCCATGGCGCGAACCGCGGATTCGACTTCGACGGTGGTGGCGACAAGAATCTTGACGAGATCCAGCGTGCCCGTGCGAACCGAATCGACGCGGTAGAGAACGAAGCGGCTGGCGGCGGCGTCGATGAGGTCAATGACATCATCGAGCTGGCTGCAGAGTTCGTGAATATCTTCGCGATCGAAAGGCGTGATAAAGGTTTGGTTCAGCTTGGTGAAAATCGCGTGGGTGATTTCGTCGCCTTCGTGCTCGAAGGCCTTGACGATTTGCACCTGCTCGGGCACGCCCGTGTAATGCGTGAGCATTTTGAGCAGGGCGTTGGCCCCTTCGTGAATGTTGACTGCTTGTTTGGCGAAAAGGTCGAAAAATCCCTGTTCGCGCGGCAGAAGGCGCTGCAAAAGTCCAGGCATGTTGTCTGACTCCCCCCTGAGGAGTCTCGGTTGAGGCAGGGAGAGTGTAGCGAAGGACTATAGTCGTGGCAACTATGTAAAGCCCCGTACGGCGTTGGCCTAGTCAGTTGAACTTTTCTGAGACTTTCGGAATTCAATGTTCTTGGCGAGCCAAAGGAAGTCACCGACCGTTCTAATTGGAACGTCTATTTCAACCTTCATTTCTTCCAGTTCGAGCGTCAGCTCGATCAAGTCTAGAGAATCTGCAATGGACGATAGGGGTGTGTCCAATCGCAATTCGCCAGTCTCAACCTTGGGAAGAATTCGATCACGTAGGCCCTCGTAGAAAACGGGCTGAGTCATACGTCTTCGGAGGCCTGCAATAATCCCCATGATGCGAGGATTTTATCAGGCGAGGGCCCATGCTGCACAAGAACAAGAAGGGCGTCCTGGTTTCCACCGAGGACGCCCTTTCAGGATTGAGGTTACGGGCGAGCTGGAGGTCTTAGTACATGCCGCCCATGCCGCCTGCGCCGGGAGCGCCGGCTGCTGCAGCTTTCTTGTCGTCTTCCTTGAGCTCGGCGACGAGCGCTTCGGTGGTGAGCATCAGGCCCGCGATGGAAGCTGCGTTCTGCAGCGCCAGGCGGGTGACCTTGGCCGGGTCAATGACGCCCATCTTCACCATGTCGCCGTACTCGCCGGTTTCCGCGTTGAAGCCGAAGTTCTCGTCCTTGGACTCGCGGATTTTGCCGATGACGACGGCGCCTTCGGAGCCGGCGTTGAGTGCGATCTGGCGAGAGGGCTCTTCGAGAGCACGCTTCACGATGCCCGCGCCAACGGCCTCGTCATCGTGGAGCTTGAGCTTTTCGACTGCAGCGATGGCGCGCAGCAAAGCGGAGCCACCGCCGGGAACGATGCCTTCCTCAACGGCTGCACGCGTGGCGTGCATGGCGTCCTCAACGCGAGCTTTCTTTTCCTTCAGCTCGGTCTCGGTAGCCGCGCCAACCTTGATGACGGCAACGCCGCCAACGAGCTTGGCAAGGCGCTCCTGGAGCTTCTCCTTGTCGTAGTCGGAAGTGGTATTTTCCACCTGCTGGCGGATTTGCTTGACGCGGCCTTCGATCTCGGAGGGCTTGCCGGCGCCTTCGACGATGGTGGTGTTGTCCTTATCAATGGTGATTTTCTTGGCGCGGCCGAGGTCCTCGAGTTTCACGTTCTCGAGCTTGATGCCGAGATCCTCGGTGATGGCTTTACCACCCGTCAGGGTGGCGATGTCTTCCAGCATAGCCTTACGGCGATCGCCGAAGCCCGGGGCCTTCACTGCCGCGCACTGCAACGTCCCGCGCAGCTTGTTGACCACGAGAGTGGCGAGCGCTTCGCCTTCCACTTCTTCCGCGATGATCAAGAGGGGCTTGCCGGCCTTGGCGATGCCTTCGAGGAGAGGCAGCAGGTCCTTCATGGAGCTGATTTTCTTTTCATGGATAAGAATGCGGACGTCTTCGAGCGCGCATTCCATGCGGTCCGGGTCGGTGATGAAGTAGGGGGAGAGGTAGCCGCGGTCGAACTGCATGCCTTCCACGACTTCGAGGGTGGTCTCCATGGTTTTGGACTCTTCCACAGTGATCACGCCATCCTTGCCGACCTTCTTCATGGCCTCGGCGATGATGCCGCCGATTTGCTTGTCGTTGTTGGCGGAAATGGTGCCGACCTGCGCGATCATGTCGCCCTTGACGTCCTTGTGGAGCTTCTTGATTTCCTCGACGGCGACTTCGACGGCTTTCTCGATGCCGCGCTTGAGAGCCGTGGGGCTGGCACCGGCGGCGACGGTCTTCACGCCTTCGCGAAAGATGGCCTGCGCGAGCACGGTGGCAGTGGTGGTGCCGTCACCGGCAACGTCGGAAGTCTTGGAAGCGACTTCGCGAACCATCTGCGCACCCATGTTCTCGAGGGCATCTTTCAGTTCGATTTCCTTCGCTACGGTTACGCCGTCCTTGGTGATGACCGGCGCGCCGAACTTCTTTTCGATTACCGCGTTGCGGCCCTTGGGGCCGAGGGTAATCTTCACTGCATCGGCAAGAGCGTTCACGCCGCGCAAAATCGCTTGACGGGAATTCTCACCTGTTACAATCTGCTTCGCCATTTCTTGATTCCTCCTGATAATTTCGACCGAAATTCTTTAGGACAAAACCACGGGTCTGAAGACCCGCCACTACCGCCGGGCTGAAGCCCGGCCTCTACAAAAACAGAGTCACTTGCGGGAACCGGCCGCCTTGGCGGCGCCGCTCAGCTTCGCCAGAATCTCTTCTTCGCGAAGGATGAGGTATTCCTCGTCTTCGATTTTGATTTCCGTACCGCTGTACTTGCCGAAGAGGACGCGATCGCCCGGTTTGACGTCGAGAGGGATCAATTCGCCCTTCTCGCGCTTGCCGGCGCCCACAGCGATGATTTCACCCTCCATGGGCTTTTCTTTTGCGGAGTCAGGGATGATGATGCCACCCTTGACCGTTTCCTTCTCTTCAATGCGCTTCACGATGACACGGTCGTGGAGCGGTGTTAGATGAACTGCCATCTTGGAAAACCTCCATAGGTGATCTTGCAGTTTTTAATGTGGTTTGGGAGCGGAAGAGGGCGGTTAGCACTCCTCGCAACCGAGTGCTAATATAGCACAAACCTCTTTCATGTCAAGGGTTTCCCTGACATCTGCCCAAGATTTTGCTTGGTCTGAAATTCCAGTTAAGCTCTGTTGTTACAATCACTTATATGGTGCAAGAAAAATCTTGCAGTCGGTTATTGCCTTGCTTGGGAGTGTGGGAGTAGGATTCAGGCAGTTCTTCACAACCACCTAGGTCAAAGGGTTTCGCGGCGGAGTGCGCGGTGGGTTCATTGCTCTATCTCCGGTTGATTGGCTGCACGTTTGGCACGCTGATCCAGCTCTTTTGGATGGTGGTGATTCTCGGGTATCGCCGGCAGCGCAATTTCGAACGCGTGTTTTTCTTTTTGTGCGTGGCGTTATTTCTTTTCTATGGCGGTTCGCTGCTCGCGTTGAATTCGCAAGTCTATTACTCCAAACCGCCTGCGGGAGTCCAGGGGTTTGCCGTCGCGATCATCTCCCTGGGCTTGTGCATGACGCCTGCGCTGCTTCTGCATCTCCATATGGAGTATGCGGAGACGCGCGGCCTGCTCCAGGTCAGGGCTTGGAAACGCGGAGTCCTCGTTCTCTTTTATTTTGCGGGACTGCATCTCGCTTTTCACCGGATTCCGCTGCTTTTGCAGCAGGGGTCTTTCGATTTCATAGCACCGGGAAACTCTCTAGGCCAGGGGTTTGCCATGGTGCTGGTGATTTCGCTGGCGTGGTGCGCGGGGTGGGAGCGGCGGTTCGCAACGACGGCGCCCGATAAGGCTCAGCGCTATTTCCATTGGACACTGATGTTCTTTTTCGTCGCGGCGCTGGTTTCGGCGGGACTGCTTCACCTTGGGCCATTTGCGATTTCGGGGCGAACCAGCCAGGTCTTCGCGACGGTCATCTCGCTGATGCCCATTTTGCCGTTCACAGTGCTCATCGACTTGGTTTATCGGCGGAATTTTTTGCAAATCGGGAGGCAGAAGAATCTGGTCTATGCGGTTTCCGCGACGTTCCTAGCGCTGCTTTATCTGAGTCTGGTCCGCCGCGTGGGCATTTGGCTGGAGCCGCTGCTGCCGCCGGAAGCTTCGGCTTCCATTCTCTTGTTTGTGCTGGTGATTTTTATCGAGCCGTTGCAGCGCGTACTTGGACGAAGCCTGCGAGAGACGGCGCAGCTGGAGATGGATCGTGTCCAGAAATTGATGGCGGAGATCCAGCAGGAAGCGCGTCAGGGAAACGTTTCGAGGCTCGTGAGCCTCATTGAAAGGAGGATCAAGGAGCAGTTCGAGCTACGTGAAGTGCGGATGGCCCTGGCCGACGAAGAGAACTCACGCAATGCGGGTATGCACTTGCAGGAGCCTCGCGCCGCGCTGGCTTTCGATCCGCGCGAATTTGCAATTCTCCGCGAGGGGAAAAACGAAGGCACGCTTCAGGTCGAGCCGCATGGAGCGACCATCTCGGGAGATACGGCGGCGGCGCTGGAGTTTTTGTGTGAGCAGTTGCCGGGGGCGCTGGACTTGTGCCGGCTCATCGAGGAGAAGCTGCGGCTCGAAAGGGAATTGGCGGAGCGGGAGCGGCTGGCGCTCGTGGGACAGATGGCGGCGAGTATTTCGCACAACCTGAAGAATCCGCTGGGATCGATGAAAACGATTCTGCAAGTCCAACTGGAGAATCCGGAGTTGCCGGATTCGATTCGCGGGGAAACGAAAATGGTATTGGACGAAATCGGCCGGCTTTCCAAGAAGCTCAATCAGTTGTTGCAATTCAGCCGCCCGGCGGTGCGAAGAGGAGATGGAACCGGGAGTTGCGATGCGGGGGCAGTAGTGGAGGAGGTTGTCGGAGTGTTATCGCACGAGGCGGAACGGCGCGGACTGAAATTGCAAACGAAGGCTTCTTGCGCGAATGCCAGCGTTGCGATCAGTGCGGAAGCATTAAATGACATCGTTTCGAATTTGGTGGTGAATGCGCTGGAGGCTACACCGCGCGGAGGACAAGTGAGTGCGGCCGTGGCGCGAGACGGCGCGAATTTCTGCGTGCTGGTGGAGGACGACGGGCCAGGAATTCCGGCAGCGGTGCAAGAAAAGATTCTGCAACCGTTTTTTACGACGAAATCGCAGGGAACCGGATTGGGTTTGGCGATTGTGGCACGGCGGGTGGCGGAGTTTGGTGGAAAAATCGATTGGGAAAGCCCGGTGAAAGATGGGCATGGGACAAGGTTCAAGGTGACATTGCAGATGGAAGAAGGGAAGAAGTAAGGAAGAAGAAATGAAAACCATACTGATTGTGGATGATGAGCCGGCGGCAAGATACGGTTTGCGGCGGGCGCTGGAATCGAAATATCGGATTGCGGAAGCGGATTCGGCGGAGGCGGCGCGCGAGGCGTTGCCGCGCGAGCAACCGGATTTGGTGCTGCTCGACGTGGTGTTGCCGGGGCAGGATGGATTGTCGTTCTTGAAATGGATGCGCGAGCAAGGAAGCGAAGTGCCGGTGCTGATGGTTTCGGCTTTGGATGCGGCGAAAACGGCGGTGCAGGCGTTGCAGCTTGGCGCGGCAGACTATTTGGTGAAGGGATTCGAGCTCGACGAATTGCGGCAGCGGGTGGCGAACCTGCTGAAGCTGGCCACGCTCGAAAAAGAAAATGATGCGTTGCGCCGCCGCATGGCCACGGAAGGGCAGTTTGGGCAGATGATCGGGCGCTCGGCGGAAATGCGGCGCGCGTTTGAAATGGCCGACCGCGTGGCGCCGACGGACTCGACGGTGCTGATTCTCGGCGAGAGCGGAACGGGCAAGGATTTGTTGGCGCAGGAGATTCACGCGCGGTCGCCACGCGCGGGAAAACCTTACGTCGCGGTGAATTGCGCGGCGCTTCCGGAGACGCTGATCGAGTCGGAACTGTTTGGCTACGAACGCGGAGCGTTTACCGGCGCGGCGCAGCAGAAAAAAGGGAAGTTCGAGCTGGCGTCGGGCGGAACGATTTTCTTGGACGAAATCGGGGACATGAATCCGGTGACGCAGGCCAAAGTGCTGCGCGTGTTGGAGAATCGCACGATTGAGCGGCTGGGGGGGACGCAATCAATTCCAGTGGATGTGCGGGTGATTAGCGCGACGCACCGCAATCTGGCAGCGGAGATTCGCAATGGCAAATTTCGCGAGGACTTGTTCTACCGGCTGCGAGTCGTGACGGTGGAACTGCCGCCATTGCGCGCGCACAAGGGAGACATCGCGCTGCTGGCGGAAGCATTTTTGCAAATGCACGGCGCGAGATTGGGCCGAACGTTGCGGCTAAATCGCGAAGCGTTGGCGGCCATTGAGAAATACGATTGGCCAGGGAACGTACGCGAATTGAAAAACGCGTTGGAGCGCAGCGTGGTGCTTTGCCGCAAGGAAGAAATCGGCACCGAAGACTTGTCGGCGGAAGTGGTACACGGCGAAGCGATTTCCATAAGACACGACGGCGAGACTCAGGATCACGGGATGGGCGAGCAGGATTTTCGCGAGGCCAAGCGGAAGTTTGAGGTGGCCTACTTGATGAAACAATTGGCCGAACATCGCTGGAACGTTTCGCGCACGGCGGCGACGATTGGGTTGCACCGGCAGAGTTTGCAGGAAAAATTGCGCGAGCTGGGAATCCGGCGACCGGGCCGCGAGCCGATGGAAGAAGAGTAAGAATTAACACAGAGAACGCAGAGGCACAGAGGGCACAGAGGACAGAATCGTTTCAAAGGTTTAGGGATGACGGTTAGTACCAAAGAATTTGCAGCTTCTGGATACGTCATGGCGGGTGGTGGAAGCACGCGATTTGGTTTTGACAAGGCGCGCGCGGAGTTGAACGGGGAGACGATGCTGGCGCGGATGTGTGCGCTGCTTAAGAACGTTACCGGAGTTGTGAGCGTGGTCGCGCCAATTGGCCGGTATGCGGATTCCGGAGAGCGCGTCGTGGAAGATCATTGGCCTGGAGAGGGACCGCTGGGGGGCATCATCACGGCTCTGATGGATGCTCACGCGCAGACGCATGAGGATACGTGGTGCCTGATTGTCGGCTGCGACATGCCGTTTCTTACAAGCGAGTGGCTGACATACCTAAAGGACCGCGCGCTCGCAAGCAGCGCGGCAATTGTTACGCCTCAGTCAGCGGAAGGGCTCGAGCCGCTCTGCGCGTGTTGGCACACAGGCGCGACAGGCAAGTTGCAATATGCGTTCGAAGACGGTATCCGCAAAGTGACCGAGGCCATGAAACGCGTTAGCATGGAAGTAGTTGACGAAGGGGAGTGGGCACGATTTGATAAAAGCGGGCGGCTTTTCTGGAACATGAATACGCCTGCGGAGTACGAAGAAGCTCGGAGGATTCTGGAGTCGGAGAAGCGATGACCGACGTTCTGAAAATCAATCAGGGCGGGCCCACGAAGCTGAGTTTTCCCCGTGAAGAAAACGAGTGGAAGGCTCAAGAGTACGCCGATCCGCGTTCCGAGAATTTCTTTGAATTTCGCGACGTGTGCAAAGCTTTCGATGAGCGTCCGGTGCTGGATCATGTCAGCTTCACGGTAAAGCACGGGGAAACTTGCATTATCATGGGGCGCAGCGGCGTGGGGAAGTCCGTCACCCTGAAACATATCATGGGCTTTCTGAAAGCGGATGCGGGGCACGTTATAGTGGATGGAGAAGACGTCACCGATTACACCGAGGAGCAATTTGCGGAGGTGCGCCGCAAAGTGACGATGGTGTTTCAATCGGGCGCGCTGTTTGACTCGCTTTCCGTGCGGGAAAATATTTCGTTTCCGCTGGACGGTCAGCCGGGCCTGACCTTCACAGATATTGATGAATACGTAGGGAAAATCGCACATTTGCTGGAAGTGGACCAGGTGCTCGACAAACTGCCGAGCGAGCTTTCCACGGGTATGAGGCGCGCGGTGGCCATTGGACGCGCGTTTGCGCAGAATCCCGAAGCGATTCTGTACGACGAGCCGACGACCATGGTGGATCCCATTATGGCGGGGCATATGGGCGATTTGATTTTGCGATTGAAGGAAGCGTTCCACAAAACTTCTATCGTCGTAACGCACGACACGCACCTGGCGAAGAAGCTCGCCGACACCGTCGTTTTTCTGCAAGAAGGCCGCGTGACGTATTTCGGGCCGTGGGGCGGATTTGAGACCTCGACCGATCCCTTTATCGTGAATTTCCGCAAACAGGATGACCTCATTCCTGCGCTGGATGTGACTCTGTGAGCCAGCCCGCGGGCGGCTCCTCGGATTACAGTTCTTCCAGTCCAAGCGCTTCCAATCCTATCGGGCAGCTTCGCAAGGAAATGGGATTCTTGGATGTTTTGCTTTTCAATATTGCAACTGTGCTTGGGCCGCGTTGGATTGCGGCCGCCGCGCATAATGGCCCTTCTTCCATCAGCCTTTGGGTGCTGGCAGCGGTACTGTTTTTTTTTCCAATGGCCCTGGTTATCAACGAGCTTTCTTCGCGGTTTCCCGAAGAAGGTGGGCTTTACATATGGGCCAAGGAAGCTTTCGGAGATTTTCACGGCTTCGTGGCGGGCTGGACCTATTGGGTGTACACAATCTTTTACTTCCCAGGACTGTTGCTGGCGAGCGCTTCCATGAGCGCCTACGTGCTCGGTGGCAAGGGAGCGGCACTGTCACAGGATCGTACATTTTTGCTGGCAGGATCAATGGGCTTACTGTTCGTGGCGGTCGTATTCAACATTGTTGGGCTGAATGTTGGAAAGTGGCTGCAAAACGCGGGGGGCGTAGCCACTTACGCGCCGCTTATGATTCTTGTCGTAATTGCCGGTATGCTCGCCTTCAGGCACCCCTCGATGACGCAATTCTCGTGGTCCAGCGCGTTGCCGGTATGGAACTGGGATACGGTGAACTTTTGGTCCCAGATTGCCTTTGCATTTACAGGTCTCGAGCTTGTCTCCGCAATGAGCGGCGAAATTCGGGATCCACGGAGGACGTTGCCGCGTGCCGCGATGGCGGGGGCCGCCCTAATTGCGGCAATGTACATCGCAGGCACGATCGCGCTCCTGGCGCTTGTTCCTGCGGCGGATGTGGATCCCAAGAGCGGAGTGTTTCACGCGATTACTGTTGGCTCAATGGCGCTGAAGGTCGGCTTTGTCGGCGTGTTGGCAGCGCTCCTTGTCACTGTCGGTAATGCAGGCGGAGTAGGGAGCACCGTCGCCGGAATTGCGCGTGTGCCGTTCGTGGTAGGAATCGATCGTTACCTGCCGTCCGCATTTGGAAGAATTCACTCAAAATGGCGCACGCCGTATGTTTCGATCATCGTGCAGGCGGTGGCTTCAGCGGCCGTGCTATTACTCAGTCAAATCAACGAAACGACGCGCGGCGCGTATCAAGTGGTTGTCGACATCACTATCATTCTGTATTTCATTCCATTCCTCTACATGTTTGCCGCGGCAATCAAGTTGTCAGGACGCCCGGACCGTAAGAGCAATCCTCAGGCTATTCTGATTCCCGGGGGCAAATTCGGAGTGTATCTGGCTTGTACGCTCGCGCTCTTCGTTACCGTACTTTCGATTGTGGTTTCCGTGGTCCCGCCGGGGGATTCCTCGAATCGCTGGTTGTTTATTGTGAAGGTTACCGGAAGCACCGTCGCGGCTATTGCGCTAGGTTTAATCTTGTATTTCCGAGGACTCCGCGCCAAGAAAGCGGAAGCGGCTATTTAAGATCCGCGACGGCGCCCTGCAAACGACTGCTAGCTGAGTTTAGAATCCTTGCTCGACAAGTTTTTCGATGGTCAGAGCGCGTGAAGAAGACTCGTTGCGGGCTTCCAGATAACGCTCGATGTATTTTCCGAGGATGTCGGCTTCGAGGTTGACGGCGTCGCCGGGCTTGCGGTCGCGAATGTTGGTGTGGTCGTAGGTGTAAGGGATGATGGCGGCTTCGGCAACATTTGTTTTGTTGTCCCAGCGCGCGACGGTCAGGCTAATGCCATCAATGCTGATTGACCCTTTTGGAACGATGTAGCGAGCGAAATCTTCGGGGACGCGCACACCGTACCACCAGTTTTCGCCTTCCTGCGTGAGATGCGTTACCTCGCCGACTGTGTCCACATGGCCCAGAACGAAGTGGCCGCCAAATTCCTTGCCTGCGGTGAGCGGCCGTTCGAGATTGATGCGTGAGCCGACGCGCAAGCCGCCCTTAGTTGTGCCGAAGGAAGTCTTGCTGAGAGTTTCGCCGGACAAGTCGGCGGAGAAGCGGCCGTTGTGGATTCCCGTGATCGTAAGACAACAACCGTTTACAGCGATGCTGTTTGCGACGGCGAGCGAAGGGCCGAGCGAAGGCGCGTGGATGGTGACGCGTCCGCCGTCGGCGTGCAGATCGAGAGATTCAATCGTTCCGAGATGTTCTATGATGCCGGTGAACATGCTCCTGCGCTTCCTCAACGATTGAGTGTACAGCATTTCGCGCCGAAGCCTGAAAGCACTAGACTGGAACGGGGCAGACACCAATCCCCACCTAGAGGTTTGTTGATGAAGGCTTGCGTCTTGCGCGTGGCAGCGAAAGTGGAGACGAACCCGCTGGAGTTTGCCGAGGTTGCCGTTCCCGAACCAGGCGAGAGCGAAGTGCGGGTCCGAGTGCATGCGTGCGGCGTTTGTCGTACGGATTTGCATGTAATTGAGGGAGAACTGCCGCCGCGGAAGTTGCCGGTGATTCCCGGGCACCAGGCGGTCGGCGCGGCCGAGAAGCTGGGGAAAAATGCGCGGCGATTTGCGGTTGGCGCGCGCGTGGGCGTGGCTTGGCTGCATAAGACGGATGGGACCTGCGAGTACTGTCGGACGGGCGCGGAGAATTTGTGCAATGCGCCGGAGTTCACTGGTTACACGGTGAACGGCGGGTATGCGGAATACATGGTCGCGCCAGAGAGTTTTGTTTATCCCCTTCCAGAAGGATTTCCCAACGAGCAGGCGGCGCCGCTCCTTTGCGCGGGGATTATTGGATTTCGCTCGCTGCGGCTTTCGGGGATCAAGCACGGAGGCAGGCTGGGATTCTACGGCTTCGGCGCGGCTGGGCATGTGGCCATTCAAGTGGCGCGGCATTGGAACGTGGAAGTCTACGCTTCGACGCGAGATGCGCGGCATCAGAAGCTGGCGCTGGAACTAGGAGCTGCGTGGGCTGGCGGAACGTTCGATGAACCGCCGAGGAAACTGGACGCTGCGATTGTTTTTGCGCCTGCGGGAAAAATTGTGCCCGCAGCCCTCAAGGCGTTGAAAAAAGGCGGCGTGCTGGTGCTCGGGGGAATTCATATGAGCCCGATTCCTTCGTTTCCTTACGATTTACTTTATCAAGAGAGGATGATCCGGAGCGTAGCTAACAATACGCGGCAGGATGGCGAAGACTTTCTGCGTATTGCTGCGGAGATTCCGATCCAAACGCATGTGCAGATTTTTCCTTGGCGCGACGCAAATCGCGCGCTCAACGCGCTGAAGAATGATGCGATTCCTGGCGCCGCCGTTCTGCGGGTACTAGAGTGAGCGCGAAGGCTCTTTTGAAGAGAGATTTCTCCTCGCAAGAACCGCTCGGAGAGGAAGAAATTCTCCACTGCGGGACGGAGAAAGACGCGGTCCCATCGGTCAAAATGACAGACTTACGTAGCTAGTTCGAGGAGGAAGATGCAACCTTGACGGGCGCTTTGGGACGTTCATCGCCGGGCGAGATTTCCGTCAGTTTCTGGTAGTAGCGCTTGGCGATTTCGTTGTTTCCGGAGGCTTCAGCGGCTCGCGCGGCTCCGTAGACCGCGTTGAAGCGATTCGGGGCGCCTTTGAGAACTGCCTCATATTCGGAGAGAGAGTCCTTCGGCTGGTCTTCCAGAGAATAGAGTTCCGCCAGCATTTCTCGAGCGGGCGTGACCGCTCCCGGTGTGACCGCGTCCTTGTCCATGCTTTCTTCCAGCTCGACGGCGGAGCGCATCTTAGTGAAGGCGTCGGCTTTGTTTCCTGATTTTTCGGCCATCCAGGCGGCCACCTCGCGACGCTGCACTTCGATCTGATTCGCCCAGTAGGTGTTGTTCAATTTCGCGGTGGCATCACGGAGCGCGGCGAGCGTCTGCTCGGCGTTGGCGGCGCGTTCGAGACTTCCAGCGCGCGCGCTGCCTTCACCGATGGCGGCCCAAGTGATAGCCTCTGCCCAGGGCACCATCCCCTTTCTTGGTGTCAACGCGCTGGCTTTCTGCCACTCGCCGAGTTCGATCGTTGCTCGGGCGGGAATTGCAGCAAGCGCGTAGTCGCCTGTCAGCGTGAGTCCAGAAACCGGCGCGAGCGCATTCATTTCGTCCAAAATGGCCATGGCCTGTTTCACGCGGCCGCTCTGGAGATAGGCATATTCGAGATAGTCCATGGCGTGGAGGTGCTGGTCCCGCGCTTCGCCGTTTTGCGAAGTGGGTTCGGCAGCGGCAGCGAGCTGCGCGGACTTGATGTTCGAGGCGATGGATTCGTCCCAGGAACCCACACGGGTGAAAAGATGTGAAGGCATGTGGTTGGCGTGAGCCGAAGCCGGGGCGATTTTCGCGTACATGCGCGCGGCGGGAAGGCCCTTTTCCGCGAGCACGGCGTTGTCGTAGCAGTGGATTATGTAGTGCGCGACACCAGGATGGTGGGGCCGCTTCTGAAAAATGGGTTCGAGGATCTCACCGCAGCGGCGTTGGTTTACGAAAGTCTTATCGGTCTTGGGTGCGATGATGGAAAGCGTGAGCGCGTGAAAAATGGCAGCTTCGTCATCGTCGGGATAGGCGGCTTGCAATTCGCCCATCTTTTTCTCGAATGACCGGTCGTAAGAAGAAGCAGCCTCACCGTCTTCTGCATACACCGTTGAGAGGGCGTCAATATAGGCTTTTTCGCGGGGCGTCGTGGCAGGGTGAGAGTCTGCAATGCGCTGCGCATTTTTGAGGGCCAGCCTGCCTGCAGCGGTGTCGCCGTTCCTCCACAATCCGTGATAATGCGACATGGCTACGCCCCACTGCGCCATCGCGCACGAGGGATCCTGCTTGGAGATTTCTAAGAATGCTGCTCTTGCTTGTTCGTATTGAAAGGAGTGCAGGAGCGCCACGGCGCGGTTGAAACTCGTCGCCACTGCTTTTGAGCAGGAAGTGGTGAACTGGACCGAGCCGACTTCTTCCGCGGAGAGTTCGTGATGGTGTTCTTGAGCGGCGAGGGTTAGTGCCGCGGAACAAAGCAAAATGGCAAAGAAAATCGGAATGCGGCGCACGAGTGTACTCCTATCACGGACAAGGAAATCGCCAAATTTACCGGAGGCGAAAATCGAACCTACTTGCCGAAAGTATGTTCGCGCAGGCCAGGCAAGTCAATCGCGAAAAGGGTCGCGCAGATACGCTTCGAAAGCGATGTCTGGGCCGAATCCCTGCGTGCGGATGCTGCGTAGCGGAGTGAGAGCCATGTTCGGGGCCAGCGCGAAGGGAACGCGATCGGCACCGGCAATTTTAGGCGCGTAGAAAAGAAAAAGTTTGTGAACGATTCCGGCAGCCAGTGCGGTGCCATTCAGGGTGGGACCTGCCTCCAGTAAAACGCTGAGGATTTCGCGCCGCCCCAATTCTGCGAGCACCGCCCGCAGATCGATACGGCCTGCCTTTGCTTTGACTTGAACGATTTCGATTCCTGCGTTTTGCAACCTTCGGGTCTTGGCTGACTTCAGTGAGGCTGCTGTAAACACGAGAAGATCGTCGTCGGCGGTTTCGACGATGCGCGATTTCGGCGACAAGCGAAGTTTCGAATCGAGCACGACGCGCAAGAGCCTCCTGCGCCGCTGTAAGCCGCTACGATCCGTGAGTAGCGCATCATCGGCGAGAATCGTTCCGATTCCGGTGAGCAGCGCGTCGGATGCGTGACGCATGCGGTGAACCTCGGCGCGGGACTCTTCAGACGTGATCCAATCGTGGCCTTCACGCTTGACAGTGGTTCTTGGGCCTTTCTTTCCAGCTCGCGGCAATGCCAGTTGGCCATCGAGAGTCAGCGCGGACTTCAGCGTGACGAAAGGCTTTTTCGTTCGTATCCAGCATGCAAAGCCTTCGTTCAAGCGTCGTGCTTCATCTTCGCCAACGTCCTTAACGACTTCGATGCCGGCCAGGCCCAGCCGCTCGAAGCCGCGGCTGGCATTGAGCGGGTTCGGGTCTTCGATGGCTGCAACGACGCGCTGAACGCCGGCGGAGATAATCGCTTCGGTGCAGGGGCCGGTGCGTCCGGTACGGCTGCAAGGCTCGAGAGTCACGTAAAGAGTTGCGCCCCGCGCTCTCTCTTTCGCCGATTTCAGCGCAACAATTTCTGCGTGGTCGCGCCAATCGTATTGGTGAAACCCTTCGCCCACGATTTGGCCATCGTTGACGATAACGCAGCCCACTGTTGGATTCGGGCTGGCCAGGCCACCGCCTTTGCGGGCAAGAGCCAGCGCGTGCTCCATGAAGCGAATGTCGTGTTCGTTCACGATTTAATCGAAAAGGGAATTCGCATACGCTTCGGCGTCGAAAGGAACCAGATCGTTGATCTGCTCGCCGGTGCCAACAAAGCGAATCGGCAGGCCAAGTTCGCGCGAGATGGCGACGACGATGCCGCCCTTGGCCGTGCCGTCAAGCTTGGTGAGGATAATCCCCGTAACGCCGACCGTCGAGGTGAATTCGCGGGCTTGCGCAAGGCCGTTTTGTCCGGTGGTGGCGTCGAGGACCAGCAGAATATCGTGTGGTGCGCCGGGAATCACTTTTGCGGCCGTGCGCTTCATCTTTTCGAGTTCGGCCATCAGATTGGATTTGGTGTGCAGGCGGCCTGCGGTATCCACGATGACGACATCGGCTGCGCGGGCCTTGGCTGCGGCCATAGCGTCGTAAACGACGGCTGCGGGGTCGGCGCCGGATTTTTGCTTGACTACTTCGATGCCGTTGCGCTGGGCCCAGATTTCAAGTTGCTCGATGGCGGCGGCGCGAAAGGTGTCCGCGGCGCAAAGCACCACGCTGCGATTGTCCTGGCGCAGACGGTTTGCCAGTTTGCCGATGCTCGTGGTTTTGCCCGCTCCGTTGACGCCGACGATGAAGATGACACGCGTTCCGGCGCCGTTTGGCGATGCGGAAATGCCGCTCCCACCGGCAGCGTCTGGTCTTGCCGATGCATTCAGGATGCGAAGAATATGTGATTTGATTTCGCGCTTGAGCTGAGTGGCGTCCGAGAGGGCGTCGCGGTCCATTTTCTCGCGCACGGCGTCAAGGATTTCGCGGGTGGGCTTTACGCCGAGGTCTGTGGAGAGCAGCGCGGTCTCCAAATTCTTGAGGAGCGAAGGGTCGATCTTGCGCTCGCCGAGAAAAATCGTGTCAACCGTTTCGGATAGCGCCGCCTTTGTCTTGCTGACGGACTTTTTCAGCTTGTCAAGAAACGTTGGTTCCGGCTCGTTTTTGCCAAACAGGGAGATCATACGGTCGCGCGCCGTTTACTCCACGCAACCTCAGATTGTAACAGATACGCTTTCTTTACTCTGAGGGCAAGGGTATGTGAGAAGCGGCAGAAGTGGACAGTTGCTAGACGTGGACTTCGACGGCGCTGAGGCGCAGCTTGCCGTGTGAAACGGCGGATTCGAGCGCGGTCACGACGACCGGATCGAACTTAGTGCCGGCCAGCGTGCGAATGCGCTCCATGGCAAAGTCCAAATCCATGGCCGTCTGGTAGGGACGGTTGGTGGTCATGGCATCGAGCGTATCCGCTACGCCGATAATGCGCGCCATCATGGGAATCTGTGGGCCCGACAATCCATAAGGATAGCCGCGACCATCAATATGCTCGTGATGCAACTCGATGCCCGGCAGCACTTCCTTCAATTGCGAAACCGGGCGCATGATGTTCGCGCCCTTCACGGTGTGCTGTTTCATCAAGCCGAACTCTTCGGGCGTCAGCGCGCCGGGTTTTTTCAGCACGCGGTCTTCGACGCCGATTTTTCCCACGTCGTGCAGCAGCGCTGAAATGCGCAGCTTGTCTAATTCTTCCGTGGAGAGGCCAAGTTCTTGGCCAATTAGCGTCGAATACTTCGCCACGCGCCCGGAGTGACCGCGCGTATACGGATCCTTTTCGTCGATGGCCGCGGCGAGCATGCGAATCGAGCCGATAAACAGCTCCCGGTTCTCTTCGGCGGCTTCTTTCAACTTCTCGATGAATTCCTCGATATCGCCGGCCATCTTGTTGAAGTTTTCGGCGAGTTCGCTGATTTCCAGCGCGCCTCGCGCCACGGAGCGCTGATGGAATTCGCCGCGGCTGATTGCGCGTGTGGACGCCGCGAGCCCGCGAATCGGCCCGCTGATACCCACGGCAAAGAAATATCCGACGACGATGGCCGCTAACACTACGATGGCGGCAAACAGCAAGGCTTGGCGGTTCAGTTCATCAACGCCTGTATCACTTTCCGCAGCGTCCAGGCGCCGCTCTGCAATGACTGCCCAATTCAGCTCCGGAAACGTGCTGTACGTGCCGATCATTTCGACCGAGCGTTTCTTGACAGTCTCGGAAAACCGCATCGTTTCAGTATTGCGAAGGTCCTGAGGGAGCGCGCGCACCTGATCGACCAGGGGGTTGCCACGCGCATCGGCGCCGGGAACGAAATTCTTCGTGTCGTGATGCGCAACGATGTGGCCGTTGTGATCCACGATGAAAACGGAGCGGCCGCGGACGCTGGCCTCCTGTAACCGGCGAAGGATGGAGTCCAGCGAGACCACCGCCGCCAGCATGCCCGTGAAATTATCGTTGGCGTCCTTTAGCGGAATGGCTACCACAAACGCGGGGCGATTGTCCGGGACTAGCGCAAGCGGGTCGCTGCGAAACTTGGTGACTTGAAGCTGTTGCGATTGCAAGCAGGTGACAAACGCGCGCTGCAGCGCCTTGGCCACGAAGGGATCCTGTTCCGCCTGGAAATTTCCCTGCGATGCTTTTGTTCCGCGGCCGGATTTGCCCACGGCTGTCAGATAAAGAAACGTATTCGGATTGCTTTCGACGAAGTTCTGCAACAGGTGCGTCACTTTGGGCTCGGCGGCGGGATCCTCCACGTCTTTGATGACGTCCGTCAGGTCCATAATCTGCCGCTCGCTCATCAGTTGTTCGGTCAGGTTGGATTCAAAGTGCTGGATTTCTTGCGCCAGGGAACGCACCAAGTCCGCCTGCTGCACGCGTTCGGTATCAACAAGTTTGTCCTGGCTGAGCTGCAGAACGAGGCGGTGATACAGGCCCAGGGGGAGGATGCTGACCATCAAGAGCGCGCCGAGAACGAGCCAAAGAATGCGCACATGGCCTGCGCGCAGACGTTTCCAGAGGGCCCAAAGAGATTGAGCGGTGGGCGGCATCTCACTAAATTTTAGGGTGAGACCGCTGCTGCGGGTGGACAACTAAGGCGGGGCGTCTCGCAACTGCAACTAGGACTTTAGTACTAAGGGAAAGAATAGGGGCGGCAAAAGGGCATTTTACTCTGATTTTGGCGGTTATTCGCGCTTTAAGGGCCGGTCCATGATTTCGCGGATGGCGTCCCTGGGCGATTGGTCGTGATGCAGAATGGCATCCACCTGTTCGGTAATGGGCATCTCAATGCCTTGTTCGCGCGCCAAAGCCAGAAGAGGTGCGGCGGTTGCCACGCCTTCTGCCACCATGCGCATTTCTGCGAGGATTTCCGGGAGTTTGCGGCCTTTGCCTAGTTCCACGCCAACGTGGCGATTGCGGCTGAGGGCTCCCGTGCACGTTAAGACTAAATCGCCCAGACCCGCAAGGCCGCCTAGAGTTTCCGTGCGGGCTCCGAGCGCGGCTGCGAGCCGCATCATTTCCGCCAGACCGCGAGTGATTAGCGCCGCTAGCGGATTCGAGCCGAGTCCCAGTCCCTGGCAGGCACCTGCCGCGATGGCCATCACGTTCTTCATTGCGCCAGCCAGTTCAACGCCCAGCACGTCATCGTTGGTGTACAACCGGAACGATGGACCGGAGAATTCATCCTGCAATAAGGTTGCGAGCGCCGCTTCCCGTGCTGCCAGTACTACCGCGGTTGGCTCGCCGCGCGCGGCTTCCACAGCAAATGAGGGGCCGGAGAGCACGGCGATGCGCTGAGACGGGTCCGCTGTTCCTGATTTTGCGAAAGCCTGCGTGAGGACCAGGCTCATGCGCAAGTGCGTTTCAGGTTCGAGCCCTTTCGTAGCGCTCACAAAAATCGTCTCTTTGGTGATGGATGGCAGAGCTTGCGTGTAAACCGCGCGCGCGTGCACAGAGGGGATCGCGCCGATCACAATGTGAGCGTCTGTCAGTGCTTTAGCCATATCTTGAGTTGCACGAATGCTGTCCGGTAATCGGACACCGGGCAGATACGTTGCGTTTTCGCGGTGAAGCTGCAATCTTTCCGCAAGTTCTCCGTTGCGCGCCCAGAGCGAAATCTCGTGCGGTTTTCGCGCCCGCGTCAGTATGACGGACAGCGCCGTTCCCCAACTCCCTGCACCGAGAATGGCGATTCGCGTCATTCCGCGTCCTTATTCTTAGAGAAAGAAAACCTTGGCTCTGCGCCTTCAATCAAGCGTTGGAGATTTCCTCGGTGCTTGTAAATGATGAGCAGAGATGCGGCCACGGCTCCCAACGTCACAGATGGGGGCGGAGCGTGGCGCGGCGCCCACAAAAAATAAATCAGGAGCGGCATGGCGGCAGCGGAAGAAACCGAGCCCAACGAAACATACCTCCAGAAAATGACGACGAGAAGGAACACGATGACCGCTGCAAGGCACGCGAGGGGCGACAACACCAGGAATATCCCTGCTGCTGTCGCGACGCCCTTGCCACCTTTGAACTTCAGCCAGACCGGGAAGCAGTGCCCGAGCAAGGCCGCGAATGCGGCGACCATAGTCCACGTCGCGCTGTCATTCGAAAGTCCTTCCGCGAGTAAAACCGCGCCTGCACCCTTGGCTACATCGAGCACTAGAGTGAATACGCCAGCCAGCAGTCCCGCAGCACGCGCTACATTGGTGGCGCCAATGTTCCCGCTGCCCACTTTGCGGACGTCGCCGCGTCCGAATGCTCGTGTGAGGAGCAATCCAAACGGAATCGAGCCAAGGAAGTAAGCGGTGATAGGGATGGCAAGAAGGGTCATCGAGATGCGCGACGTGAGCAAGCGATGTTATTCCACATTTGGAGCGAACTGGAAAGTTGCGACGGTAGTGTACTCCGCCCCGGCGGGTTTCAGCTTGCTTTAGATGAGGCGAAATTCGTTCGTGCGCAAGGAGCCAAACTCCCGCCTCTGATTCTGTGCGATGACTTTGCGCAGCGCTTCAGGCAGGCGCGGTCGTTCGAAGCGGGCCGGAGTGAGATGAGGTGAAAACTCCCGCTTTTCGCGTGGAATGCCCAGCTTCTCCATCACTCCTTCGATGTCGCCAGCCAGCGCTTTCAGATTCGGTGATACTTCCAGGCCAGCCCAGAAAACCCGCGGGTGCTTTTCATCGGGGAAGAATCCCAGGCCACGAAATTCCAGAGCAACGGCATTCTCCGAACGAATCTCCCCAAGCGAGCTGCGAACCGTATCAACTTTTGTTTCGGCGATTTCTCCCAGAAATTTCAAAGTGACATGGAGATTTTCCGCACGCACCCAGCGCGGCTCTTTCGTAATGGCGCGCATGGAGTCAAGCAAGGTGGCCAGGTTCTGCCGTACCGCGGAGGGAATTTCCAGCGCGACGAAGAGGCGCACCGCTCAGGACCTTTGCGCGCCTTGCGCAGGCGGCTCTCCGCCGTTGTAAAGAAAATGCAAACGCACCAGGTCGAGAGCTAGCTGCGAAGCGTGCCAGCGGATGGCTTCACGGTCTCCGGGAAAACGCACGCCGCGCTCTTTCACTCCGCCCGCATGCGAGAGTGCGATGTGTACAGTGCCAACTGGTTTTTCTTCGCTGCCGCCGCCAGGGCCGGCAATTCCCGTGATGCCCACGCCGAGCGTGCTTCCCACGCTGCGGCGGATGCCGTCGGCCAGAGCCTTTGCTACTTCGCTGCTCACCGCGCCCTTCGATTGAATAAGCTCCGCGGGCACATGCGCCCACGAAGTTTTCAGATCGTTGCTGTAACAAACCACGCCGCCCAGAAAGTAGGACGAGCTGCCCGCTATGCTGGTCAGCCGCTCCGCCAGTAAGCCTCCGGTGCAGCTTTCCGCAGCAGAGATTGTCGCTTGGTTCGTGCGGAGCAGTTGGGCAATCACTTCTTCCATCGAAGAGCCGTCTTTCGAGTAAATCCGGTCCGTCAACGCCAGCTCGAAGCTTTGCACGATTTCGTCGAGCGTCTGCTGTGCTTGCATGGCGTTGTCGGTCCACGTACGCAGATGGATCTGGATCTCGCCCGGAGCCGCAAGAATTGTTGTGTTCACTTCGGAGTAGCGCGTATAAATCGGCTTGATGCGTTGCTCGAGCGCCGATTCTCCCATTCCCGCAACGCGCAGTTCGCGGTGAAACATGCGCACGCCCGAGCGTCGCTTTTCCAGCCTCGGCAAAACTTGTTCCAAGTACATCGGCTTCAGTTCGCGCGGCGGCCCCGGCAGCAAGGCAATGTAGCGTCCTTTGTCTTCGAGCCACAGACCCGGCGCCGAGCCGCGGGGATTGTCCAATACTTCCGCGCCTTCAGGCACCATGGCTTGCCGCACGTTTACGGCGGGCATCTCCCGGCCCAACTGGCGGAAGCGTCCTTCGATGTAGTTGAGGATGGCTTCATTGAGGATAAGCTTCCGATGAAGCAATTCCGCGACGGTTTCGCGGGTCAAATCATCTTCGGTGGGCCCAAGTCCGCCGCTCGCTAAAATCAACGGCACGCGTTCCAACGCATCGTGAAACGCTTCCGCCAGCAATTCGCGGTTGTCGCCCACAATCGTCTTGCGAACGACCTCAATGCCAAGCTTATTGAGTTCCTCGGTGAGGAACAGCGAGTTGGTATCCATGCGGTCCGGGGTCAGCAGTTCCGAACCAACTGCGATGATCTCAGCTTTCATCAGCTCAATGATCCGACGAGCGGCAAGCCGCGTACTTCCCAGTCCAGCGTGAAAAGCGCGCCGGTGGTAGCCAGGATCGCGCGCCCGGAGGTTTGCAGCGCCAAGCCGACCAAGCCTGAACCGCTCAGGGCGGTGTCCGCGTGCCCCTGCGTGTCGATGCGCACGATGCCTCGCCAGCCTTGGTAAGACGCCGCCACAAACAAATTGCCGTCGCGGTCAAACGCCAGCCCTTGAGGCCGTCCGAGCCCTCGGAAAAATACGCTGACTTCACCGCCGGGAGTAACGCGATAGACGCGGTCGAAGCTGGAAGTGGTCGGCCCGCATACGTACAAGTCGCCGTTGGGGTGAAACGCCAGGTGATAAGCGGCCACGGAGGGCTCCAGCGTCGCAAATACAAAAATCTCACGGGTCGAGCTGATCTTGAAAATTGTTCCGCTGCGGTCTCCCACGTACAAATTGCCCGTGTGATCAAAGGCAATGCCTGTAGCAACGCCCATCCCTTCAATCCACTGCTCGGAACGGCCGTCGGGTGTGACGCGATGAATGGTTCCGTCATTGCGGCACGAAACGAAGAGATTTCCTTCTTTGTCGAGCGCCAGCCCTGTGGGATTCACCAGCGAGGTCAGGAACGGCTTCACATCATAGTTCGCCGTGATTCTGTAAAGCGAAACAGGAACGCGTTGTCCTCGGGGCCCGGAGAACGTCACATAAATGTTCCCCTCATGATCTACAGCGGGATTCGCTACCGGATGGAGATTGTCCGCGATTTGTATCCCGATGTGCACGGGATGCGGCGGGCTTTCGTTCCCTGCGGAAGCCACGCGAACCGTTCCGCCGCTGGCCCCCTCCGGAACCCGAGCGATCAGCCGACTCTCGCTGGCCAAGGCCAGGCTGGCTTCCGCTTCGCCAAATCGCACCACAGGCCGCGCCTGCGCGCGAGAAACGAAGCCGCGCCCGTGAATAGTCATCTCCCCGCCTGGAATGGCCGCCGCGGGCGCAACTCTCTCAATGTGCGGAATGCCGTTCTTTTCAGCCGAGGAACCGAAGCCGAATTTCATACCCAACCAATGTGAATCGTCAGAAGGCCGAAATACAACGCCACACGCAATAGGATTGCGGCGAACACTCCCGCCATCCAGTCGTCCGCCATGATGCCCCAGCCGCCGCGCAATTTCTCCATTCGGCGAATGGGCCAAGGCTTCCAGATATCAAATACTCGAAAAAGTATAAAACCCAAAAGCAGGTATTTCCAGTTGGCGAGGCTCAAGGCGAAAAAAATCGTGTATGTCGAAAAATCGAAATGCGTCATCAAATGTGGCAAAGCGATGGGGACGAGCGGCAGCAGCAGCGCCAAGTGCTGGCCGGCCACTTCGTCAATGACCACGTGCTGAGGATCTTCCAGGCACTCATAAGAAGCCACGCGGGAAGCGCTCCAAACACCGAGAGCCGACAGTAGAACGAATAGCACACCGGTAATCAACAATGGAAATGCGAGGGTCGAGTTGTGGACGTTGGTTCCGGGCGCGCCAAACAAGTTTTCTCTCAGAATTGTATCTGCCAATGGGTGCGGAGAAAGCAAATCGCGGACCGACCGTGGGTGTAAAAAGAATATAGCGGAGAGAAAGGCAGTGGCCACCCCTGCCAGCGATCCAAAGGTCCCGGGCGCCTTACGAATGTACCCGATGCCGAAGACTGTCGCGACAAACAGGGCAAGTCTCGGCTTTTCGGGAGATGCATCCAATGTGTGTGCAGGACTAGGATTCGTTGTCATCGGGTTTGTCGAGATCGAGCAGAATTGTTTTCCGGTCGCCTTCCGCTGCTTCTTCTTCGTCGAAAATTGGATCGGTGACTACGTACTTCTCGCTGGCCCAGTTGCCCAGATCCTGCATCCGGCAACGCGCGCTGCAAAACGGGAAATCCTTGTGGACTTCCGAGTCTGTTTCCACTTTGCAAATCGGGCATCTGTGCTTCATGCAACCAATCTTCTCAGCGGACTGTGTGTTCTCTAGGTTGAGAAACGCAGCGCAAGTGAGACCGCCAACACGCCGCGAGTACACGGCCGTTCAGCCGGAAAGTATAGCCTACCCGAGCACCCGCAGCGGCGCCCCGGTGGCTATTCTGTGAAGTTTCTCCGCTGGCGGACCTGGCGGCATAACATGAACGCTCCCGTCTGTTCTTTTGGCTGGCCGTGGCAGAATTTCGACTACACTTCCAATCAGGTCGTAAGCATCCGTTCTCGTGACTTGCACAAGCACCACGTCTCCTGATTGCGCCACTTCTCCGCTGGGCAATTCGATATCGGTCAAATAAAGTTTGCCGTCGATTTCCGGGGCCATCCCTTCCAATCGTGCTTCCCACACAAGAGGATTGTCCTTTGACGGCCCTTCAACCAGTGCGGTTAAGGGCTGGAGCTTTTCTCCGCGCAATCTGGCGCCGAGATACTTTTTATGCAGATTCTCTCGCGAAATCTTCTTTTGAATCGCCATCAACCGGTTTCGCCGCTCCGCAATCGTTTTCGGATCCACCTTTTTGTTAAGCGCGTAGCTCTCGGCGTTGTCCACGTCCGAGTACTCAAACACGCCCATCCAGTCCAGCCTGGCGGCCTTCACGAAATCACACAATTCCTTGAAATCTTTTTCGGTCTCACCCGGGAAGCCAACGATGAACGAGGTCCGCAGTGACACGCCAGGGATGGTCTTGCGCATGCGTTCCAGTAAATGAAGGAATGCGTCGCCGTTCGAGCCGCGTTTCATACGTGCCAAAACGCTCCGGCTGGCATGCTGCAACGGCATGTCCATGTACTTTGCGAGCCGCGGATGCTCTGCGATAGTGTCCAGTAGTTTTTGCGTCACGCGGTTTGGATAGGCGTAGAGAAACCGCACCCACAGTAACTCTTCGACTCGCGCGAGCCTTGCGAGCAAATGCGCAAGCCCGTCGCGCAAGCCCAAGTCTTCTCCGTAAGATGTCGTGTCTTGGCCGATCAGCGTGATTTCCCGCGCGCCTGTCGCAGCCAGATTTTCCGCTTCGCGCACCACCGATTCAAACCGTCGGCTGCGGAATTTTCCGCGCAGCTCCGGAATGATGCAAAACGTGCAGGGATGGTCGCAACCTTCGGCGATCTTGATATACGCCGCGTGTTTTGGCGTGGTGACGATGCGCGGCGTGAACTCGTGGTACAAAAACGTCGGCGGCTGCGCGGGCAGTACGCGCAGGTCGCCGTGAACTGCTTCCAAAATGCGTTCGACTTCGCCCGTGCCTACGACCGCATCCACTTCAGGGACTTGCTCCAGAATCTGCTCGCGATACCGCTCGACAAGGCAACCGGCAACAATCAGTTTTTTCGCCGCGCCAAATTTCTTGTGCTCCGCCATTTCCAGGATGGCATCTACGGATTCCTTCTGCGCTGCTTCGATGAAGCTGCACGTATTGACCACGAGAACTTCCGCCTCATCGGCACGGGGCGTCAGCTCATAGCCATCGCGTGCGAGAATGCCCATCATCACCTCGCTGTCTACGAGGTTTTTGGGGCATCCCAGGCTCACGAATCCGACCTTCGTCATACGCTGTGAAATCACCCTTCAGTGCAATTCTAAATTCTACCATGCGACGCTGATAGAGCCCGAGTTTGCGACAGCCTGGCAGAATCCGAGTAGATCACTTCTCAGATGGCGGGGTGGTAGCACAGATTTCAGTCTGTGCTTGTCGTATGTGCTGCTGGGAGATTCAGTCCGGACAAAGTTACCGCGCAGCTTTCATCCGCGTGCGCAATACAGCACGAACTTGCTCGAGCAATTGCCCCAGCCTCGTCGTATCGCACGGAGCGCCGCCAAAGCGCGAGTGCACGTAAAGCTGCGTGAACTCCTGCACCGCCGGAGCCAGTCGCGGTGAATCTACCGCTGATGCAAATTCCAGAGGCGTTTGTGTCTCGCTGCGCGATAGGCCGCGTCTCGCCAAAATCCGCAGCAATTCTACATACAGCCGCGACGCAAGCTGCGGATCAGAACGCCCCGACTTGGCTGCACGAATCCTAAGAAACAGGCGCACCCGCCGAACTATTTGCACCGGCACGTTATAGCGCAGGGCCAGGAGCAACAGCACGAGCACGACTGGAAGCAAATACCCAACCGAGCTGTGTTGCATCTGCCAGGACTTCAGCCATCGCTTGCCCTCTTGCTGCTTCCGGTCGAACCAGGAGCGCGCCGATTCCCCCCAATTCTTTGAGCCGCGCTGCAAGTTTTGCGCGAGAGTTATCTGGTGCGCGAAGTCATAGCCAATCACCCACTCATTCCAGGTAATCTGCATCCAGTCGATGTAAAGTCCGAGCCGCGCCAAAAAGCCATTCCCGCCCTCGATGCTGGACGGCGTGGGATCAAAGACCTGCCAGCCATTTCCGGGAAAATACACTTCCACCCAGCTATGCGCGTCGCTCGCGCGCACGATATAGTCGCCGCCAATGTCGTTGTATTCTCCCGGGAGAAACCCGTTTACTTCGCGCGAGGGAACGCCCAGCGTACGAAGCATGATAGTCATGGCTGATGCGAAGTATTCACAATGCCCTGCGCGCGTTTCGAACAGGAAATGCGCCAAAGGATCCTGTCCGGGCTTCCCGGTTAGATTCAGCGTGTAGGCGAATCGCGTTCGCAGATACACTTCGATACGCAAGGCCTTGTCGAACGGTGTCTTAGCATTTTTCGTGATTTCACGCGCCAGTTCCGGAATCCGCCGGTCGAGTTCCGGCGGAAGCTGCAAGTAAGTCGACGTAATGTCACCCGAGTAGTCTGCTCCGGCGGCCCGGAGTTTCCCCGCATCGCGCGGCGGCAGGCGCGAATTACCTACGTAGCGAATCGCGGCGAAGTTCGGGAAGGGGACCTTCAACGTCTCAGTTTCGTCGGTGAGAAGATAATTGCGCTGCATTGCTGCAAAGGAATTGGTCGCTGACCCGGTGAAATTTCCTTGCACCGACAAGACTCTTCCAGGAACAAAAATTGCGCTGGTAGCCACCGGTTCGAGAAAGACCGTGTAATTGACGGTCTGCCCCGACGTGTTCTCTTTCTCGACGGATTCCGGCGTATGAATCCAGCCATCGGCCTTCGTTCCCAGCCTCCGAGGACTGCCGCCGTTGGAACTCCAACGTTTTCCATCGAACGTTGTGAGTGCAATACCTCTCCACCTCAGCCATTCGTATCCAATCGGCTTTCCGGTTTGTACACGCATGACCACCGCGGAACTTTTCTTGATTTCTCCGATCTGGCCGAGCTCAACGTCTTCCGTGAAACCGGTCATGAGCGTAGGACTGAAGCTCACGCGTCCCAGGTAACCGGCGCTGAACCGCGGAAAGAAAAAGAAGAACATTCCTCCCAGAAGGATCGTCCCCACGGCCACGCTCAACGCCGCAAGACTCAGCGAGCGGTTGAGTTTGCGCTCCGTTTCGCGCTGGGCGAGTGCGGGCGAAATGGCTCCCGCCGCGCCGCGCCGTAATTCCAATCCGATGAACGTGGAAACTCCACACAAAAGGAAGAGAAAAAACAGGGTCAAGAACAATGTGTCTACGGTTAGGATGGCCGCGGCCAGAATGGCGGCAAACGACAGCATGCAAAGGAAAAGCGCGTCGCGGTCCGTCGAAGCGCTGTAAAAACGGACCAACATGGCCACAATCAGAAAATGCACCACCGCAAGCAACAAAGCGAAAAGGGGTGGATTCGAAGAGCCGCCAACAAAAAATCGCGAGAGGAGCAATGCGTCCACTGGGAAGAAAGCGAGATAAACTAGCAGGCACCAAGTTGCGGCGCGTGGAGAAAGTTCGGCGGGGCGGCCGTGCCACCAACGATAGCCTTTATGCAGCGCCGCAAGCGGGGCAATCAACGAAGTGATTAAGTCCAATTTCCCCGTGCTGGCCAGCGTCAGGATCGCGGTAAGCACGAGCAGGGAAAGGGAGGCGCGAAAATACTGTTCGGTGGGCAATGCCTGCGTGGCCTGAGTTGTTGCGGTAGCGGCCATGGCGATTTCTTATCCTAACATTGGCAAACTCACCGGTGTGGCGGTCCTTGAAACAGCCGCCGAAAGGATAAACGTTTGTGGCGTTATCGGCCGGAAGCCCTTGCCGCAACCGCCGCTCGGGCGATTTTTCGGGTGAGATTCGATACAGGGAGAAGCGTGACTTCGCTCAGCGGAACTTGTTCCGAGCCCTTGATGCGCGGGAGTTTTTTCAAGTTGATGCGAAAGGGCTCCACCGTAATTTCCCGGTAGGTCACCGTGTGCCGAACTTTGTCCGCCGCAACAAAACGAAAACCACCACGCCGGCTGTGAATTTGCAGCCTTTGTAGATGGCCGAGCAAATGCGCGAGGGGATCTCCTTTCACGACGACCGTCGGAAAGTGCCACAAATTGGAAGCGAGCGCCGGAACATGATCGGCAGGCGCTTCCGCACTTCGTTCCTTAGGTGGAGGAAGTAGCAGCGTCCGGCCGCTTTCGTCAGCAAACACGGCCGCGGCCAGCCGAATCTCCGTGGTTGCGCGCTTCTTGCGCTTTTCCGGCAAGAGATCCGCGACGCCGAGTTTGCGGCCTTCGCAGAACTGCGCGACGGGGCAGAGCAGGCATTGGGGCGATTTTGGCGAACAGAGCGTCGCGCCCAATTCCATCATCGCCTGGTTCCAGTCGCCGGGCGATTTCGGTTCAAGGTAAGCATCGGCGCGTTTTTCCAGCTCCTGCCAGCGGCCCGACTCGCGCAAGTTTCCGCGAATGGCTCCCAAGCGTGACAGAACACGAACAACGTTGCCGTCCAGCACAGCCTGTTTCTTCTCGAAAGCAATACTTAGGATGGCGGCAGCTGTGTAGCTCCCGATTCCCGGCAATGCCAGCACGTCTTCCAGACGCGACGGAAATTCTCCTCGATGCTCAGCGACAATCTTTTGCGCCGCCTTATGCAGATTCCGCGCGCGGCCGTAATAGCCCAGCCCCGACCACAAGCGCAGCACCTCCTCCTCTGTTGCATCAGCCATCGCGTGAAAATTCGGAAAGCGTTCCAGAAAAAGTTGGTAGTAGGGAATCACCGCAGCCACTCGCGTTTGCTGCAGCATGATTTCTGAGAGCCACACGCAATACGGGTCGCGCGTGCGCCGCCAGGGCAAATCGCGCTGGAATTGGCGAAACCAGGTGAGCAATTGTTTGCGAAACGTGGCGAGTTCTCGTCCCTTCAGCATGGTGAGTCGCGATTCTCGCACAAGTGGACAGCTTATTCGACAAAGCGCCGTCAAACCAAATCTGCGTTTCTTAGTCGAGGAAAACGATGTAAGACGTGCTCCACACAGCGTGAGGAAAGAAGCCGCGGGGCTGGCTGGTTACGATGATTTTAAAAATCTCCGGGCTCGACGCCAGCTCACTGATGAGCTTTTGCTCCGAATCGATGGGAAGCGGCTGCACGGCGGCAAGATGACCAAGGATTGCAAATATATTTCTCTCTGCGGGAGCCAAAGGCGTGTCGAAGCCAGCACTGCGGAATTGCAGCATGGAGTTGGCTTGATAAAAATGCCAGGCGATGTTGGCGCAGAGGGCCACCGCGCGCTCAAAGCGTTCGTTAACAGCATTGATCGGTGTTTGTGTGGATGACGAGCTTGCCTCGGATGACTCGACCGCCGCGGAGTGAGGATCGAGCACGAGCAACACGCGCGAATCCTCTTCCCGCGTAAATTCGCGGACCATCAGCGAACCCGAACGCGCCGTCGCTTTCCAATGGACTAGCCGCGCGCTGTCCGTGTGGACATAATCGCGCAGGGCATACAAATCCTGGCCACGTCCCTTGGTGATGCTTTCGAGCGCTCCCTGAAGAACGGGTAGAAGTTCCATGTATTCCGGTGTTGGCTGCACCGAAGGATAAACAATCGCCTCGGTTTTCAGATCCAATCGCCGCGATTTCTGCAAGAAGCCAAAGGGGAATCGCGTGACAATGCGGAAGGCATCCTGGCGGTAAACTCCCCGGCGCTGGAAAGTCAGCGGAGCGCTTTGCTGGAGGTGCTCTTGCTTTGGAAGATAAGGAAAATAAACCGGTTTCTCCAGGATCGCCGACGGAGCCGCGCCCTTTTCGCGGACCGCTTCAACGCGCAGAGAAAAAGACGGTAGTGTGAGCTTTTGATTTTCCAGTTCCACAAACGCGCGCACGGATTGTCCTGCGAAGATGTGCTCGGGAAGAACAAGCCGCATCTCGACTCCGGAGAGGCTGACAGAAGAAAGAATCCCCGACATCAGAATGAGAGCAATCAGGCAAGCGAGAATCAAGAAGAGAAGGTTGTTGCCCGTGTTAAGGGCAGCCAGCGCTACGAGGAGAAGTCCCCCGAAATAAATCCAGCCTTCGCGAGAAATTTTGTACTGGATTCTGTAACCGATCCAGCGGAGCGGCGTCCGGCGGGCTAGCGCGGGCACCAGCGTGACCGCAACCCATCCTGCGATAGCCAAAGCCGCCAGAGCCGAAGTGCTTGCCAGCAAGATCTGGCCCAGCTCCGCTGCGGCGCTGGAATAAAGAGCCAACAAGAGCGCCCCGGAAAGCGCGGCCATGGACAGAAAAAACGCACGGACGGCGGGCCGGTCGGCCTTGGCAATCATCTGCGCAAAAGTGGAACGAATCGCTGCCATGGTTCAGACCTGAATCTCAAGCACCAATCATTCCGCGTGTCATTCTCAGGGCATCCGACGAGGATGCTCGAAAAACCTCAACCGATCCGAAATGCCTAATGTGCGCTTCAGCGGAGATTCAGCGCTCGCACGATGATACCGCTCGTTGCATGCTGCCTTAAAGCGGCACAGGAACAGATTCAACAATCTCGCGAAGGACGGATTCCGTAGTCTCCGATTTTTTCTGCAAGGACGCGTGGCGTGAGCTGGCCACCACGCGATGCGCGAAAACAGGAACCGCAAGTTGCTTGAAATCATCAGGCAAACAATAGTCGCGTCCATCAAGGAACGCGCGGGCTTGCGCGGCGCGCTGAAGCATCAGGGTTCCTCGCGGGCTGACGCCGAGGGCAAGCTGCTCGGTCTTGCGGGTGCGATTCACAATTTCCAGCGCGTAATCATGCAGGCTCGAGTCCACCTTGATGTGGTTGACCGCCTCCTGCATCGCGAGCACTTCGCTCAAATCCGCCACCGGTTCCAGCGTTTGCAGCGGATCCTCCCCAATGCGCTTGCGCAGGATCTCGCGCTCCGTTTCATGGGACGGATATCCCATCTTGATGCGCATCAGGAAGCGGTCGAGCTGCGACTCGGGCAGCGGATACGTTCCGTGATGCTCAACGGGATTTTGCGTGGCCACTACAAAAAACGGTTGCGGCAGCGCCTGCGTCTTGCCGTCCATGCTGACTTGCGCTTCATTCATGGCCTCGAGCAGCGCGGACTGCGTGCGTGGCGTCGTGCGGTTGATTTCGTCAGCAAGCACCACGTTCGCGAAAATCGGCCCGGGGCGAAATTCAAATTCGCGGTTCTCGGGATTGTAAACGCTGACGCCGAGCACATCGCTTGGTAGCAAATCCGAGGTGAACTGAATCCGCTGGAAGCTGCAATGAAACGACTTCGCAAGCGCTTGCGCCAGAGTGGTTTTGCCCACGCCCGGAACGTCTTCAATGAGCAAGTGGCCGCGCGCAAGAAGCGTGATGAGCGCGAGTTGTATGGCGTCTTCCTTGCCGAAAATGGCGCGCGCAATGGAGCGTTGGAGCTGCGAGACGACTTGAGCAGTAGCTGTCGGCATGTGCTGGCCGCTTGGCGGCCACCTCTTCTATTAACCGTTCGCGGTTAGGCTTTCAATTGAAAACTCAATCTCTTCCTGCTACAACATAGATGACGCCTCGCTGCCTCGCGTTGGCGTCATTTGGCAACTTCGGGCGACTAGCTCAGTTGGTTAGAGCGCTCCCCTCACACGGGAGAGGTCAAAGGTTCAAGTCCTTTGTCGCCCACCATCTTTTCTTGCGCCACAAGCCATTCTAGCTAAAATCTCCGCATGTCAACCTTCCTTCGTGCAATCGAGTTTCTAGGTTTGAGCCTCTGGCTCGGGAGCGATGTTTTCCTAAGCTTCGTGGTGGCACCAGCGGCGTTCCGGATTTTGGCGCCTAATCGGGACCAGGCAGGCGCGATGGTCGGCTACTTGCTGAATGCGATGCACACCGGCGGCATCATTTGCGGATGCCTCATCCTGCTTGCTCGGCTCTTGCGGACAAAAACGTTCGCAAGCTTGGCCACGCCCGCTGCGCTCTGCGTGGTGTTGATGATTGCACTAACGGCCGTCTCCCAGTTCACCGTAAGCGCAAAAATGGCCGCGCTCCGCGTGCAAATGGGCTCGATCCAAGCAACGTCTCCGAACAGTCCGCTGCTCGCCCAGTTTGGACATCTGCACGCCATTTCCGTCTCGCTTGAAAGCGGCGTCTTACTGGCCGGAATCTCAGCAGTGTTTCTAATGGTGCGCGAACTAGCGCTCAGGCCTTCCTGAGGGCGCTACATTCTTTCAGTCTGTGGCGTTCAACTACTTGCCTTTTGCGGCTCTCGTAGACCTCGTTCTATTGCTCGGCTTGGTAATGAGGCGGGGCTTGGTTTTGTGCGGGCCTATTTTGCGCATGGCGGCATGGCCGGCGCGTTGGCACGCGCGCCACATATACCAACTGGCGACGGTACGATATGGCCGCCACCGTTCGCCAAATTTCAGAAGCGCCTTGGGCGCGGGCATATGTTTCTTGCCATAAGTGATGGCCCAGCCTTTGCGAACGCCAAGGTCGTGAATGGGAAGAACGTCTGGTCGGCCAAGGCGGAATATCAAAAACATCTCCACAGTCCAGGCGCCAATGCCGCGAACGGAGACCAGTCGCTTGACGAGTTCTTCGTCGGAGAGTCTGAGCGCTTCATCGAGGGTGGGCACAACGCCGTTGATGGTTTTCTCGGCGAGGTCTTTCATGGCAAGGATTTTCGCGCCCGACAGCCCAGCTTTGCGAAGAGCGGGCTTCCGCAACTTAAGCATCTCTTTCGGCGAGGGGATGCGGCCGTTCGAACCAAGCGCTTTAACGCGCCCGAAAATCGTGGCAGCGGCCTTGCCGGAAATGGATTGGTGCGTAATGGCTTCGATAAGGACTTCGTAAGGGCTCTCGGCAGCGCCCTTCTCAACGCGGAATTCCTGCGTTTCCTTAATCAGTGGCGCGAGGCGCTCGTCCTTCGCTGCCAAAGTGTCCATCGCGAGGCGCAGATCAAATGGTGGCAACTCATATTCTGTGGCGACCATGAAGCTCCATTCCGGAAACGGGGACGAATAGCTTAGCAAGTCGAAGGAGAAACGCGAAAGTAGTTGTAGTGGCGGGTCTTTTTTAGGCTGAGGCTACTTGCCGAAGCCAGACCCGTGCTTACCTCCCATTGTTCTTACTAGAGCGAGGTTGCGGCTTGGCGGGGAAGTTGGCGCAGATGGGCCGCTTTTTTGCGTGAGTAACGCCAGCGAAGCAGGCTGACCACCGCGATCAGCACAAAGCAGGATTCGACAAAGAGCTTGCCGCCGTCGAACCAGTCGATGGGGTCGCCCTTCAATGCAGGATCAGTGAAAAGGCTGTGAAAGAAAAGAGCGGCAGCCGCGAAATAAATCGTGAAATGAAAAACCTTCCAAAGATGGCGGCCCAACCGAAGGCGAACATAAGAAGTGATGATCACAAAAGCAAGCAGATAAAAGGCAACGCCGCCGATAGTGTTTTCGAGAGGCTGGCTAGGGGAATGCACTGGATAAACCAGATCCATCAGTTGAAACCGCGGGTCCCTGTTGAGAAGCAAGATTGCTGGGTGCAGAATCGACAGCGAGAGAGCAATATAGCCCGACCAATTGTGCAGGCGAAAATAGTTGAACCGGTGATGCGGCCAGGAACGATGCGGGCTATACCGAAACGCCATCAGCATTCCGAGGAGCAGGTTCAGCGTAACAATGCCAACAGCCACGAGTCCCACGTAGGCGGAGAGGTCGAGGACGGTGATGCTCATTGGCGGGGAGAGTCAAACATAGGCTTTGAGACGGCTCATAAGCACCTAACGTTTCAACTAAAGTAGTTTTGAGGCAAACTAAGAGCCTCAAGTGGAGTTTCTCAGGAGGGCTTCACACAACATGGGAGTGACTATTCACTACGAGGGCCAACTCATTGACGAAGAGGCGTTTTGCGGCTTAGTCGACGTGGTTCTAAAGTTCTCAGACGAACGGGGATGGGCCACGGAACGAATCGAGTCCCAGGAAGTTACGCTACTTCGAGTTCGTGATGAGAAAGAGTGGGACTACGTCGGTCCAGTCAAAGGAGTCGCAATCTATCCTCACGTCGATTGCGATTCAATATGCCTGGAGTTTGATCGGGACCTTTACCTCCAAGAGTTTACGAAGACTCAATTCGCTGGGGCCGAGATTCACGTCAAGGTCATAGAACTGTTGAAAGCGATCAGGCCCTTTTTTCGCGAGTTGAAGATTGAAGACGAGGGAGAGTATCAGGAAACGGGTGACTTACAGCTCTTAAGATCACATATTGAGTGGGCACGGAATGCTATTGAAGCCGAACTCCGAAAGAATCCTTCAGCTCAAGTCAAGGTTAAGACTCCAGACGGAAAGATCATCGACCTGCTGACCTAAGTCAGGTAGTTCCTTTCAACCGAAGGCCTGTTGGATCCCCCACGTTTGACAGGGAATCTGTGTGTTAGGATGGACGATTTGGGTGGGGCGGAAAATTAGCAGAGGGAAAGGGCGCGAGTGCAAGCGGGGATTATTGGGCTGCCACAGGTTGGGAAGACGACGCTGTTCCGGATTTTGACGAAGGCGCAGGTCGAGGGGAAGGGCGGCGCGTCGGCCACGCACGTGGGCGTAGCCAAAGTGCCGGAGACGCGGCTGCTGGAGCTGGCCAAGCTCTACAATCCGAAAAAAATCACCTATGCGACCGTGAATTACGTGGACCTCGGCGGTATGCAGAAAGAGCGCATGCGCGAAGCTCTTGCGCAGTTGCGCGAAGTGGACGTGATCGCGCACGTGATTCGCGTCTTCGAGGATGCGAGCGTGCCGCATTCCGAAGGCAGCATCGATCCGCTGCGTGACGCGACGAACCTGGATCTGGAGCTGATGCTTTCCGACCACGACCAGATTGTGCGGCGGCTCGAGCGCGTGGAAAAGGATTTGAAGAAAAAACGCGATCCCGCGCTGGAGCTCGAAAAAACCGCGTTGGAGAAATGTAAAGCACAACTGGAAGCGGAGAAGCCACTGCGCGAACTGGAGTTGACGCCGGAAGAACGCAAGTCGATCGGCGGCTTTCTGTTTTTGTCCGCGCGGCCCGTGCTGTATGTGCTCAATCTGGGAGACGAAGAAGCGGACAAGCTGGATACGGCAGTGGAGCGACACAAGTTGAGCGCGTTGCAAGGGAGGAAAAACGCAGCAGTGGTGGCTGTGTGCGGACGACTGGAAGCGGAACTTGTGGAAATGGAAGAAAAGGAAGCAGCGGAGCTGCTTGCGTCGTATGGGCTGAAAGAACCGGGGCTGAACAGGCTGATTCGTGCGACGTATGATTTGCTGGGGCTGATCCAGTTTTTCACTGCGGGCGAGCCGGAAGTGCGCGCATGGACGATTCGAAAGGGCGACCCTGCGGTGAAGGCCGCTGGCGTGATTCACAGCGATATCGAGCGAGGATTCATCCGCGCCGAAGTGGTGCGCTGGAACGATTTGGTGGCCGCAGGAAGCATCGCCGCAGCGAAAGAAAAAGCGCAGGTCCGACTGGAAGGAAAGGAGTACGTCGTGCAGGAAGGCGACGTGATTCTTTTCCGCCACTCGGCGTAAGAAACGGAAGTGAGAGCAGAGGCCAGAGAACACAGATTTGAAAAAAAGAACGGAGTTAGCGCAGAACGTGCTTTGATTTTCTCACCGACTTGGCGATGAAAACGTCCACGTATTGCAGTTTCTTTCTGATCTCTGCTCTCTGATCTCTGATCACCAAACATGGAACATGACATAGCATTTCGAACGACGTTAGCGGCGCTGCTGGGGTTAGTGGCAGCGGCGGGGAATCTGCTCGGCGGATATTTCGTCGTTCGAAAGGATTGGCCCCGGCAATACCTGCAATACTTCCTAGCTCTCGGAGCCGGATACATGCTGGCTGTGGCGTTCCTGGAGGTAATACCGGAATCGATTCGGCTTTCCGGCGAAAGCGCGTTGCTGTCTGTTCTGATTGGATTTTTTCTGGTGCATCTGTTCGAGCACACCATCGCTCCGCACTTCCATTTCGGCGAAGAAACGCACCGCGAAGAGTTCAGCCATCTGCACGCGAGCCGCACGGTGTTGCTCGGCATGACCATTCACACTTTTTTTGATGGCGTCGCCATCGCCGCGGGATTCTTGATTTCAACCTGGTTGGGCATGGTGCTTTTCGTAGCGGTGTTCCTGCACAAGCTGCCGGAAGGATTCACGATTGCGTCCGTCGCTCTGGTGAGCGGCCGCGGGAAGCGCAACGCCATTCTAGGAGCCGGGTTATTAGGAGCGGCAACCCTTCTTGGCGTGCTGCTAACCAGCGCCCTGCAGGGGCAGTTGAAGTACGCGCTGCCATTATCGGGAGGGGTGACGGTTTACGTGGCGGCGACCGACTTGCTGCCCGAAGTAAACCGGGAACCGAACTGGCGAATGGCACTGCTGGTTTTTGTGGGCGTCGCTAGTCTATTGATAATGCAGCACTTATTCCATATCTAGACTTGCCAAAACGATCTCCTAAATGCCAGATGAACGCAGCGCCTAAAGCCCTCCTCACCAACACGTTAGCCCCGCTTCCAATCGCAACTTTCTGAGACATCCAGGGTTTGATACAGTGTGGCGGCTATGGCCAGGTCGGACGTCCAACTGATGCTGGACGTGAAGGCGGGCGACGAGCAGTCGTTCACACTGCTGTTGCATCGCTACAGGACTCCTTTGGTGAATTTCCTGTACCGGATGGTGCGCAACCGGGAGCAGGCGGAAGATTTGGCGCAAGAGGTTTTTCTGCGGGTGTACAAGGCGCGCGAAGATTACGTGCCGAGCGCAAAGTTCACGACGTGGCTCTTTCGGATCGCGACGAATCTGGCGCTGAACTCCGTGCGCGACACGCGGTATCAGCGAATGGAAATTTCGCTCGACGCGCCAGTCACTGTGGACGCCGAAGAAGGTGAAGAGAAAACGCTGGAGATCGCCGAGAAGAACCCGAACATCGAGCAGTATCTGGTAGAAGAGACGCGAAAAAAGATGATTCGCCACGCGATTGAAAAGCTGCCGGAGAAACAGCGGGCAGCGGTGCTGTTGCACAAGTATCAGG
>Ga0209166_10000515_pt1 | contig 42164 bp, 39 predicted proteins | sample Coa_R1_3_FD_187151 | JGI IMG/M metagenome (GOLD analysis project Ga0209166, IMG submission 187151) | Surface soil microbial communities from Centralia Pennsylvania, which are recovering from an underground coalmine fire - Coalmine... | ecosystem: Environmental > Terrestrial > Soil >...
TGCTGATAGCCCGGATGAAAATCACAGCCTATAATCTTCATCTTCGGCTCCTTTCTCCCGAGCCTTGGTCGCTTAACACGCCAAGTCTACCCGGGTCCAAGGAGCCGACCTCGTTATGAAATCAAACGGAGCAAAGCCCACGTTTCCAGGCCCCAACGCCACCCCCGTCATTTCGAACCCAGCCGCAGCTGGGTGAGAAATCTCTCTTCATCTTTTGCTTGCCTTGCCCAGAGAGACGTCTGCACCATTGCGCGACACTCCGCGCAATGAAATCTCTCTTCATCTTTTCCTCCGCTTGCCCAGAGAATTGTAGGGGCACGACATGTCGTGCCCGTCTTTTCAGTATGTAGAGGCGCGCTTCAGCGCGTCCCCATGTAGGCACCGGGCTTCCTTGGCCTGAGCCTCAAAGCCATCGTGCTTTTTCGCTGTCACCCCGACCGCAGCGGAGGGACTTCTACCTCACCGCGAAATTCACGGCGTGCGACAGGGGGTCGCCTCCGGCGGTGAATTGCAGGCTGTACGTGCCGGGAGCAAGTCCACCAGTGTCGAGGTTAAAAACGTATCCGCCGGCGGGACCAAGCGTCGTGTCAAAGCGGAAATTGCCACCGGGATTTGCGTTGCCAGGCGAGGCCGCGCCGCCGGAATAGCCGGATGTGCTGGTTATCTGGATGGCTTGCAACGCCACGGCCGTGGAGGAGACGTCGTTGCCGCTGGCATCGCAGAGATAAAGTTGGATCGGAAACGTCGCGCCGCTCTTGACCGCTCTCGTCTGGTCGTACAGCGGGCAGATCGCATAGGAAACGTTTTGCGTCACGCTTCCGTGACTGGCGAGGAAGCCGCTATCGCCGCTGTATGTCGCGGTGATCTGATGCGTGCCAACGGCAAATGAAGAGACGGTCAGCGCGACTGATCCCGAGGAGTCAAGGGAGACTGTGCCCAACGTCGTCGCTCCATCTTGGAAGACAATGGTCCCTGTAGGCGTCTCCGAGCCCGAAGCAGGATTGACGATCGCTCTCAAGGTGACCAGCTGTCCGAATACGGAAGGGTTGACCGATGAAAGGACCGCGACCGAAGTTGCTCGAGGCGTATCGTTGATCAAAACAGAGACGCCACAGACTCGGGCGGAAAAACAACCGGCCACCGCCAAGTCTGGCTTGCCGTCTCCGTTGAAATCGCCCACCGCCGCGGCCCCGCCACCCCCCTCGCCAGAACCGAAGAGCAACTCCGGCTGGAAAGTTCCATCGCCGTTGCCCACGAGTATGGAGACGCCGGAACTATTGGGCAGCGCCAGGTCCAGCTTGCCATCGCCATTGAAATCGCCCACCACCACCAAAGAATCAGATGAATCGGCGAAGCTTCTTGCCGCTTGGAAGGTTCCGTCTCCATTGCCTAGCAGCACCGCGACGGCGGGGACGAAACCGGAACCAGCAGTCGCAACGGCCAAGTCGAGGTCGCCATCGCCGTTGAAATCACCAATGGCTACTGAAGAAGTATTGATTCCTGAGTGAAAGTTTTGGGGCCCCTGGAAGCTTCCATCGCCATTGCCCAAGAGTACGGAGACGTTGTCGGAACCATTATTGGCCACCACCAGGTCCAGCTTGCCATCGCCGTTGAAATCCCCTAATGCCCCGTACCAGGGAGACTTACCGGCGGTGTATTCGTAATTCACCGCTGCTTGGAAGGTCCCATCCCCGTTGCCCAGTAACACCGAGATTGTTGGCGAGCAGGAATCGAAGGCGAGGCAGCCCCGATCAATAAGCACCAGATCCAACATGCCATCCCCATTTAAGTCCCCTACGGCCATGGACTGCGGCTCGGTTCCGGCAGCGAAGTTCCGGGCCGCCTGGAAGGTCCCGTCGCCGTTGCCCAACAGCACTGAGATGCCACCGCGGTCATTTCTGAACGGATTACCATGGTTGGCCACGATCAGATCAGGTATCCCATCGCCGTTGACGTCGGCCACCGCCACTGATATTGGAGCAGTTCCCGCAGCGTACTCTTGCGCCGCCTGAAACGTCCCATCGCCTGAGCCAAGTAGTACTGACACGCCTTTAAGGTTGGTCATCACCAAGTCGGATACCCCATCGCGATTCAGGTCAGATCCAGCCACGAAGTTGGGACCGACCCCAACAGCGTAAGTCGGAGCTTCTAGGAAAGTCCCGTCACCGTTACCCAGCAGAACCGACGCACTCGGGGTCACGACATCTAACTTTCCATCGCCGTTGAAGTCGCCCACGGCCACGGTGGCGTCCAATACACTTAGACCGGTAGCGAACGTTTTCGCCGTCTGCAAGGTCCCATCTCCGTTGCCCAGCTGGACAGAGACAGTGCCATTACTGGTGTCGGAAAACACTACATCCAGCTTCCCATCGCCGTTGAAGTCGCCCACAGTCACCGATCCCCCACCAAAACTGTACCTTTGCGCACTTTGAAACGTTCCATCGCCATTTCCCAACAGGACGGACCCGTCGGCCACGACTAGGTCCGCCTTGCCGTCTCCATTGAAATCGCCCACGGCCACAGAATCACTATAAATAACGGGGAAATTTTGAGCCGCCTGAAAGGTCCCGTCGCCGTTGCCCAGCAGCACCGAGACGTTGGGATCGGTGAAATACCCGACCGCGAGGTCCAGCTTGCCATCGCCGTTGAAATCCCCTACTGCCACGGACCGGGGATCGCTACCGGTGGTGTAATGCACTGCCGCCTGGAAGGTTCCATCGCCGTTGCCCAAGAGCACCGAGATACCGCCGGGATCAGCGAGACGAGCACTGTTGGCGACCGCGAGGTCCAACTTGCCATCGCCGTTGAAATCGCCTACGACCAAGGACCCGGGACAGATACCAGCGTTGTAACTCACCGCCTCCTGGAAGGTCCCATCGCCGTTGCCCAAGAGTATCAAGAGGTTGTCGGGATCAGAGTTGGACACCGCTAGGTCCAGCTTGCCATCGCCGTTGAAATCCCCTACGGCCACAAATCCGGGATGATTGTTACCGATGGTGTAATTCACTGCGGCCTGAAAGGTCCCATCGCCGTTGCCCAACAGCACCGAGATATAGCCGAAACCCTCAGTAACATTCACGATTGCCAGATCCAATCTGCCATCGCCGTTGAAATCGCCTACGGCCACGGCTCGGCTGTTGGCTAGCTGGGGCAAAAAATCTCTTCGCGCAATGAACGACACCGCCTGGGCGCGCCCGAGCTTGGGAACCGCCAATGTGGACAATAAAGTAATCGCAATCAGCAGCGATCTTCGCGGCGTATTTCCAATCATGGCTGGTTCTCCCTCGTTGTCGATTGCACTAGAGTTTGAGCTTGCTTTCGCATCGAGACTTTTGCTGGCAACTGGTCCTTGAAAATGAGACTTTGCCTTCCCCTTACACGTAGGAATTGCGGTTAACGAACTTCTTGCGACGCGGTTACGGTAAAGGTTGTGCCGTAAAGCGGATTTGGCAAGCTTCGGTGTTCCGCAGCGCCAACCCAACCCAAGCAAACCCCACGAACGCCATAGCGGCACCCGCCGTCCGTGCAAAGCTAAGTTTCCTGTTCTTCAGACACACCCCGCCCTTTAAGTCGAATCACCTGCATTCTTCGCCCTGTTCATGTTGGATCGCCTTTAGAATTCACCCGGCGATCTGTTCGGCGCGACCTGAACGATTTGGCGCCTGAAGTACGAAAAGATAGTCGGCAGGACTTGGATTTTTTCTGCAAGCAACTTCTTTGCGAACACGCCAGATGCCCAGCCGGTCGAGGATCCCAGGCTTCCATCCGATACTCTGGATCAGCGGCCCGCGCGATTCTTGACGCTTCTTATTGCCTCGGCAATTAGGTGAAACCCTGAATTCCTACCCTCGAAATCCATTGACTTCCCTCGTTGTGCCGGGAGTCCCATACCCCGAGTTTGCATGTGGGATTAAGGACCCTTGCAAACTCTCGTCACTAACCGCTTGCGACATCGGTCCCGAAGGGCGGGCCCGCCGATTCCCCTCGTACGCGCCGCCGTTTAATCCCGCTAATAGCAGTTCAACCCCGATTTTCGACCGTTCTCTGTAAAGTACTTAGCTCTTCGCCACTTCCGTGCTATGCTTCTCCCCAGTTCGATGGTTGTCCGCCCGGTCGTCCTGCAAGATCCCCCAAAACATCCCTTCCCACACCAATTACCATTTAACAACTCCAGCCGCTCCGTAAGTCCTTTAGATGCAACACTTACACAAGTGTTGATTCTACGGCACTTAAAGTCCTTTAAAATCAACACTTACACAAAAACCGGGGGGAGGGCCCCTCTCCCAGCCTCGCAGTTTGTCAACTCGTTACTCCCCCCAACCATCCTCAAACCCGACATTTCTGCCACGGTCACTTCGCCTGCAACCCCCTTACTATCAATCGCCTGCGGACACTTTCCATCACCAATAGGGGTCACATCCTTCAAGCCAAATCCCCTTCGGTCAGTTCTGTCCCGCTTCGCCATTCTTCCTTCGACCCTTAACCTACCAGCCAGATCCTTCTTTGGCTCCTGGTTTTCATCTTCCCTCAATTTTCAACTTTCGACCTTCAACCTCTTCCCTGCGTTCTCAGCGGCTCTGCGCGATCCAGTCTCCCGTGCCGCTGGGCGTGAGCGCAGCCGAAGAGCCCCGCTTCCGATTGCACCGTCTGCAAAAAGTGCACCTCCGCAAGTCCTTTGTTTGCCACTCTTACACACACCTCCCTCTGCTAAGTCCTTTCCCTGCCACTCTTACGAAAACACCCGGGGCGGCGTATCGATTCTTCCCGCTCTTGGGTGTCGGAGCTTCAGCTCCGACACCCGGTCGGCCGCAGAAGCGAACTACCTCTTTCCTCCGCATCTGCGCTTTTCGCATCCCGGTCGTCACCGGGGCGAGCCGCAGTGTCTGCAGCTCGCGTGCGGAGATGCCTTTTCCTATCCACCCAACACGGATCACGGACCACGCACTCGCCACTGCTCACTTCTTTCATTCCGTTTGTCCCGCGAGCCGCACCTATGTTACGCTTCGCCTTGCAAACAGCTTGGCCTCGCGCCACGCAAGCCCCAGCGCCGCGAACGTTCTCTCCCTGCTGTGCCTCCGCAGAGCCTTCCAGGGTGGAAGCCCTTCTTCGGAGAACCCCAGCGGCATGGGTCAATCTTCCGACCGGCTTCCTGGGGTCGAGCAGTCAAACGACTGGATAACCCATGTCCTCCAGACAAGCAGCCTCACAAACTGAACGAGAAACCGTAGAAATCAAACTCGCGCATTCGCCGGATTCCGACGACGCGTTCATGTTCTATGCGCTGGCCACGCACAAGCTGTCTACTCCCGGCTACAAATACACGCACGCGCTCTCCGATATTCAGACGCTGAACGAAGCTGCCCTCTCGGAAACCTATGACGTGACGGCACTTAGCTTCGCCGCCTATCCCGGCCTGCGCGACAAATACGTCCTCCTCGATTGTGGCGCCAGCTTCGGCGAGAACTACGGTCCTATCGTCGTCGCCTCCAAGTCCATGAAACCGGAAGAGTTAGCCGGCAAGCGCATCGGCATTCCCGGTCTGAAGACTTCCGCCTATCTCACATTGAAGCTCTTCCAGCCGGACTTCGAGCCGGTGGTCATGGCATTTGATAAGATTCTCGATGCCGTCAAAAACGATGTCGTCGAGGCCGGACTGCTCATCCACGAAGGGCAGCTCCTCTTTCCGCAGCTCGGTATGCACCGCGTCGTGGATCTCGGCGTCTGGTGGCACGAGCAGACCGGTCTCCCGCTGCCGCTCGGGGGTAACGCCGTCCGCAAATCGCTCGGTCCCGAGCTCGGCCTGCAGATCGCAAAGACCATCCACGACAGCGTCGCCTACGGCCTCGAGCATCGCGAAGAAGCGCTCAATTACGCCATGCAGTTCGCGCGGGACATGGATCCCGACATCGCCGACAAATTTGTAGAAATGTACGTGAACCGCTGGACCCTCGGCTACGGCGATCGCGGCAAGCAGGCGGTGCGCGAATTCATCGCGCGGGGCACGGAGGCCAGGTTACTACCCGGTCCAGCGACTGTGGAATTCCTCGGCGATTAGCAACAAAACAAAGCGTTTAGCCGTCGATCCGAAAGCCTTCCACTTCCATCACATTCCGTCTCGAAGGTGAACCGGAATCAATCGCCGGACTTTCGCCAACCTGTCGCCTTCCGTTTTTGGACTGCACTCGATTTGCTCTCGCGGAATTTTGTTCCCGCCCAGAATCTGGCGCCACTCTGCCAGGGCGTGAACTTTCACGCCGATTATGCGCCGGTTCACGTTTCTACCGAGACTCGCTTCTGTTTTGACACTCTCCTGCTTTGCCTTGACGCTTGCACGGTAATCACTTAGTGTTTTTTGTTCGCCAGGGAGCCTGCCATGCAAAAACACTTCCTAGTTTTGAGCGCCGCCGCGGCACTTGCTGTCGCCGCACCCATCGCCGAGGGACAAGCCGCACCAGAATACCGGCTGACCAACGACGTTCCGGGGGACTGGCCAAAACAAGCCGTGCGCGCACCGCACGGCATGGTGGCGACGGACGAAGAGCTCGGTTCGCAAGCAGGGGTGGAAATTCTGAAGCGCGGCGGGAATGCCGTGGATGCGGCGGTGGCTACCGGATTCGCGTTGGCGGTAGTGGAGCCGGCAGCGGGAAATATCGGCGGCGGCGGATTCATGCTGGTGCGTTTGGCGGACGGCCGCACGACCTTTTTTGATTACCGCGAAGTCGCACCGGGCAAAGCCACGCGCGACATGTACATCGGGCCGGACGGAAAGCTCGACAAAGTGGCGTCCGTGATCGGCTACAAATCCTTTGCCGTGCCCGGAACGGTGGCGGGACTCGAACTCGCTCTGAAAACGTACGGAAAACTCAAACTTGCGGAAGTAATGCAACCGGCGATTCACCTGGCGGAAGATGGATTTCCGGTCAGCGAAAAACTGGCGCGCCAATTAGAGGATCAACGCGCCGAATTGCAACAATTCGCGGTGAGCCGGCGCATCTTTCTGAACGACGGCAAGATGTTTCACGCCGGCGACACGTTCCGCCAGCCGGAACTGGCCGCAACGCTGAAGCGCATCGCAAAAAACGGAGCGGCGGAGTTTTACAGCGGCGAAACGGCGAAGATGATCGTCGGCGATACGCAGAGCCTCGGCGGGCTCATCACCATGGATGATTTGGCGCAATATCAGCCGAAAGTCCGCGAGGCCTTGCGTGCGAGCTACGACTATGACGGGCACAAATGGGACGTCATCACGTCGCCGCCGCCAAGTTCGGGCGGAGTGGCGATCATTGAAGCGATGAACATGCTGCAAGGCGTGCCGCTGAAGGGCTGGGACGATCCGCAAAGCGTGCACATGGTGGTGGAAACGATGCGGAGGGTATTCGCGGACCGCGCGGCGTATTTAGCGGATCCGGATTTCGCGAAGGTGCCGGTGGCGGGCCTTACCAGCGAGTGCTACGCGAAGGAACTGGAGCAAACCATCGATCCGGCGCGCGCGTCTTCAAGCAAAGACGTAAAGGCAGGAACGCCGCACGTCTGCGGAGTAGAGGCTTCGGGCAGCGCGCCGGCGGGAATCAGCACGAACGACGGCATGAACACGACGCATTTTTCTGTAGTCGACGCGGCGGGGAACGCCGTGGCCAGCACTTACACGCTGAATAACAGCTACGGTTCGCATGTGACGACGTCGGCGGGCTTTCTCCTGAACGATGAGATGGATGACTTCACCACGCAGCCGGGCGTGCCGAATGCACTTTTCGGATTGATGCAATCGGAAGCGAATGCGATTGCGCCAGGGCATCGGCCTCTGAGTTCGATGGTTCCGACGATTCTGCTGCGTGACGGCAAATTGAGCTTCGTAACTGGTTCGCCCGGCGGGCCGACGATTATTTCCGCCACGCTACTGAGCGTTCTAAACTGGATGCGACTGGGGATGGACGCGCAATCGGCCATTAACGCGCCGCGCTTCCACCACCAGTGGATGCCCGACGTGATCATCATGGAGAAGGATATTCCGGCGAGCCTAGAGTCGGCGCTGAACGTGGAAGGTTACCAGACGCGACGGCGCGGACACATCGGACTGGTGAACGCGATCGGCGTAGATCCGAAAACGGGAGAGCGGCTGGGCGCCGCTGATCCGCGGGACAAAGGCGCGGCGGTCGGGTACTGAGACTTTTTGCGGAACCGCCGTGCGACAGAATCCGTAAGGTAGAGAGTAGAAAAGCAGGGCAATCATAGGAGCACGCAGCGCAAGGACCTATGCGACGAATCCTCTCGACCTACCTGTTCGTTTCGCGAAAATTGCACATCGAAATGCTCGGGCAGATTGCCGAAGCGGGATTTGAAGCGCTAGAAATCTTCGCGACGCGCAGCCACTTCGACTACACGACAAAACAGGAAATTGAAGCGACGGCGAGCGCGCTGGCGAAACACCACCTCACGGTGGCGTCGCTGCACGCACCAACGAGCCGGGATTTGAGCGCCACGCGCGAAGGCGGAGCGCCGCTTTCCATTTGCGAGGTGGAACGCGTGCGGCGAGTTGAAGCCATGGACGAGTTGAAGCGCGTGATTGACGTGGCGGAAGTGCTGCCGTATTCGCGGTTGATCCTGCACATGGGCGGGCCCCGTGAAGCGGCCGACCCGCGCAAGCGCGATGCCGCGTTAAGTTCGCTGGAGCATCTGGTACTGCATGCGCGGCACGTCGGAGTGACGATCGCGGTGGAAAATACGACCAGCGAAATGGGCGATCCGGCGTACCTGCGCTCGTTTGTGGATGAAACGCGGCTGACGGGATTGCGGTTTAATTTCGACATCGGGCACGCGCACCTTGCGGACGGCCCGGAAAATGAGCGCATCGAGAAAGCATTTACATCGATGCGCGAGCTGGTGGTCTCCGCGCACATTCACGACAATCACGGCGAAAAGGACGAGCACCTGCCGCCGTATGAGGGATCGATCGACTGGGAAGCGGCGGTAAAGGCGCTGAAGAGCGCGCCCGACGCGGAGCTGCCGCTCACCCTGGAATTAAAAGAGCGGACGGGGCACGACGCGCCGAGCGTTCCTGAGCAGTTGAAGAGCGCAGGAGACGCGCTAGACAAATTCGAGCGGGAGTGGAGCTAGAGGTCAGAAATGGACTACAATTCTGACTATGGTCTATAATATGGTCAGGTGAACAACCCATGGAAGAGATTTCTATTTCTGAGTTCAAAGCCAAATGCACTGCTCTCGTAGACCGCGTTTCCAAAACCAAGGAACCGATCCGCATCATCCGCCACGGCAAGCCCGTCGTCGACGTCGTCCCGGCAGCACGGGCGGTGGACCGCGCCGCTTGGATTGGGTGCCTCGAGGGAAAAATCAAAATCCTGGGTGATATCGTTTCCCCAGTGATCGATCTCGATGAGATTGAGGCCCTCCGCGATTGAAACTGCTATTGGACACGCACGTCTGGATCTGGCTCGTTCAAAGCCCTAAGCGACTCGGAGCACACGCTGCAAGGCAATTGGCCGACACCGCAAACGAGCTTTGGCTCTCGCCAGTAAGTACATGGGAAGTCCTGATGTTACATCGCAAGAAGCGGCTTTTCCTGCCAGCGGATCCCAACGACTGGCTCCCGCAGGCTCTGGCGGGTATCCAACGCCACGCGCCGCTTACTCACGAGATCGTGATGGCGGCAGAGAAGCTCACACTACACAGGGATCCCGCCGACCGCTTCCTCGCGGCCACTGCGCAGGTACACGACCTGGTCCTGGTGACGGCGGACCGGCGTCTGCTCGGTCTTGAAGACATCCGCACTATGGCAAATCGTTGACTGCTGCTTGTTTCGTCTCTAGAAGGCTCCCTGTGATGAATCGTCCGCACCACCGCCGGACAATCCTGGTTTTCGGGATGTTCGGCGCGGTGCTTGTTTGGGGATGCGCTGGAAAACAGGCGCAATCTCCGGCGGATGCGCCACGCCTAGTTCCCGGCGTCACGCTGCGAGACGTCACGTTTCGCAGTACCGCGCTAAACAGAAACATGACCTACCGTGTGATCCTTCCGGCAAGCGTCGGCCAAGACGAGAAACTGCCTGTCATCTACTTGCTTCACGGCGGTGGGGGAGGCTATCGCGACTGGTCGAATTATTCCGATGTAGCGCAGTTCGCGGCGCGGGGTTTGATCCTGGTAATGCCGGAAGGTAATTCTTCGTATTACACGAACTCAGCGACGGTGCCGGGCGACCGGTTTGAAGATTACATCGTGAAAGACTTGATTTCCGATGTGGAGGGCAGATTGCCCGCGGCCGCAGGACGCGCGAATCGCGCCATCGTGGGAGTATCTATGGGTGGATTCGGGGCCGTGAAGATCGCGCTTCGTTATCCAGGGCGGTATGCCTTCGCGGGCGGACTAAGTCCGGCGCTGGATGTTCCGACCCGCCCTTTTTCCATCAAGCGAATTGCACAATGGCGGTTCCACAGCGCCATCTTCGGGCCCGAAGGCAGCGAAACCAGGAAAGAGAACGACCCGTTCCTGCTCGCGCTATCGGCAAATCCCGCGGCCGTGCCGTACTTCTTCCTGACGTGCGGCGATAAAGAGGGCCTGCTACCTGCAAACCAAGATTTTGCTCGGTTGCTTCACAAACGCGGTTTCAGCTTCGAGTTTCATGTGGTTTCCGGCGATCACAATTGGACACAGTGGAGCCAACAGGTGCCGAATGTGTTTCAAACGCTGATGGCCCGTATGAAGCCGAACCACTAAATTGCGCCGCCGAATAAGCAATTTCCGGCCTATTTAGAAAGCAGCTCCTGTTTGGGAGATGATACTGCGTCTCTGCTAGACTTACCGTTTCGATTTTAGTCACCAAACTTAATTATGGCGACGATCACCATCGAACAGGCGGGAAAGTACGACGGACAGGAAGTGACGCTGAAGGGTTGGCTGTACAACCTGCGCGAATCGGGGAAGCTGCTCTTCCCGATTTTTCGCGACGGCACAGGCATCATGCAGGGAGTATGCGCGCTGAAAGAAAGCCCGGAAGCGTTCGAAGCGCTGAAAGGATTGACGCAGGAATCGAGCGTGGTGGTGACGGGAAAAATCCGCGCGGAGAAGCGCGCGCCGGGCGGCTACGAAATCGGTGTCAGCAAAATACAAGTGGTGCAGAAAGTTTCCGAAGCCACGCCATTTCCCATTCAACTGAAGGAGCATGGCGTCGATTTTCTGCTGGACCAACGCCATTTGTGGATCCGCACGCCGCGGCAGGCGGCAATTCTGCGCATCCGCGCGGAAGCGATCCGCGCGGCGCGCGAATACATGGACGCGCAGGGCTACACGCTGACGGATTCGCCGATGTTCACGCCGGCAGCTTGCGAAGGCACTTCCACACTTTTCGAAGTGAACTACATTGACGACCAGAAAGCGTACCTGACGCAGTCCGGGCAGCTGTATGTGGAAGCGACGGCGATGGCGCTGGGCAAGGTGTACACGTTTGGGCCGACGTTTCGCGCAGAGAAATCAAAGACGCGGCGGCACCTGACGGAATTCTGGATGCTGGAGCCGGAAGCGGCGTACGTGGAGTTCGAAGAAATCATGGCGCTCGGCGAGGGGCTGGTGAGCGCGATCGTGCAGGGCGTGCTGAAGAATAAGTCGCGCGAACTGGAACAGCTCAAACGGGACACGAAGCCGCTGGAAAACGTGAAGCCGCCGTTTCCGCGCATCAGCTACGAAGAAGCCGTGAGCGTGCTGCAAAAGGCGGGAAATCCCGCGAAGTTTGGCGACGATTTCGGCGGCGACGAAGAGACGCTGATTTCGAAAAATTTCGACCGGCCAGTGATCATTCATCATTACCCGAGCGCGATCAAAGCATTTTACATGCAGCCGGATGCGCAACGGCCGGAGCTGGCGCTGGCGTTCGACATGATTGCCCCGGAGGGCTATGGCGAAATCATCGGCGGGAGCCAGCGCATCCACGATTACGATTTGCTGCTGAAGCGGCTGCACGAATACAAGCTGCCGGAAGAGGCGTTTCAGTGGTATCTGGATTTGCGGCGCTACGGGAGCGTGCCGCATTCAGGATTTGGCATGGGCCTGGAGCGCACGGTGGCGTGGATTTGCGGCGCGGAGCACATTCGCGAAGTCATTCCCTTCCCGCGAATGATTTACCGCGTGTATCCTTGAGCGGGGTAGTGAGCTTCGCGATCCGCGGTTTCACAGCTGCTGCGGTGACAAGCGCAGTCTAAAAAGTGAATGGTGACGCGTGACCGGTACGTCCGCGTTTGGGGCACAGCGCGCAGCCTCAGGAGCTAAAGCCCTGTGACGCCGCACTTTTTCCGGCACGGCTAAAGCCGTGCCCCGACGGACTGGAATTATGGCGCAAAAAGTCAGAATTATTGGGGTACCCATGGACCTGGGCCAATCGCGCCGCGGCGTGGATATGGGGCCTTCGGCGCTGCGCGGAGCGGGCTTGCAAGCGCGCATCAAGCAGCTGGGCCCCACCGTGGAAGACATCGGCAACCTGGAAGTGAAACAGCCGGAAGAAATGCACGTCGGCGAAAAACGCGCGAAATATTTGCAGGAGATTGCGGAGACGTGCCAGGACATCGCGGTCACGGTAGACAAATCGCTGGAGGAAGGGTTTTTGCCGCTGGTGCTGGGCGGGGACCACTCAATTGCGGTAGGAGTCGCGGCAGGCGTGGCGTCGCACTACCGAAAAGATAAAAAAGAGATCGGCTACTTGTGGCTGGACGCGCACGGGGACATGAACACTCCGGAGTCCTCGCCTTCGGGAAACATTCACGGGATGCCGCTGGCGGCGATTATGGGTTATGGCGCGCCGGAGCTGGTGGACTTGATGGGCTTTAAGCCCAAAGCGGAGCCGGGGAATATCGTGATTGTCGGTGCGCGGGATCTTGATGCGCAGGAACGGAAGATCGTAAAGAAATCGGGGATTCACGTCTTCACGATGCGCGACATTGATGAGCGCGGAATGCGGGAAGTGATGTCCGACGCGTTGAAGTATGCCATGGACGACACGGCGGGGATCGCGGTGAGCCTGGATATGGACTTTGTGGATCCGAGCGACGCGCCGGGAGTCGGAACGCCGGTGCGAGGGGGAGTGACGTACCGCGAGGCGCATCTGGCGATGGAGATGATTGCGGACACGGAGGCGATGGTTTCGCTCGAAGTCGTGGAGATAAATCCCATCATTGACGAGCACAACCGGACGGCGCTGCTGGGAGTTGAGCTGGTGCTCTCGGCGCTGGGGAAGAAAATTCTGTAGCGCCGCAACTTATTCAGATCGCAGCAGCGTGACGGGCTCGATGCGGGCGGCGCGGAGAGCGGGCAAATAGCCCGCTAGGAGCGCGACGGCAGCCAAGACAGCGATCATGGCGCCGAAGGTAAGCGGATCGGTCGGAGTTACCCCGTATAAAAGAGAGGCAGCCAGGCGCGTGGCGAGAAGCGCGCCGACGACTCCTATCACCGCGCCGATGGCGGCCAAGCGCAATGTTTCGCCGAGAATGAGCTGGCGCACCGTGCCTGGCGAAGCACCGAGAGCCATGCGGATGCCGATTTCGTTTTTGCGCTGGCTCACCGAATAGGAAATCACCGCGTAAATTCCCAATGACGCAAGGATCAACGCGAAGCCCGCGAATCCACCGAGCAAGATCACCACGAAGCGGCGCGGAGAGGCGGCGCGATCCACGAGCGTTTGCAGGGTGCGGAGATTCGATGTTGGGAGGTTCGGTTCGACGGGAAGAAGAGCTTCGCGAATTCGCGACGCCAGTACCGCCGTAGGCATCGAACTTCTCACTACCAAGTCCACTGACCCATAATCCTGCGTCTGCCGAATGGGAAGATAGAACTCGTTGCCGGAACCTTCTTCGAGCGACATGTGGCGCACGTCGCCAACGACGCCAACGATGGTGCGCTCGGGATCGATCAACAGGACTTTGCCGAGCGGATCTTCGCCGCCGGGAAAGAGGCTGCGCGCGGCGGTTGCGTTGATGATGACCACCTTCAACGCGCCGGTGGTGTCGCGTTCGGTGAAGTCGCGTCCGGCTTTCAGCGGAATGCCCATGGCGCGGAAGTAGCCGTCGCTGATGATGCGAGGAAAACCGAAGGGGTACGTCTCGGGAGTGTACTGCACGCCTTTCACGGCGAGTCCCCAACTGCGATTGCGGCCAAGCGGCAAGGCGTCGGAGAGGCCCGCGGCTTCGATGCCGGGGACGCTGAGCACGTCGTGCAGGGCTTCGGTGTAGTAGGCGTTCTTCTGCTCCTGCGTTTTGTAGGAGTCGTTGGGATCGATGCGAACGGCCGCGGCGCGCTCGGGGTGAAAACCGAGGTTGACGTCGAGGACGTGCAAGAAGCTGCGAATCAGCAGACCGGCGCCGGCGAGCAACACACATGCGAGGGAAATTTCGGCGACGACTAATGCGCTGCGCATCCAAGCGTGACCACGGCCCTGGCTTGAGCCGCGGCTGGTGTCTTTCAGTGCGTCGTGAAGCGTCAACTCTGACGCGGACCAGGCGGGGGCTAAGCCAAAGACCAGGCCAGTGAGAACCGCGACAAGGATGCTGAAGCCGAGAGAGGCGCCATCCACGCGGACGTCTTCGAGCAGCGGAATTTTCATGGCGGAGAGATGCGTCAGGACGCGCGCGCCGGCGAACGCCAAGCCGACACCGAGCACCGCGCCGCTGCAAGAGAGCAGCACGCTTTCGGTGAGGATTTGTCCCAAAAGATGATGCCGCTCCGCCCCGAGCGCGACGCGGATGGCAATTTCTTTTCGGCGCGCGGCGGAACGCGCGAGGAGCAAGTTCGACAAGTTCGCGCAGACGATGAGCATCACCACGCCGACAGCGGACGCCAGGACGAGCAAAGCGGGGCGCAATCTTCCGCTGACGTGCTGCGCGAGCATCGAGAGCTTAGGGTCGAAGTCGTTCATGTCTTTGTGCGCGTCCTGGAGTTGCTTGCCAAGGATGGTGGCTTCCGCCTGCGCGGTGCCGAGCGTGGCGCGTGGCTTCAGGCGTCCGACAATCGCGATGGTGTTGCCCCAGCGGTTGGTCTCTTTCGAAAGTGGGAAGGGCTCGTACATGTCCACATTCGTGCCGGGAGCGAAAATCGTGCCGAAATCGAACCACGCGGGAAGCACGCCGACGATCGTGATGGGGCCGCCGTCAAACGGAATTGCGCGCCCGATAATGTTGGGGTCGGCGCCAAAACGGCGGTGCCAGAGCGCGTCGCTCAGTATGGCCACGCGCGGGCCATTCCACTTGCATTCTTCGGCGCTGAATTGGCGGCCGAGTTGCGGCTCGACGCCGAGCAGCGGGAAGAAATTCTGCGTTACGGGGATGCTCGTCAGGCGCTCGGCCTGGCCGTCGCCGATGAGCTTCGCGTCGCCAACGCCATAAAACGCCATGTAAGCGCCGAGGTCGTCGAACGATTGGTTTTTCTCGCGGAATTCGAGGAGGTAGTTGACCTGCACGGTTTTTCCAGACATGTCGTTCGTATCGTCCGAGTGATTGGCCATCCAGACCAGTCGGCCGGGATCGCGAAACGGCAGCGGCCGAATCAAGATGGCGTTCACGACGCTGAAGATGGTGCAGCTAGCGCCGACACCAAGACCCACGATCAGGATTGCAAAAACCGTGAAGCCGTAGTCGCGCCGCATGGTGCGAAGCGCGTACGCCACATCCCGCCGGAAATTCTCGAAAAACACGCTGCCGCCGCGAGCGTCTGGTGCAGACACGAGTCCTCCCGTGCACGTCCCACGGTTGTAGACGATGGAAAACACAAAAGGTTCCGTCGCTCACGCGTGGTTAGTTGACGTTCGCGAACCTTTGGCTTACTTCGCCCGCGACATCTCTCCGCCGTTGCCCTATAACTAAGAGTGGCCCAAGCCAGACCAGAGTAGACGAACGACTGCCATGACCCCTGCGAACAAACGATTGCGTGTCGGTGTCCTTTTCGGCGGACGCTCCGGCGAACACGAAGTTTCGCTGGCTTCCGCCGCCTCGGTGATCCGCGGACTGGACCCCGACAAATACGAAGCCGTGCCGATCGGCATTACGAAGGAGGGCCACTGGCTCGTGGGCCAGGGCGCGCAAAAGCTGCTGCCGGAAGTCCTGCGCACCGGGCAGCGCGTCACGATGACTGCAGATCCTACAGATGCGGCGCTGGTGCGCTTGGATGGCAGCGGCGGCGGGCAGAGGATTGATGTGGTTTTTCCGGTGATGCACGGCACGTTTGGCGAGGACGGAACGATTCAGGGACTGCTCGATCTCGCGGGATTGCCGTTTGTTGGCGCGGGCGTGCTCGGCTCCGCGGTGGCGATGGACAAAGATGTGGCGAAGAAACTCTTGCGCGCGGCGAAGATTCCGGTGGTGCCGTGGCTCGCGATTCGAAGGGATGAGTGGGAACGAAATCCCGCGGAAGTGACGCAGAGGATCGAAAAAGAATTTACTTATCCGGTGTTCCTCAAGCCGGCCACGCTGGGCTCATCGGTGGGCATGACGAAAGTGCATGCTCACGACGAGCTGGCTACGGGACTCAATTTGGCCGCCGAATTCGCGATGAAGATCATGGTTGAAAAGGCGGTGAACGCGCGCGAAATCGAAGTTTCGGTACTGGGAAACCACGAGCCGCAGGCTTCGATCCCCGGAGAAATCGTGCCGCATCGCGAGTTTTACGATTACGCCGCAAAATACCTCGAAGAGGGCACGCAGCTGCTGATTCCGGCGCAGCTCAAACCGGCGCAGGTGAAGAAATTCCAGCAATACGCCGTCGAAGCGTTTCGCGCGCTCGAACTTGACGGCATGGCACGCGTGGATTTTTTCCTGGAAAAAGAAGGCGGGAAAATCTACCTGAACGAAGTGAATACGATTCCGGGCTTTACTTCCATCAGCATGTATCCCAAGTTGTGGGAAGCCAGCGGGATTCCCTTTGCGAAGCTGATTGACAAGCTCATCGAGCTGGCGCTCGAGCAACACGCCGAGAAAGCGCGAACGAAGTATGCGATCGAGCTGCCCGCCGGCGCCTCCGGCGCCCTGGAAGCTTAGTCTGTCGTGGCGACTAGGAAGATGAACGCCGGACCCATACTCATATTTCTGGTGGTAGTGGAGATGTTTTTGAGCCTCGCATACGGCTACAGCGAGCCGTTCGGGCAGAGCCGCGCTAAAATGATGCGCGCAAGCCACGAGTACGTCGAGCATTCGACGCCTCAGAACAAAGCGGCCATGGATGCAGAATGGGAACGATTCTATGCACCCGAGCGGCGACGAAACCGCTTTGTTCTTGGTTTGTTGATCGCGAATTCCTGTTTGCTCGCGGCGGTCACTTACAAGCTTGTGCGACCGAAGAAGCAGTGACGACAGCCCACAAATACTCCTCGCTTTTCATCGCGGTGCGAACACGCTAGATTTATAGAGGACCGAAATGAGGTCCACTTGCCTCGCAGGGCAGGAGACACAGGAATGTCACTTCTCGAACCACCGCCAGATCTGCAAAAACGGCCGCGGGCGCTGGCCTTCACGCTGGCCGCGTCCGTCATTATTGCCATAATCGCCGTGTGGTTCTGGCTGCGTTTTTATCCCGAAAAGAAAGCCGCGGAGAATTTTTTCAACGCGGTGGTGGCCGGGGACATGAGCCACGCGTATCAACTGTGGCAGCCCGGCCCGAGCTACAAGATGCAGGACTTCGTGGCGGACTGGGGACCGAACGGCTACTACGGGCCGGTGAAGAGCTACGAAATCATGAAAGCGCGCTCGCCGCACGGTACGAGTACGAGCGTGGAAGTGCGCGTGGCGATAAGCCCGTTCGTTCCCATGCCCGGCGCGAACGATCCCGAGAAATCGCAAAAAACCAAAGTTGTTTCGGTGTGGGTGGACACCAAGGATAAGTCCCTCAGCTTCCCGCCGTAGGACCGTTCTGTCGGTCCGGGTAAACGACTACACAATAACGCCGTAAAGTCCATGCTTTGGAGCTTCAAGAACTTCTTTCATCGGAAGATCAAATGTTCCCGTTCGGCCGGTCACGTTTTCGCGGACGCGGAATCGGACAAAACTCGCTCCGGCCGGAATGTGTGAAACGATCGAGAGCTCTAACGGCTGATTCAATCGCATCCAGTCGTCTCCCTTGTTCCTCGCGACGGAAAACTCGTGAGCTTCTGTCCCGAGAATTTTCTCTTCCGTTGAAAAATATGCAAGCCAGACGGTTACCTCCGACTCCTCTGGCGATTCCGGCGTTACCAACCAATCCAGAGTGTCGCCGTCGAGCTTAATCGTAAAGTTGGCGACCTCTGAAGTGTTCTGGTAGGTGGCGCCATTTGCTTGGAACGCAATTGGTGACCGGTCCGCGCCTTCCGGCGCCTCGATTTCCGAAAAGGGCGTATCCGCTTTCGAGCCTTCAGTTTTCTCAGTCACGCTGTAACGAACGGGATTTGGCTTCACTGAATATCCGGAGCGGCACGCCAGTGTAATTTCCCCGTGTTTTTCGGCAGCCTCCTTCGCAAGCCTAACCGTTACGTCATGCCATTCGTCCCGCGTTGGCGGAAACCACGCGAGGACATATCGCGAATGCAGCCCAGCTACAACCCTTCGCAAAGACTCGCCGGCCGCTATGTCTGCAGAAATCGATTCTCCTCCGGTTGCCTCACTGAGGTATGGCAGCAAAGAAATCTTCGCGTCGGAGGAAGGATGGGAATCACGCCGCTCCGGGGCGACATCATAGACGACGGCGGTGGTGTGGGATAGAACATCGCGGGCCAACGTTTCTGCATCCCGTTTGGTCACAGAAACTTCGGCAGGTCGTAGAAACACAATTGCTGGAACTGGAGCCGCGCCGGAAACGGGCAGGTTCGCGTGGAGGAGTTGAAGCGTTTTCCGCAGGCGTTCAAGATTTGTTCCGTGGGGGCGCGTGTTCGCAACGAATCGAAGCGCATGATCGAGTGCGGCCGCGGCCGCATCTCGATTTAGCGTCGGAGTTAGGGTGATTTCGGCGTCGCTCCCGCACATCTGCGCCACGCCAACTGAATCCTCAGCTCGAAGTTCTTTCATAACACGATCGATCGACGCGGAAGTCTCCGAGTCCGTTTGCCGATTCCGGTAATCTTTACTCGGCGAGCAGCCAGCAATGAACCATATAGCAATTGGATCGAGCCCATCGATGCGAAAATAGCTGATGCGCACGGGCTCCCCGCTGTCCGTAACATCGAAATCCGCCGCAGCAAGATCGGTGATCGGTCCGCCCGTCTTTTTGTCATTCACCTGCAGATTGAACACAACCAAGTTAACGACATTTCCGAAAACCTGCGCCGGATGAATGGCTCGGTCAATGAGCCAGTTCAGCGCCATTATGGACGCGGCTAGCGAAACCGGAACGAACCAGCGAGGCCGCAACGGCAGGATTGGGGCTTTGAAGTGCGGAATAGATTTCATCGGGCTACCGTCGTCAGATGCAAATCAGATCAGCCGCGTTTTCTGCTTGGAGGCGTAAGAATGTGCTAGACCCTCAGCTCTGCAAGAGCGTGCTCGAGTTCGTGCGGGCTAACGGTGGCGGTGCCTAACTTGCCGACGACGACGCCGGCGGCGGCGTTGGCAAGCATGGCAGCGTCGGGCACGGATGCGCCGGCAGCCACCGCCAACGACAAAACGCTGAGCACGGTGTCTCCCGCGCCGGTGACGTCAAACACCTGGCGGCCGGCGGCGCCATGCTCCACGCCGCTCTGGCCCACGCGGGCGTAGGTAACTTCAAAACTCGTCGCAGGAATCCAGCGCGGCTTCGCCGCGCCTTCTTCCAGCACACCCATGCCGTCGCGGCCTCGCGTAATCACGACGGCGCCAGCCGCAAAATGCGACAACAGATTGTTCAGCGCATCCGCAATCGACTTCTCGTCTTGCAGCGCATGCGTCACGAATCTCCCCGCCTCCGCAAGGTTACAGGTCACCACGCGTGCGCCGCGATGTGCAAGGAGGCGCGGCTTCTTCGGGCTCACAAAGACCGGCACTTTCTGTTTGTGGCAGAGGCCCATGACGCGCTCGGAAAGCGAATCCGTGATAACACCCTTGTCGTAATCGGAAAGCACGAGGCCGTCGAGGGTCTTTGCGGTTTCCGCGAACTTGCGAAAGATTTTGTCCTCGGTGGCGCGGCTGAGGGCATCGCGGCGCTCGCGGTCCACGCGCACAATCTGCTGGTGCCGGGCGATGATGCGGGTTTTTACGGTGGTAACGCGCGCGGAATCCGCCAGCACGCCGCGGTCGGCAACCCCGAGATCGCGGAGGCAGGCTCGCAAAGCGCGGCCTGCTTCATCGTCGCTGTTTTTCGCGGCGCCGATGACGCCGAAGACGGCAACCTTCGCGCCGAGCGACGCGAGATTTGCGGCGACGTTTCCCGCGCCGCCGGGAAACTCCTCTTGCTTTTCAAAATCGATTACCGGAACGGCCGCTTCCGGCGAAAGGCGCGTGGCGGTGCCCCACAAATAGCGGTCGAGCATCAGGTCGCCCAGCACGGCGATGCGCTTGCCGCGGAGCTTGGGAATCAGGTGCTGCAATCGTGCGATGGTTTCTGCGGAGTCCTTCGTCATGGGCGGCGTGTTATTTTGGCTCGGGTATTCCGATCGCGAATCAAGACGCTTCTATTTTCGCTTCTTCCGGCAGCATCACCGGAATTTCGTCGCGCACCGGATACACGCGATGGCACGTTTCACACTTCAGCCCGCTGTCGTCCGCGGTCAGCTTCACCGGCGTCTTGCACACCGGACAAACCAAAATGTCCAGCAACTCCTTTGGAATGGCCATTGCTCAAATCCCCCAAAATCCGTGCGAGTAGAACGGCTTTAGCGCGCCCTCGCACTCTACCAGAGCGACTGCAATTCTCAGCCATTTTCTTGCGCGGGGCTAGGTGTTGCTCGCAACTTTCTTAGCGCGTCCCAAAACGCCGCCAGGGCTGCGGACGTCAAAAGCATTACGACCGGATCGATGGGATGGCGATACCGCAAGTCCGCGTGCGTCAGGTAATAGAGGCAAGGGAAAACGACGGGAAACACTGCCGCAGCGAGGGCGCCCGGAGCGTTGCGCCAAAACAAGATCACGACTCCTGCGGCTGCCGCGATCCCGGTGAGACCACTCGCCAGCAAAATCAAACGAATCAGCCACGAGCCGCTGTCGCGGCCATTTTTTACCGGCGCATGCGTTCCGAGCCAGAAATCGAGAAATCTTCGCGCGGTAAGTTGCGCTTCGAGCGCTGGATGGGTTGCGATGAAGTTCTTTGCGAGCTCCCACTTTTCGTGCATGTAGGCCGGCTCGCCTAATTGCGCATAGCGGCGCGCCTCTTCCGTGCGTGTGATTGCGCGCCGGCCGCCGACAGCGTGCTCCTCAAAAATGTCATTGTTGCCGAGCCACAGTTCGAACGGCAGATTCGAACGCAACGGGATCAGCTGGTGAAATACGATGTAATTTCGGATGGTCCACGGAAGGCAGCAAAGCGCCGCGATTCCCGCTGCCAGCAGCGCTTGCGTCCATGCGCGCTTGCCCGCGCGACGAGCGCGAAGCCCAGCCCACGCGAGCAAAAACGGAAGCAGCGATCCGAGCGACGGATTCGTGAGAAGCGTGAGGCCCCAGAGTAATCCGTAAATGCACCAATCGCGCCGACGCGCAGAGCCGGCCACAACCAACGTCGCCCAAAGAATTGCTGCGGCCAGCAAAGCGGCGAGCGACGTGTCCCAGACCCACTCGAATGGAATCAATATCGCGTTCGGAAAAATGGCCCAAAGCCAGCCTGCCGCGCTTGCGACCCCGAGGCCCCAGATGCGCTTCCCTGCGAAGAAAATCGGGACGCAGGCTGCCGATGAAAAGAGGATATTCAGCGTGACCGCGGCAAAAAACGCCTGGGCAGTAAAGGCGCCGCAAAGTTTGAATATGCCTGCGAGAATCAGAGGATAGACCGGCGCAAGCCATGCTGTGGAACCAGTTTCGCCGCTAAAGACATTGCTGAACCCTTTCCCGCCGGCGAGGGCGAACGCGATGTTCCCCGCTTCGTTCTGAAACGGCGCGATGCGCAGCGCTTCGCGGGGAATTTTGCTCGCCTGGTCACAGGCGAAGCCGATCCGCGCACCTAGCGCGACGATGGCAATCAACGCGAGCGAGGTCGCCGCGTTCCGGATTAATCTCCAAAATGCCATTTCGCCGAGTCTTTTCCTTATAGCACGCGCCGCAAACCTGGTTCCGCTGCCAAGCCGCCACGAATCGCGCCGATACAATTCGATTCGCGCCGCCCTGTTTCACGCCGCGAACAATGTAATCGCTGCCGTTTTCCGCGGCAAGCATGCTCGTGCGATTCACGCTACAATAAAAGGGTTATGCTCTCGGTCAACAACATATCCATGCGGTTTGGCCCGCAAGTGCTCTTCGAAGACGTGACCTGCACGTTCTCGGCGGGACGCCGCTACGCGGTCACCGGCCCCAACGGCTCCGGCAAGTCCACGTTCATGAAAATCATCACCGGCGAAATCGAGCCGACGAAAGGGACCGTGACGCGGCCGAAACGAATGGGCGTGCTGCGCCAGGATCAGTTCGCTTTCGACGAGTTTCGTGTGATTGACACCGTGATTATGGGCAATGGCGCACTGTGGGCGGCGCTGCAGGAGCGCGACAAACTTTACGAGAAACCCCATGAGGAGCTCTCGGACGCCGACGGCATGCGTTTGGGGGAACTCGAAGGGATTATCGGCGAGGAAGGCGGCTACACCGCGGAATCGGACGCGGGCATGCTGCTCGACGGCCTGGACGTCGAGAGCAGTTTGCACGAACGCAAAATGGGAGAACTGCAAGGCGGGCAGAAAGTTCGCGTGCTGCTCGCGCAGGCGCTCTTTGGAAATCCCGGCGCGCTGCTGCTGGACGAGCCGACCAACAACCTGGACCTCGATTCCGTCCACTGGCTGCAGAAATATCTGACGGAATACGAAGGCGTGCTCATCGTCATCTCGCACGACCGCCATTTTCTGAACAGCGTGTGCACGCACACCGCGGACATCGACTACGAAACGATCATCATGTACAACGGCGGCTACGACGACATGGTGGTCGCGAAGACGCACGTGCGCACACGAATAGAAGCGGAAAACGCACAGCGCGAAAAGAAAATCTCGCAATTGCAGGAATTCATCGCGCGCTTTTCCGCCGGTACGCGTTCCGCCCAGGCCACCTCGCGCAAGAAGGAAGTCGAGCGGCTGCAGACGACGGAGCTGGCGAGGTCGAACATTCAGCGTCCGTACATCAAGTTCGACATGAAACGGAATTCGGGAAAGCATCCGCTAGAGATTCGCAGCGTCGAAAAATCGTACGACGGCCACAAGGTCATTCCGAAGTTTTCCGCGGAAGTGCATCGGCACGAAAAGATCGCGCTGATGGGGCGCAACGGAGCGGGGAAAACGACGCTGCTGAAATCGCTGGTGCTCAACGCGCCCGGATATATCGAAGATGAGGACCGCAGATTTCAAATTAACCACGGCGAAGTGCGCTGGGGGCATGAAGTGGCGGTCGGCTATTTTGCGCAGGACCACGGCGAATCGATTACCAAAGGCATGACCGCCATCGAATGGCTCTGGCAGTTCGATCCCGCCGCGAACCAGCAGGAATTGCGCGGCCTGATGGGACAAATGCTTTTCAGCGGCGACGACGCGCTCAAGCCAACCGCAACGCTTTCCGGAGGCGAGAGGGCACGGCTGATTTTCTGCCGGCTTATGCTGCAAAAACCGAATTTCCTGGTGCTCGACGAGCCGACCAACCACCTGGATCTCGAATCCATCAACGCGCTGAATATTTCGTTGCAGCGCTACGATGGCACGGTGCTGTTAGTCACGCACGACCACGACGTGATCGATGAAGTGGCCACGCGCATCTGGCACTTCCACGACGGAAAGATCGAGGATTTCAAGGGCCACTATGAAGAGTTCAGCGCGTACCAGGAACAAAAAGCCAACGAGCAGAAGAACCTGGTCAACGCAGGCGCGCAGAAGCGGCGCTAGGAACTGCGCCCTGCAATTCTTCCAGGTAAGCACTTTCCAATTACTTGCGCGTAGCCGCTAAGCACGCAGGCTGAAGCCTGCGCGGGGCGGGCGAGACTTCGCCGGCACTACCTGGTCGCGCGGTCGATGAGGCCGGCGATCTGATTGTGCAGGCTCACACGATCTTCGTCGTGCAGGTACATCATGTGGCCGGCGGTGTAGTAGTCCAGCTTCACGTTCTTTTGTAAATCCGCTGGAAGGCCGAGATGCTCCATGGTGAATTCCGTCGCGAAAAACGGAGTGGCCATGTCGTAATAGCCGTTTTCTACTTGCACTTGCAATTTTGGATTGGTGATCATCGCTTGCGCGAGATCACCTTCCACGTTGGGACCGCTCGGGAAAAATCCGCCGCGGCCACGGCCGCCGGTACGCGTCCAGTTCCAGCCGCCGCCACCGCCGCTGGTGTTGTGGTAGACCTTGTCTTTGCCGAACTTAAGCTCGTCGTGATTGTATTCGTTGACCAGCGCGGTGTAGGCGCCGCCCACGGCCGGTCCTTCGGGATCGCCTTGCGCGTTTTCCTCGAGCAGATCGTAGGTGTAGCCGCTAAAACGCGCGTCAATGCGGCCGGTGGTAAGGCCGCGACTACGCTGGAGTTCAGCCATGAACTGACCGAGGTTCACGCGCAGGTCGGCTTTGATCAGATAGTCTTCGCTCAGGCCGGTGAAATAGGAGACGCGCTTCGCCACCGCGGCTTTCTCGCTGGCGCCAAGTTCCGCGCCTTTGAAAAGGGCGGCGCCGTATTCGCCTTGCGCGTATTTGCGGGCTTCGTCGAGGAAGCCGGGAAGGTCGGCGGGGCGATCCTTCAAGACCTTGTGATACCAGGCGACTGCGGCGTAGCTCGGCAGATAGTAAACGTAAGAGCGGTCGTCGCCGGTGGGGAACGTGATGGTTGAAAGGTCGAGAACGGAAGAAATCAGCACGATGCCGTTGAGATGTACGCTATCTCGCTGCTGCAAGTAGTTGCCGAGCGCCGCGGAGCGGAAAGTGCCGTAGCTCTCGCCGATCAGAAATTTCGGCGAATTCCAGCGGTCATTGCGGCTGAGATAGGTGACGATGAACTGGGCGAATGCTTCGACGTCCTCGTCGATGCCGTAAAAGTCTTTTTCCTGCGCTTTGCAGATGGCATGACTATAGCCGGTGCCCATGGCGTCAATGAAGACGAGATCGGTTTTGTCGAGGAGCGTTTCCGCGTTGTCAACCAGCTTGTAGGGAGCGGGCGGAGTGAAGGTGCCGTCAACAGTCCAGGCGCGGCGCGGACCGAAGGCGCCCATGTGCAACCACATGGTTGCGGATCCCGGTCCACCGTTGTAGAGAAATGCAACCGGGCGGTTGCTTAAATCCTTCACGTCACTGCGCGTGTAGGCAACGGAATAGAGCAAGCCGGTCGGATCGCCCTTGTCGTTCTTGAGAAGCGTAGTGCCTGCGGATGCTTTGTACGGAATGGTCTGGCCGCCGATCTTGATGGAATGCTCGGTGACGGACCAATCTTCCTTGGTGGCTTTTTCATCGCACTTGTTTTCGGCGGCAGGCGCAGCAGGCGTGCGTCCTTCGGCCCCGGGCCGTTCCTGAGCCGGAGCGCGATCCGGCAGCGCAACCCACGCGAGAATTCCCACTGCGAACAGCGAGACAAACTTTTTCATTCGATTGCTCCCCTTCAAAATTTCTCTCCGCGTACGAATTATTTGGTGGTGGGATTCTATGTTGGAGGGGAGGCAGAGTCAAAGGAGCAGGGACGTGATTCGTGAACCGCAATGCGTGTAGCGTGATCACCGGGGAGCGAGGGCCACGATGAATCGAGCCCCTACAATTTACCTTTCAGGTGTAATGCCCGAGGCCTGCGCCTCGGGCTCAAGCCGTGTCGCTACAAGAGCAACACAAAAAAAGAGGGGCACGACAACTCGTGCCCCACATTTTGGGTTTCAAGAGATACAGCGACTTCGCATGCTGCGTCGTGGCGCGGGGACGGAAGTCCCCGCCTCCTCGAGCGCCCGAAGGTCAGCCGTTGCCGAGATAGGTGACGTGGACGTAGGTGCCAAGGCGGACGTTGTACGCCAAATACCAGCCGTCGTGGTCGGGATCCTGGAAAATTGAGATTTGGTCGTTCGCCCAATCCCAATCGTCGCAATAGGCATAGTCAACCGACGAGACGCTGAAATAGAAGCCGCCGAACCAGAAGCGTTCGCGATTGCCGCCGGCGATGCGCCAGACGTGGCCGCGGCCGAAGCCACCTTCGAAACGGCCATGTTCCCAGGGATGCTCCAGATGGAAGCGGGCATCGTCGCGGCCGGTGTCATGGCCAACCCATTGGCCGTTGGTATGCACGTGCGGCGCCTCGGGGTGGCCTTCTTTATCGGAATACTTCGGATGATCATCGCGACGCTGGTCGCCGCCATGCTGGTCGTCGCGGTGCTCCGCCGGCGCGGGATGAGGAATGGACTTCACGGCCGGGGGCCCATGACGAGGAACGTAACCGCCCCCGACGTCGTGAGCTGGCCGCCCACCCTGGCCGTGCTTTTCTTGCGCGAGTGCGGGAACGGAACAGAGCAAGCAGAGTGCAAGAATTCCCAGGAGTGATTTCATACGAGCCTCCGAAACATCGTTCGAATCAATTTGCGAAAGCCGATGCTGGGGGCCGTAGTGCGTCGTGCGTGGTCTTGCGTGGTCCCTCATGCGTACAACGAATAAAACACCTGGGCGTGGGCAAAGTTGTTGCCGTGAAGCCGGGGCCGATACGTCAAAAGCTGGGGATTAGACGGCGAGAACAGGGCAACAGGTTACGAGCTAAAGATTGTGGGACGCGCGAAAGTCCCGGACGACAGAGACGGCATCGCGATGCTCCGCGTCCACGAGCGCATTGAGATGACGCATATCGTCGGCGGTGATTTTGCGGGCGAGATCAGCAAGGGCAGCCCGGAGCTGCGGAAATTTTTCGAGGGCGGAAAGGCGAACGACGGGGACGGCATCGTACGGCGGGAAATAGTGGAGGTTATCGTCGAGCGGAACGAGATGGAGCGAGTCAATGAGGCCGTCGCTGGAATTTCCGGCGACAATGTCCACCTGATGATCGACGAGCGCGCGATACAAGAGGCCGAGATCCATGACGCTGGGTTGCGCCGAGAAGTGCAGGCCGTAGCGATCGGACCAGCCGCGAAAGCCGTCGGGACGCTCGAGAAATTCGTAGCCGACGCCGACGCGGAATCGCGGAGCGACGGGAGCAAGGTCGGACATGTTGCGAAGGTGGTAGCGGGCGGCATCGTCCTGGCGGACGACCATGGCGAAAGAGTTGGCGAAGCCGAGCGGCTCGGTAACGTCGAGATGGAACTGGTCGGAGTATTTTTCTTTGACGCGCGCGTAAATGGTAGCGGAGGTGTCAGTTGGCCCGGGGGAATCGTTGAGGACGGCGGTGAGCGCGGTGCCGGTGTATTCGACGTAGAGATCAAGATCGCCAGCGAGCAAGGCTTTGTGGACGAGAAGCGTACCGCCGAGATTGGTTTTGCGAACGACAGGAATGCCGGTGCGGGCTTCTATGTGCTGGGCAAGAAGTTCGGCTAGGAGGACTTGCTCGGTGAAGAATTTGGAGCCGATGGTAAGGTGAGGTTGACTTGGCCGATGACACGAAACGCTGAAGTAAAGGAGGTTAAGGAGGCACAGGAGGTAAAGGAGACGAGGTCGATGCATGGATGGGTGAGTCTCTCACAAGCGGAGAAGAGAAGAAAAAAGAAAAGCAGAGGAGAAGAGAAAAGCCAGGAAAAGAGAAAGGATAACGCGGAGGCGCCGAGAGCGCCGGGTGCGCAGAGAAATTGGGAAAGAGAAAAGCGTCAGACGACTCTTAGGCGCCGTTCGAGAAGGCCGAGGAGGAAATCCGCGACAAGGGCGAGAAGCGCAGCAGGGATAGCGCCGGCCAGAATGACCGCATCACTAACCATGGCGACGCCGCGGAAAATGAACGTACCTAGTCCGCCCGCGCCGATAGCCGCGGCGATGGTGGCGACGCCGATGGTGATGACGGTGGCGGTTCGAATGCCGGCGAGAATTACGCCGAGCGCGAGAGGAAGTCGCACGCGAAAGAGAATTTGCGAGTTGGTCATGCCCATAGCTTCAGCGGCTTCGAGGACAGCTGGGTCGATGCCGCTAAGTCCAACGTAAGTGTTGCGGAGAATGGGAAGAAGCGCGTAGACGACGAGAGCGACGATGGCGGTGCGTGGGCCGATGCCGCCAATGAAGGGCAGAGGAATCAGGAAGCCAAAAAGGGCGAGGCTGGGGATGGTCTGAAAAACGCTGGCGAGGCCGAGGGACAGCGTGCGAAGACTGCGCCGCTGGACGATCAGCATGCCGAGAGGGACCGCGATGGCGATGGCAATCGCCATGGCTATCAGCACAAGAGTGAGGTGAGTGAGCGTCGCGTCGAGAATCTCGGCGCGGTGGCCGAGGAAGAATTGCCAGGCGCTCATTAGCAGGCTCCCGCGAAACCGTTGATAGAGGCCACGAACGCGCGAACTTCCGGATGGGCGAGGCGAAGGAATTCCTGGGGCGGAGCGAGGGCGACCAACTGGCCAGAGTGCAAAAGCCCGATACGCGAGCCGAGGAGCATAGCTTCGTGAAGATCGTGGGTGACGAAGAGGATGGTTTTGCCGAGACGCCGGGCGAGGGAGCTGAATTCGCGCTGAAGTTCGGAACGTGTGACGGGATCGAGGGCGCCGAACGGCTCGTCCATAAGCAGAATGGGCGGGTCGGCGGCGAGAGCACGGGCGACACCAACGCGCTGGCGCTGGCCGCCGGAAAGTTCGCGGGGATAGCGTGAGGAAAACTCGGCGGGATCGAGACCTACGAGAGTGAGAAGTTCGCGAACGCGAGCATCGACGCGGGAGGACTCCCAGTTTTCGAGACGGGGCACGAGGGCGACATTTTGCGCGACGGTAAAGTGGGGAAACAGCCCAGCTTCTTGAATGACGTAACCGATGCCGCGGCGAAGGCGGATGGGGTCTGCGCCGGACGTGGGTTGGCCATCGACGAGTACCTGGCCCGAAGAAGGCACCAGCATTCTATTAACTAGACGAAGGAGGGTAGTTTTGCCACTGCCACTCCGGCCGAGGAGTACCAGGGTTTCGGTACGCGGGATGACAAGCGAGACATTTTTTACGATGGGGCGGGTCGGAATATCGTTTATGTGAAAGCTTACGTCGCGAAATTCGATGGGATAGGCGTGAGAAACAGCGGTTTTCGAATTCATTTCGATTGACAAGCTGGTAGCACGGGCAGACCATCGTATCTTACTCCCCTCCCCTGCGTCGCATTTCGACGCATCTTTCTCGCGGAGAACGCATCCAAACGGAAGGGGGAAGAAGCCATGGCCGCAAGCGCCACTGCTGTCCGCATTCGTCACGAGCTCCATACCCGCCTAATTGAAGCGCGCGCAAAAACCGACGAGCTATTCGGATTGGTGCGCGAAGAAGCCATCTACGATAGGCCAATCCGCGAGCGGCACCGGATTATTTTTTACGTCGGACATGTGGAGGCCTTCGATTGGAACCTGCTCGCGCATCGGGCGTTTGGATTACGTTCGATGCACAGGTCATTCGACGACCTGTTTGCGTTCGGGATCGACCCGGTTGGGGGCGGCCTGCCGGATGATACGGCGGGGGACTGGCCAAAACGGGAGGAAGTGGACCGTTACAACCGGCAACTGCGGGACAAACTAGACGAGGCGATCGAGGATGCGTTAGCTCGTCCTGAGGAAGGCCACCCGCAGCTCACCACGATGCTGGAAGTTGCGATTGAACATCGTTTGATGCACGCGGAGACACTCGCGTACATGCTGCACCAGTTGCCGAGCCACAAAAAGATTCCGGGACCAGTGGAAGCCGACGGCCCGGCCCCAAGGGTAAAGCCGCATTTGGTGGAGATACCGGCAGGAGCGGCGAGTTTGGGACTAAACAGGGAGCACGAGGGCGAATTCGGCTGGGATAACGAATTAGAGGCCCATCAGGTTGATGTTCGCGGATTCGCGATTGAGAACAGCAACGTAACGAACCAGGACTTCCTGCGCTTCCTTCAGGCGGGCGGCTATCAGGACAAATCGCTGTGGAGCGCCGACGATTGGGAGTGGAAGCAAAATGAAGGGATCGAACACCCGGCGTTCTGGAAACGGGACGGAAATCTGTGGCTTTATCGCGCGATGTTTGGAGAGATTCGACTGCCGCTGAGCTGGCCAGTATACGTGAGCCACGCTGAGGCTTCCGCGTACGCGAAATGGCTAGGACGGGCGTTACCGACTGAGGCGCAGTATCACCGCGCAGCATATGGCACGAAGGACGGCAAAGGCGAACGCAATTTTCCATGGGGCGAAGAGCGGCCGAGCGCGCGACGCGGGAATTTCGATTTTCACCATTGGGATCCCTCGCCGGTGGGCTCATATCCGGACGGTGCGAGCGCGTTTGGCGTGCACGACCTTACAGGAAACGGATGGGAGTGGACGAGGACGAAATTCGCGCCGTTCGAAGGCTTCGCGCCCATGCCGTTTTATCCAGGATATTCCGCGAATTTTTTTGACGGAAAGCACTATGTTATGAAGGGCGGTTCACCGCGAACTGCAGCGTGCATGCTCCGTCGGTCTTTCCGGAATTGGTTCCAACCGCATTACCCGTACGTCTACGCGACATTCCGGTGCGTAGAGGAATAGCAAGAACAATCCAAGCCGCGGGGAGATGATATGGCGACACCAACCCTTCTGCCGCAACACGTGTCCGAGTTTGCCGCGGACGTTCGCGACGGACTGACGAAAAGCGGGCAACGCGAATTGCCGTCGAAGTATTTGTATGACGAAGTGGGTTCGGCGTTGTTCGAAACGATTTGCGTGCTGCCGGAGTATGGATTGACGAGAGCGGATGCGCGACTGCTGCAACAAAACGCGGCGGAGATCGTGGAGCAATTGCGTTCGCCGGTGCTGGTCGCCGAACTGGGAAGCGGAAGCGGAAAAAAGACGCGCTGGATTCTGGAAGCACTTTCGCAGCGGCAGCGCACGTATTACTTCCCTATCGAAATTTCGCCGTCCGCACTGGAGGCGTGCGAGAAAGAACTCGGCCGGATGGATCTGGTGAGCATCGTCGGGTACGAGCAGCCGTACCTGGAAGGATTGCGCACCGTGGCCGACGGGCGCAAACAAGGAGAGCAACTGCTGGTGCTCTTCCTGGGAAGCACTATAGGAAATTTCGATCGTGACGCCGGGGAAGATTTCCTGAGGAGCGTGCGGGCCATATTGCGGGAAGGCGACGCGCTGTTGCTCAGTACGGACCTGGAGAAGAGCGTCGAAGAACAGATTTTGGCGTATGACGACCCGGCGGGAGTGACGGCAGCGTTCAATTTGAATTTGCTGGGCCGCATCAACCGGGAGCTTCGGGCGGATTTCGACTTGACGTGCTTCCGACACGAAGCGCGATGGAATGCGAGCGAGCGCCGAATGGAGATGCATCTGCGGTCGACTTGCCGACAGCGCGTAGAAATTCCGCCTGCCGGACTGCGCCTGACATTGGACGAAGACGAAACCATCTGGACGGAAAGTTCGCACAAATACCAAGCCGGCGAAGCAGCCGAAATGGGCGAGAGAACCGGATTCCGATGCGAAGGCGAGTGGGTGGATAAAGAATGGCCGTTCGCGCAGAATCTGCTGATCGCGGAATGAATTAAATCGCTTCGATGCGCCAGACTAGCCGCGCGAACCAGGGCTCGTTACCGTCGAGCGTGGGTCGCCATACGGCGAGAATTTGCGAACCCTGATAGACGCGCTCAAAACCTTCCTCGGATTCCGACACAGTTTCGATGGGAGCAACCCAGAACTCCGCCGCGCCGGGAGCGTGCAGCGCGATGCGGACACGCTGCCATCCGTCTTCCATGCGGAGAAGGGGACCGGGCAGAACACCGCTGAAACGGAGGTTTTGATTGCCGGTCGGCGTTTCAAAGAAGCGGTCCGGTTCGGACGGCGCAAGGAGATTGATGACGGATTCGAGTCCGACGGCAATGGGCTCGGCCAGGGGCCGCATGAGTTTCAGACCGATTTCGCAGCCAATTTCGCAGCAGTTTGGCGACGGCCCAAAGGAAAAACGTTTTGCGACGGTGAGCGGGGAATCCGGATTATCAGACTTCGAAGCGATGCGTAGCTGATCTTCGCGGAGAAGCTGCGCGTCGCTTGCCGAAGATGATTTGACGCGGTAAGCGCCTCCTGCGAAGCCGGGGTCTTCGCGGAGCTCGAGCGCTTCATAGTCAGCGTGGGTCCGGCGCGGATCGAAGAGCAAGACGCGAAACGCATGACGGGGCCACCGATCGTAGCGAAGAAAGCGTTCGAGGCCCGGCTCCTTAACGCGGGTCTGTTCGTGAATGGACACGGCGGCGCCGACCACCGCGGCTTTAGAAGACTCGCGCAGACGGTTGTGATAAGCCTCTGGCCGCCGCTGGATAGAATTCACTAACGTCGCGGCTGCGGGACGAAAGTCAAACGCCGCGATCGTACCGCCGTCGGCGGGTTTCAATAGCGCCTGGTATTCCGCGCCTGTGAAGACGTGCTCCTGAATACCATCGGCGTCGTAGTCCAGTAACTCAACGCGGGGAGCGAGCGTGGCGGCGGTTTGCGTGTCGGCGATGGTTTCGGCGCGGATGAGATTGCGCCAATTTTCTGTCCGTAGGTGCGGGGCATATAGGCCACCGAAGATTCCGTGCCAGTAGGCATCGTTGCATTGCGCGCGGAGCAGCAGCTCGCGGGCTTGCGCAAGTTCGTCCGTGGCCTTGGTGCTGCTACGCCGCGCGGGAGTGGCGGCGATACGCGCGGAGACGCGCAGCATTTTCTTGTGCAGCAGATTCGATTCCGGATATTTTCGGAAAAAACCGCGCCAGGTACCGCCGCGGAGGAACGACAGCACTTCAGGGCGCAACTCAAATTCTTTCTGCACCGCCTGGTAGCGTTGGCGAACTCGCGTGGGAAGCGCCCACTCCATCATCTCGGAATAAGAAGCTGTGGGAAGGTCGGCACGGCCGAGCGGCGCATGGTTCGAGAGGTATTCGCTGGGAGTCGAAACGCGTAGCCACGACGAGTTCTCGTCGAGAGCGGAAAAAAAATTCTCGAGCCAGCCATCTTTGTAACAATGGTCGGCGGTTCCGGGCCATACGCCGAACTTCTCCATGTCGTCGCCCATGGCCGCGACTCCCGCGGGATGCGAAGCCGCAGCGTTTTTTAAATACGCGACGACGTCTTCGACCTTGCCAAACGGAATGAAATAGCGGAGCGCCTTTTGACCGGGGAAAAGCCACACGGACTGTCCGCGATCTTCGGCGATGTACGCTCCAAAGAGTTCTTCAGACTCAAAGCCGGCGGCGAGAAAGTGAATGTCATCGACTAGGGTGTAGTTGACGCCCGCGCCGGCGAGAGCAGAGGGAAGCTGCGGCTCCCATACACGTTCGGCGATCCAGGCACCCGAGGGGCGAGCGCCGAGATTGTGTTCGAGATAGTCAGCCAGACGGGAAATCTGCTCGCGTTGATCGTCCGGCGGAATAGTGGCAAGAATCGGCTCGTAGAAGCCACCGCCAATCAACTCTACTTGCTTGGAGCCGACGAGCGCCTTGAGGCGGGTGAAGTACTCCGGGCGATTCGTTTCGATCCAGGTAAGCAAAGGCCCGGAGTAGTGCAAGCCCATGTGCACGCGCGGATGCTTCTCCAGCAGTTTGATGAAGGGAAGGTAGGAATCTTTGTAGGCTTTCTCGAATACGTTGCCGAAGTTGCCGCAGGGCTGGTGTGCGTGAATAAGCAGGACGAGATGGAAGTTGTCGGGCATGGGGACAGTCGTGCTCGCAAATATGATACCGTGCAGCGGGCGAAATCGGATTGGCGGAATATGAAATTCGTCGAAACATGAAATTTGGTGAACGAGACCGGACGCCAAGACTCCGACGCGGCGGATTGACATGCATCCGAGCGTATGAAACGCTACGCTAAATAAGGAACAGGCGACGACACGATGAGAGTGACGGCAAAGGGCGAGTACGCGACGCAAGCGGTGCTGCTGTTGAGTTTGCAGTACCCGGAAGTCGTCACCATCCACGAAATCGCGCAGCGGCACCACATTCCGCTCAAGTATCTGGAGCAAATCTTATTGGAATTGAAACGCGGAGGGATCCTGGAGAGCCGGCGCGGCGTGCGCGGCGGCTACACGTTGGCGCGTACGCCGGAAGAGATTTCGGTCGGGCAGGTCCTGCGGATCGTGGACGGGGCTTTCGCGGAATCGAGCTGCATCCACAAAGAGCTTATGGGCGGAGTTTGCGTCGAGGGACCGAGCTGCGGGCTGAAGCAGGTTTGGCGTGACGTGCAGAATTCCGTCGAGAAGATTTTGTTTGCAACGTCCTTCGAAGAAGTTCGCAAGCGCACCGTGGGCGGAGTAGGCCGACAAAAAGAGCCGGTAAAAATCAGCGGGTAAAAGAAAACGGCGCGACGAATCGCGCCGAGCCTTCATTCCCAATTCACAGAATTAAGTTAGCCGACTTATTTTGCGGCGTAGAAATCGGCGTTGACAGGCGTAAAGCTATTCCACTTTTCCGGCAGATCTTCGAGAGCAAAAATCGCGGTGACCGGACAAACTGGGACGCACGCGCCGCAGTCGATACATTCGGTGGGGTTAATATAGAGTTGCGGCGCTTTCTCGTGCTCGGGCTCATCCTTGCGGGGATGAATGCAGTCCACGGGACAAACGTCCACACAAGCGGTATCTTTTGTGCCGATGCACGGCTCAGCGATTACGTAAGCCATTCAAAGCTCCTTTGCCAGAAGAAAAACCCCGAACGGCCGCCTGGAACGGAAGCGCCCGGCGGAGAAATCTTATATCACGCCATAGTTGGGGCGAACAAGCGGCAGGAGAGATTGTACTTTGCCGGGGCGTGATTCCTCAACTTTCGCGGAAGCGTCTAAAATAGAACGGGAAGGTCCAGCGATGAGAATACGGGTTGCGATTGTTGCGATGGTTCTGGTGGCTGCCGGTGCGGTGCTCGCGGCGCAGCAGGCGAAGCCGCCGGCCGATCCGCAATTGATCGACGCACAGGGGCTGCAAAAAGTTCTGCAGCAGTACCGCGGAAAGCCGGTGCTGTTGAATTTCTGGGCGACGTGGTGCGAACCGTGCCGCGATGAGTATCCGATGCTGAACGAACTGGCAAAGCAGTACGGGCCGCAGGGTTTACAAATCGTCGGTGTAAGCATGGATGACGACGGCGACCTCATCCTGATGCGAAGATTTCTTGCGAGATACAAGCCGGTATTTCCAAATTTCCGTAAGAAGCCTGGAGCCGAGGCTGCGTTCCGGCAATCGGTGCTGCCGGCATGGACAGGTTCGTTGCCGGTGACGATTTTCTACTCGAAAGACGGAAATCAAGTCGGCAACTTCATGGGCGAAAAACCCCGAGAGCAGTATGAAGCGGAGATCAGGGCGCTGCTCGGCGGGAGCCGCTAGATATTCTAGAAAGTCTTCTCGAGAACGTAAACTCCAGACCAGAACTCGGGAGGCGCACGATGCTCGACCTCAAGGGCAATCGCATCACGTATTTCGGGCACAGCACTTTTTCGCTGAACACAACTCCCGGACAAGTCGCGCTGATTGATCCATGGGTGGCTACGAACCCGTTTTGCCCCACGGCATTAAAGAACGTGGCGCGCCTGGACGCGATTTTGCTGACGCACGCCCACAGCGATCACCTCGGTGATCTGCTCGCCCTGGCCACGCAGCACCGTCCGAAGATTGCGGCGATTTTCGAGACTTGCCTGTGGATCGAGAGCAAAGGTTTTGCCGGCGAGACATGCCCCATGGGAAAAGGAGGGTCGCAGACGATTGGAGATTTCGAGTTGACGATGACGCACGCGTTTCACTCGAATTCGCTCGAAGAAAATGGCGTCCGGCTATACGCCGGAGAACCCGCGGGGTTTGTCGTTCGAATGCCCGGAGGATTGACGCTGTATCACGCCGGAGACACGGCGCTATTCGGAGACATGAAGCTCATCGGCGAGTTGTATGAACCAGAAGTAGCGATGCTGCCGATCGGAGATCGCTACACCATGGGGCCGCGCGAAGCGGCCTACGCAACGCGTCTACTCGGCGTGAAACACGTCATACCGATGCACTACGCGACGTTTCCCTTTTTGACCGGCACCATCGACGCATTCCTGAAAGAAACCAAAGATATCGCGGGACTTGAGATTCATGCGATGAAGCCAGGAGAGACACTGTGATTCGAAGCGAAAACTTGCGAAGCGGCTACATCCAGGACGACGTCGAGCAGTATCTTTATGCGCTATTGCCGGACCGTGACGCGGTGGTCACCGAGATGGAGGAGTACGCGGAGAAAAATCGCGTGCCCATAATCGGACCTGCGGTGGCGAGATTGCTGACGTTGCTCGCAGAAACGTCCCGCGCCAAACGGATTTTCGAAATGGGTTCGGCAATCGGTTATTCGACTATCTGGCTGGCGCGTGCCGCGGGACCGAAGGGTGCCGTTTATTACACCGACGGAAACGCAGCGAACGCCGAGCGAGCCAAGCACTATTTCCGGCGAGCGGGAGTGGCGAAGCGCATCAAAGTCGGCGTGGGCGATGCACTCAATCTGCTGAAGAAGACGCCCGGGAAGTTTGACCTGATTTTCAACGACGTGGACAAACACCAATATCCGGACGCACTCCGCGCGGCGCTGCCGAAATTGAAGCGTGGCGGTTTGCTGATCACTGACAACACGCTGTGGTCCGGTAAGGCGGCCAGACCCGCGGCACCGGATGACGCGAATACGCTCGGTGTGCAGGAATTCAACCGCTTGGTGTACGACTCGAAAGAAATATATCCGGTGATGATTCCGCTGCGCGACGGCGTGACCGTCTGTCGGAAGCTGTAGCTCGACAACCGCTGTACTGGCGGGGAACGCAATGATATGCGGCCTGCCCGGCGCGCGTGCCGAAAATGCCGAAGAGCATAGGCTGAAGCCTGTGCGGCATCACGAACGGAAGAAATTCCGAATCATGAAGCCGAGGTTCGCGGGACGCTCCGCAAGACGACGCATGAAATACGGGAACCAATCGTTGCCGTAAGGAATGTATACGCGAATGCGGTAGCCATCCTTCACCAGGCGGCGCTGCAAGTCAGTGCGCACACCGTAGAGCATCTGAAACTCGAAATCGTCCTTGGTAATTTTCCTGGCCGCCGCCCAGCGGATGGTTTCGGCGATCATGCGCGGATCGTGCGTGGCTATGCCGTGATAAAAGCCGCTCGACAAGAGAATCTTCATCAGCCTGACGTAGTTGAAATCGACGTCTTTCTTGCGGGGATACGCAACGTCCGCAGGCTCCTTGTAAGCTCCTTTGCACAAGCGAATCCGGCAGCCGCACGCCAAAAGGCTTTGGATGTCCGTTTCGCTGCGATAAAGATATGCCTGAATCACGGTCCCAATGGCGGGATTCCGTGCGCGGACGTTTGAGACAAGGTCAATCGTGCGTTGCGTGTACGCTGAGCCTTCCATATCCACGCGCAAAAAATTCTCGTAGCGAGCGGCGAATTCCACGATGGATACAACCAGGCCCTGGCAGAAATCGGCGTTCAGATCGAGCCCGAGTTGCGTCAATTTGCAGGAGACGTTGGCGTGCAAGCCTTCCTGATGAATGCGCTCGAAGACTTCGAGGTACGCATCGCGGGCGCGTTGGGCGTCAGCCGTCGTCGTGGAATTTTCGCCAAGGTAGTCGAGACTTACCAGCATCCCGGCTTCATTGCAGGCGCGCGCGGCAGCGATGGCTTCATCGAGCGTTTCGCCCGCAACAAAGCGGCGCGCCATCCGCCGAGTGGTGGCGTTCGATGTAACCCAATTTGCGAAGCGGGGACTCGCAGAAAGCTTGAGAAGCGTGGCACGAAGCATGCCCTATAATTATGCCCGCGAGCGGCAGATGCGCCTAGTCCTTGTGCTTAGTCTTTGTGCTCTTCGAGAAACTTTTCCGCGTCAAGTGCCGCCATGCAACCAGAGCCCGCGGCGGTGACGGCCTGGCGGTAGCGATGATCCTGAACGTCTCCCGCGATAAACACGCCTGGCACCGAAGTCAGGCTGCCGTGTTTGGCTATCAGGTAGCCGTTGGCGTCCATTTCGAGCTTGCCCTTGAATACGGTGGAGTTCGGATCATGGCCGATGGCGACAAAGAGGCCGTCGACCGCAATGTCGCGAGTTTCATTCGTTTGCACGCTGCGAAGCTTTGCGCCGTCGACGTGCCCGTTTGGCGCGTGGATGGCTTCGACCGCAAATGGCGTGAGAAACTCGATCTTTTCGTTGGTTTTGGCGCGGTCAATCATGATTTTTGACGCGCGAAATTCGTTGCGGCGGTGCACAAGGTAGACCTTGCTGGCGTACCGCGTGAGGAAACTCGCCTCTTCCATCGCGGAATCGCCACCGCCCACGACAGCAATGGGCTTGCCGCGGAAAAAATAGCCGTCGCAGGTGGCGCACGTCGAAAGGCCACGGCCAATCAACTCGCGTTCGCCTTTGAGGCCAAGCAGCCGCGCCGTGGCTCCCGCCGCTACTATGAGCGCTTTCGTTTCGTAGATGTCTTTTCCGGCGGTTATTTTGAACGGCCGGTGCGTCAAATCAACCTCGCTCACGGCGCCTGCTTTAAATTCCGCGCCAAACTTCTGCGCTTGTTTGCGCATGTTCTCGATCAGCTCTGGCCCCAGGATGCCGTCGGGAAACCCGGGATAGTTTTCAACATGCGTCGTGATTGCGAGCTGGCCGCCCTGCTCGTGCCCGTCAATCACCAGGGGCTTAAGGTTGGCGCGGGCGGAGTAGATAGCGGCGGTAAGCCCGGCGCAGCCGCTGCCGATGATGACGACGTTATACATTCTATTTTTCTCCAGGCATTAGATTCAGCAACCATCGCGCCGGATACAAATGGACAGGTATTGTAGCATTCGCGCGGCGGCGAGCCGGCAGGCCGAAGCAAGCCAAATTGGAGAGGAAGTTTAGCGCGCAAAGCGTTGTTCAGGGCACGCCAGCGCGGCTATAGTCGGTGCAATCGGTGAAGTCAGCTTGGGTTGCCCGAGGAGAAGACTATGGACCCGCGATACCCGACCGGAAAATTCGAGATGCCGGCGAATGTCACGATGGAGAGACGCAAGCACGCGATGGACGAGATCGCGTCGACGCCTTCGAAGATGCGCGCCGCGGTAAAGGGACTGAGTGACACGCAACTGGACACGCCGTACCGCGAAGGTGGATGGACTGTGAGGCAAGTCGTGCATCACGTTCCGGACAGCCACGTGAACGCGCTGATTCGCTTGAAGCTGGCGCTGACCGAAGACAAACCGACCATCAAGCCCTACAACGAAACGGAGTGGGCTAAACTCGCGGACGCGAAAATGCCGATCGAGGCTTCGCAGACGATGTTGGATTCCGTGCACGCGCGGTTCGACCGTATCTGGCGCTCGTTGAAGCCAGAAGATTTTTCGCGAAAACTAGTGCATCCCGAGCACGGCGAACGGACCGTGGATTGGCTGCTGTTTCTGTACGAATGGCATGGCAAACATCACACCGCGCATATCACCGAGCTACGAAAACAGAAAGGCTGGTAAGCGGGTGACTACACGATCTCGCGTTAATCATTAGTCCGGCATCGAGCTTGATGACGGAAGTAAGGATCGTCCGGTTCTTAGTTCTATCGCGAAACGTGATTCGTGTGTCGCAGCGTTCGTAGGATCATATCCGACGCCCTCGATTAGTTCGCTAGTTACGTTCGTGATCCTCAGGCCATCCCAGCAGACTCGTGAGCTTCGCCACGCGAAACCGTTGGTCCCGTACGCAGCGAGTCTGATGAAGTCACCGAACACGAGGAGTTTCTTCTCCAGCAGCAGGCGGACATCAAGCACAGGGATGATTGGAACCTGCTCCCAAACCTCGGGCGCATCAACTTTCACGATGTAAGCGCTTCCGTTGGCCACCACGCAAACCCTGTCGGGGTCGGGTGAGCTGATCACACGAGAAAAGGCTGGCGGAGATGTGTAACCGTAAGCAAAAACGCCAATCCACGGCTTGCCGCCCTTCCCTCGTAGTCTCAGCCATAGCCCAGTGTGTTCCGGCCTTTTCGTGGGCGGCGGAACGTAAATCACTGGGGCGCGGAAATTGCCGTCGCCCGGGTGCTCGGCAACTTCTTCGATCTCGTATGAATGCGGAAATGCCAGGTTGAAATCGAGCATTTTGTCCCAAATGCGAATCTTCACCGACGGCTATGTGCCGCGTCAAGGACCTACAGTCAACTCCATCCGATTCGGTCTTCGGGCTGGGTGGCGCGGCGAGCGGCGGGTCGTGTACGATGATTTGGCCCACAAGGAGAAAGAATGAGCCGACCCGCAGGAACGTACGCGATTTTCGAGACGACCGAAGGCAACATCGTAGTCAAGCTGCTCGAAAAAGAAGCACCTAAGACGGTGGAAAATTTCGTGGGACTGGCTGAAGGAACGAAAGAATTCACGGACGCGAAGACCGGGAAGAAAACGAAGCGGAATTTCTACGACGGCCTGGTATTTCATCGCGTGATTCCCAAATTCATGATTCAAGGCGGATGCCCGCTGGGCACCGGCACGGGCGATCCGGGATACCGGTTCGGCGACGAGTTTCATCCCTTGTTGAAGCACTCGAAACCGGGCAAGCTTTCCATGGCCAACTCCGGCCCCGGCACCAACGGCAGCCAGTTTTTCATTACCGTCGCGGCGACGCCGTGGCTCGACAACAAACACTCCATTTTCGGCGAAGTCGTGGAGGGCCAGGACGTCGCGGACAAAATTTCGAACCTTCCTCGCGATTCGGGCGACCGGCCGAAAACAACCGTAGTGATGAACAAGGTGCGCATCGAGCGCGTTTCATAACCATCCTTTCGCCAATGATTACGCCGCAAAGTGCGCTACGGCTGATGATCGAGGTTATCTTCGTTTTGCTGGGTGGGCTGATGGTCTGGCTGGCGCTCACCGGCCGTATCACCGTCGAGCGGCACAAGCCTTCGTGGTTCATCCTCAGCGCCGCGCTTATTCTCTGGGGCCTTCGCGCGCTGTATGGACCAAACAAGTGGTGGGCGCGCTGGGAAAACTGGACGCGCGGCCTTTCGCTCGTCCTGCTCGGCGCGGTGATGCTCGCGATTACCCAGGCTCCGTTTCTATGGATTGGGCCGCTGCTGGCCATCGCGGGCATCGTAATGTGTTTGCGCGGAATCATCGGAGCTTCGCTCGCTTTTCGGCCACGGTAACAGTCTGGTTTCGCCTCCCACGTATTTTCTTTTCTCTTCGGCTATAATCTGCGGACTCTACGGCCCTCTCTTCACCAAGTAGAAAATCATAAGTCCAGGAGTACTCGCATCCGCTGGATGCACGAAAGGAGACGCATCATGCTGAAAGAGTTCAAAGAGTTTGCGATGCGCGGGAACGTACTCGATATGGCGGTCGGTATCATCATCGGCGCGGCGTTTGGCAAAATTGTCACCTCGTTCGTCGAAGACGTAATGATGCCGCCGCTGGGCCGCCTGATCGGCCGCGTGGACTTCTCGAACTTGTTCGTCAATCTGCAGCAAGGGCCGCACTTCGATACGCTCGCCGCAGCGAAAGCCGCGGGGATGCCGACGCTGAATATCGGAATATTCCTGAACACCATCATCAATTTCTTGATTGTAGCGTTGGCGGTATTTCTGCTGGTTCGCATGGTGAACCGCTGGACAACCAAGCCTACTCCGGCGGCGGTGCCGACGACAAAGGACTGCCCGCAATGCGCGATGACTATTCCCATCCAGGCGAAGCGTTGCGGTCATTGCACGACACAGCTCCAGTAACCATCGCCGTTCGGAAGTAAGCCCGAATCAATCGCACAGCGCGGAGGCGCTAGCCCGGATTTCTCACCAGGATTGAGTTGAGTGCGAGAAGTGACGAGATTTTTCGTGGTTTGGCGTGGGGACGAGACCAAGCGCAGCTATTCTGTCGACCTGCTCACTGAAGGAGAATGAGTTACGGGCCCAAAAAGCAGAATTCGCCCTGCTTGCTAGGGATGGTCGACGGGAGGGACGGGGACTCGCAGGGAGTTTAACCGCTCAGGGCCGCGTGGGCGATGGCGAAAAGATTTT
>Ga0209166_10000517_pt1 | contig 42129 bp, 48 predicted proteins | sample Coa_R1_3_FD_187151 | JGI IMG/M metagenome (GOLD analysis project Ga0209166, IMG submission 187151) | Surface soil microbial communities from Centralia Pennsylvania, which are recovering from an underground coalmine fire - Coalmine... | ecosystem: Environmental > Terrestrial > Soil >...
GACGATTTTTCGGTATTCAGCCAGAACTGTCCAGGCTGCTATGTCGTCGTCGGCAATGGTGACAGCAAGCCGCTGCATAACCCTGGCTATGACTTCAACGACGAAATTCTGGTCGATGCCGCCAGCATGTGGGTCAGTTTGGTCGAGAGCAACTTGATGGCCTGAGGCGCGCTCGCTTCCGACGCGTCGCCCTGATGATGCAGCCTCTTGAGCCCGCGTTTAGAGCGGGCTTTCGCTTCCAGCTCCATAGTTATTGCGCAGTTGCCTGTTGGCAGACGCTGCACGAGAATCCGGCCGGCAGTCGCTCCCCGGCGCCGACGGATTCGCGGATTTTCGCAAAAGTGGACTACGAGCGATCCGGTCGAATTCGATGGTTCCGTCTCGACTTCTCGAAGATGCTGGGCGGCACCACGCGGTGGACAACCTCGCGCATGGCGAAACTCGACTGAATGCGCGCCACATGCGGCAGGCGCGACAACTCGCTGCGGTGGATCCACTCATAGTCCTCGATGTCGCGAGCGAGAACGATCGCAAGATAGTCGTCGCTGCCAGACATTAGGAAGCATCGCGTGACCGATGGACATTTAGCGACCTCCGCCTCAAACGCCTTCAACGCCTCCTCCGCCTGGCTTTTCAACGCGATCCTCACTAGAACGGTTGTTCGCAGGCCAAAACGCCCCAGATTCAGCACGGCCTGATAGCCTTGGATCAGTCCGCTCTCTTCCATTGCCTGTTGTCGTCGCGCGACTGCGGTGCTCGACAGGCCGACGCGGGTCGCGAGCCCCACCTGGCTAACCCGCGCGTTGGCCGACAACTCCGCGAGAATAGTCGTATCGATCCTATCGAGGTCCATGTTTATAAATCCTTCGGAATTGTTCTATGAAGCTTGAACTTGCTGCGTCTTCCACGGGAAGCCTGCGGATTTTTGCAGGATATCAAATTATGGTCCCTGTTATGAAGCGAAAGCCAAAGGACAGGGAGATCCATCATGATCGTCGGCGTACCAAAGGAAATCAAGACACACGAATATCGCGTTGGGCTCACGCCAGGTGCTGTGCGAGAGTACGTAGCCGCTGGGCATAGGGTTTTGGTGGAAACACAGGCCGGCGCCGGGATCGGCGCGGACGATGAGATCTACCGTACAGCAGGGGCCGAGGTCACAAGCACCGCAAGTGAGATCTTCGCGGTCGCTGATATGGTGGTGAAGGTCAAGGAGCCCCAGCCCACGGAGTGGCCGCAACTGCGCGAAGGTCAATTGCTATTCACATATCTGCACCTGGCACCGGACCCCGAGCAGGCGAACGGTCTCCTGGCGTCCGGCTGCACTGCGATCGCCTATGAACCGATAACCGACGCCCAGGGTGGACTGCCGCTGCTCGCTCCGATGAGCGAGGTCGCAGGCCGTCTCTCGATCGAAGCCGCCGGCGCCGCACTAAAGTGCTACACTGGCGGTCGCGGCCTGCTGCTCGGCGGCGTTCCGGGCGTCAAGCCGGCGAAGGTCGCCATCATCGGCGGTGGCGTAGTCGGAACTCAAGCCGCGCGAATCGCGACGGGTCTCGGGGCCGACGTCACAATCATCGATCGTTCGATTCCGCGGCTGCGCCAGCTTGACGAACTGTTCGATGGTCGGGTCCGCACGCGCTATTCGACCATCGAGGCGATCGAGGAGGAAGTCTACGCCGCCGATGTGGTCATCGGCGCGGTCCTCGTGCCGGGTGCCAGCGCGCCAAAGCTGGTTACCCGCGCGATGCTCCGGTTAATGCAGCGAGGCGCGGTGCTGGTGGACGTCGCAATCGACCAGGGCGGCTGTTTCGAAACGTCGTGCGCGACCACACACGCTGACCCCACTTACGAGTGCGATGGCGTGGTCCACTACTGTGTTGCGAACATGCCCGGCGCGGTCCCACTCACATCGAGCCATGCCTTGAACAATGCCACTCTGCCCTTCGGTCTCGCGTTGGCCGCGAAGGGGTTTGCCGGGGTCCACGACAATCCTCATCTGCTGGCCGGGGTCAACGTGCATGCCGGTCGCATCGCCAATAAGGCGGCCGCAGATAGCCTTGGGGTGACGTTTACGCGGATCGTGGCATGAATTGTCGCGTGAAGCTGGGCAGCATCTTCCTCCGCGACTTGAGCCGCCCGTTGGGCGGCTCTCTTTTGGCTTAAGGCCGACTTTCCGTACCCGAAAGTGTCAGTTTTTCGCCGTGGGTTCGGAGGAGAGTTCTTCCGCCACTACGCTGTTCTCCTTTGCATCTATTGTTCAAAGCCACCGCAAAAACAACGAGTAAGCGATAAAGGCGGTTGCGGCCGTTTGCGATGTTACGCTTTGCTGCCGGGCAACCCGTAGCTTCTGGCCGTGGGTTCGGAGCATGCATTTCGCGAGAGAACACATCGCCTGCGAGTTCATGATGCTGTTGGGTCAGCATGAATTCAGAAAGCCGCCTCCAAGGGCGGCTTTTTTTTCCGTCCGGAACCGCCGCCGGTTGGCGCGTACCTGCCAGTTGACCTGTCGAGCGATTATCACAACGAGGCGCTACGCTGCTTGCGTCGCGACCAACCGCACCGAGTCTCAGGGGACTCTGGAAACCAAATCACAGGACGTCGATATCGACCTGAACGCATGATCGCCCGGGACCTTCTGTAAAACTTTATAAAGGTCCCAAGGAGCGTTCGATTCTCTGGGCGTCTTGACCTCGACGAGGTACATATCGTGTACCATCCAGCCATCGGGCCGAAGTGTACCGGGACCGAACACGGGATCAGTAACCGGCAACTCTTTCATTCGAGCGACCACGATCGGCCCGTTGTCGGATCTGGTCGCTTCTACTGCCCTCAGATAATGCAACACCGCCGAATATGCACCAGCTTGCACCGCTGTTGGATAATTGTTTCCATTGTGGTCGGCGAAGCGCTTCGCGAAGCTTCTCTTGCCTTCGTCGATGTCCCAATAAAAGGCCTCGGTGAAGATCAGGCCCTGCGCCAAACTTAATCCTATCGCCTTGATATCTGTGAGTTGGGCGAACATGACCGCAAGTCTCTGGCCACCGGCGCCGGCGCCGAACTCCGATGTCTGTTTCAGTACGTTGACGAGATCGCCACCGCCTTGAATGATTCCGATGGTTTTCGCCTTGGACGAAGTTGCCTGCAGCAGGAAGCTGGCGAAGTCAGGTGCATTCGGCGGCGTGCGGACGCCACCCACTGTCTTGCCGCCAGTCGAGTCGATCGCTGCACGTGCAACTCCCTCCATACTCTGGCCGCCTGCCAGGTTCACCGTTACGAAAAACCAACTATTCGCGCCGTCCGCCGCAAGTGCGGCAACGGTCGTTTTCGTGAGTGAGGACGAGTCGAAGGTCCAATGCGCAGTGTTTGGTGAGCATTCGCTTGTCGTCAGATCGTCGTGCTGGGCACCCGTAATCAGCAACGCAGCGGAGCTTCCTTTGATCAAGCCGTTCACAGCGAGAGCCGCACCAGACTGCGGTACGTCCACGATGGCGTCGACCCCCTCCGATATCCAACGGCGCGTAATTGCGGTCGCGATATCGGCTTTCAATTGGAAGTCGGCGGATATTATCTCGATCTTGTAGGGGAGCTCGCCGCGCTCCTTGACGAAATCGTCGGCGGCCATCTGGGCAGCAACGACAGAACCTTGTCCTGCCCACGCGGAAAAGGGACCGCTGAGGTCGGTAAGCACACCGATGCGGATGATGCCGCCGGATATCTCAGCATGCGCCGCTCCGCAAATCATTATCGCCAATGCGCCACCGCATATCGCGAGTCTCATGAGATCCCACCACCGACGTCGTTGCTACCCTCAATCAGTCTCGAGGTGAACGACAGCGTAGGCTGGACAATCAACTTGTAAATTTTATAGTACAAATGTGTGGGATTAGATTATCAAATGGGTCCTGGAGGTGGCACAGATATGCACGCGATTGCCACCCGATTTCGTTCCGCAAAGTGCAGGTGCGTCGGCCGATAGCTCAAGCAAGTCCGATATCGGCTTGCAATTTCTCGCGGATGGTTGCGATCAGTATCTCCTGCAATTTTCGCACCGGAGCTTCCTGCTTTCCGCCCGGTCGGTGCATAAGCAGGAGATTGATCGAAGGCAGCGAGGGCAGACCTTCGCGCTCTTCCAGAATCATGAGAGACGGTCGCAGTCCAATTGGCGTACGTATGGAGATGCCAAGTCCGGCCTCCACGGCCGACCATTGACTCGTTAGGCTAGGGCTTGAAAAGGCGAGGCGCCAAGGTACACCCGCGGTCTCAAGAGCTTCAATCCCCACACGCCTGAACTCGCAAGGCGGCTCGAACATCACGAGCGGGATCCGTTCGCCATCCTGCAACGGCACATCCCTCGACCCGATCCAGACCAGGGGAACGCGCCCGAGTTCGATCGCTCCGCCGCTATGCCCTTCACCGAACGTCAATGCGAAGTCGAGTTGCTGACGCGCCAGCAGCTCGAAAAGGACAGCATTACGATCGGCTTTGACTTCAACAATCACGGACGGATGTGCCCGCGCGAATCGCGCCAAAACTTTCGTAAGCCAACCTTCCGCAAAATCCTGCGAAATGCCAAGACGAATTGACCCCGATAGCGGGAGCGCGGTAACGGCAGTGACGGTTTCGTCGTTGAGGTCGAGCAACCGCCGCGCATAACCGAGCAAGACGTCGCCGCTTTCCGTCAAAACCAGGCCGCGGCCATTCTTCTGAAACAGCGCGGCGCCAAACACGTCTTCCAGTCTCTTGAGCTGTAAGCTGACTGCGGGTTGAGAGCGTCCCACCTGTTGCGCGGCGCGCGCCACGCCTCCCAATTCAATCACGGCAACGAATGTTCGCAGCAACGCGATGTCGAGATTGATCCGAGTCCTCGCAACAGTCTGGAATGTGAGAGGCGCTTGATCCATCGCGGGGCCCGTTCCCTGGCTCGATCTATTTATGTCATAAATGCTTTGGTTTTGTAATATCAATTTTTCTAATCTATTCAGCAAGGCTAGGTTTCATCGAAAGCCAATCCGCGAGGAGCCGACGATGATCGCGATGCAATATAGTTTTGTGCTTCCGGCGGACTACGACATGTCGATCGTCAAGCGCCGCGTCGATGAAAAGGGCCATCTCCTGGACGACTTTCCGGATCTCAAATTCAAGGCTTATCTCATCGCCGACCGGAAAAAGAACATCCTTCAAAGTGCCGAAAATCTTTATGCGCCGTTCTATGTCTGGAACAGCGGCGACGGAATGAATGAATTCCTTTGCGGTGCGGGCTTCGTCGGATTGTCGCAATCCTTTGGCTGGCCATCGGTCAAGAGCTGGCTGGTTTGGGAAGCGCATCTGATCCCCAGCGCGCGCGATGCGGTTTTTGCAACACGCGAAATCCTGATGACGCCGCCCTATGCCTCGCTCAGCGAATTGCGCAAACGCGAGAGCGAAAGTGCCATTGCAGACGTCGAGAGTGGCGGCGCGGTGGGCTCCATCGCTGCCTTTGAGCCGACGACCTGGAGTCGGGTGCGGTTTAGGCTTTGGGGCCAAGCGAGAAAGGTGATGCCGCGAGACGGCCTCCAGACCTACGACATCGGCCATATGTCTACGCCGGGGCTGACGCGTTCCGCGCCGCCAGCCCGGACGGTGCTTAAAGCTTGAAGATGGATATGGCTGCTTCTTTTCAGGTGTAGCGGGGAAACAGATGCTCGATAAGCAACAACCGGCAGCGACGGCGTCAGAGCCTCTCATGCTGATCGACGGCCGCTGGGTAGGTAGCCTTGATGGTCGAACATTTACCGTGGAAAATCCCGCCAAGCGTGTTCCGATCTGCGATGTTCCGCGCGCCAGCGCGCCGGATGTTGATGTCGCGGTGCGATCCGCGCGGGAAGCGTTTGCCAGCTGGAAGCTGACGGCGCCGCGCGAACGGGGACGCGCCCTGCTGCGGATCGCCGACGCGCTTGACGCAAATTCCGAAAACATTGCGCGCTTGCTTGCCGAAGAAACCGGCAATGCTCTGCGGACCCAATCACGTCCCGAGGTCAAGGGCGCGATCGAGATATTCCGGTATTTCGGGGGTCTCGGTAGCGAACTGAAAGGTGAGACCGTCCCGCTCACGAATGCGATGTTTAACTACACCTCGCGCGAGCCACTGGGCGTCGTCGGTGCCGTCATCCCATGGAATGGTCCCGTTGGACTGGCGTCGGTCAAGATCGCGCCGGCGCTCTGTGCGGGCAACACAATCGTTCTGAAGACTGCCGAAGACGCGCCGTTATCGGTATTGATGCTGGCGCGCATCTGCGCCGAGTTCCTTCCGAACGGTGTCCTTAACGTGCTCACGGGCTATGGTCAGGAATGCGGGGCGCCGCTGATGCAGCATCCAGACGTGGCCAAGGTATCTTTCACGGGTTCGACGGAGGTCGGCAAGAGCGTGATGCGCGCGGCGGCCGAGCGGGTGGTGCCTGTCTCCCTGGAACTCGGCGGCAAGAGCGCGAATATTATATTTCCGGACGCAAACGAGGATTGGGTCGTTGATGGGACGGTTGCAGCGGCTCGCATCAGTCGGCAATCGCAGTCCTGTACGGCCGGATCCCGACTTTTCGTCCACCAAAAAATCTTTGAATCGTTTCTCGACAAACTGGCAAAGAAATTGAGCGCTCTGCGCATCGGCGATCCTCTTGATGAGCAAACCGACGTCGGATCACTGATCAACAAACGCCAATTCGATCGGGTCTGTTCGTATGTCGAGGATGGCATCGGAAAGCGCGCTCGCGTTGTCATTGGTGGCTTGCCTCCGGCTCAGGGGCCGCTGTCGAAAGGCTACTTTACCATTCCGACTGTCTTCGCCGGCGTATCGAACGATTGGCGGCTTGCGCGGGAAGAAATTTTCGGCCCCGTCATTTGCGCAATTCCGTGGACCGATGAAGCCGAAGTGATCCGGCTTGCCAATGATAGCCACTACGGGCTTGCCGCCTATGTCTGGACCCGGGACATCGGCCGGGCCTTGCGTACGGCGCACGCGATCGACGCCGGTTTTGTACAGATCAACCAAGGCATGGGTCAGTTTCCGGGCCAATCTTATGGTGGAGTGAAACAGAGCGGTATTGGCAGGGAATATTCGCTCGAAGGGATGCTTGAAAGCTTCACCACCCGGAAGAACATCTGCATCAACGTGAACACACCTGCTTAATGCACTTCGTCGATCGGGTCGCTTCATCTCACAAAGCGGCGGCAGACCGAACGCTTATCGCCGCCGAATACATCATGAAAAGGTTGGGCGAGGACTCTCATCCAAATGTCAGACGACTTCTTGCGGCCATCCTGGTGTGAGATTGATCTAAGCGCGGTAGCTCACAACATCCGACAACTAAAAAGCATCATTGCGGCCGACGTCAGGCTTTATGTCTGCCTGAAGGGCAACGGCAGCGGTTGCGGCGCGATCGCCGTTGCTGAGCGGGCAGAGGCTTCTGGGGCAGATGGGTTGGCCTTTGGGAATATAGATAGTGCGGTGTCGTGCCGTGTTTCCGGCGTCAAGTTGCCGATTTTATTATATCCAAGCTGCTTGCCGGATACCGCCCCGATCCTTGAAGCGCACAATTTGATACCGACAATCTCGACGGTCGAAGAGGTCGCTTGCTGGTCCAGATCCGTTCAGTCTCTTCTGCCCGTATTCCTGAAAATCGACGGCGGTGGCTTTCGAGCAGGAGCGTTTCCTCATCACGCGGCAACGGTCGCAAAGGCAATCGCGAACGATTCTCGCCTCAGATTGGCCGGCGTCTACGGCCACCCCATGACATCCTACGGCATCGAAGACCCGACCTACACCAGGAGCCAGATAGATAGCTTTCTGCATGCCATCTCGGAGATCGAAGCTGCCGGAATCGACATTCCAGTTCGCATGATATCGAGCTCCTCCATCTTTCTGAACCACCCCGACGCTGATTTGAACGGTATCGATCCGGGTCGGCTGGTTATGGGAATGGGCTTCCCCGCGCTACCGGAGCGTCAGCGCGATTGGCGGCCGGCATTGACCGCTCTCAAGAGCCGCCTGGTCCTAAAGAAATCGGTCGACGATATTGGCGAAGTCATGACCGCACCATTTTTCGAACGGCGGCCGGGCATGAGCATCGGGCTCATTCCGCTCGGTTGGAGCGACGGGTACCCTTCCAAATTGCCTCGCGGCGCAACTGCACTGGTTCATGGCAGACGCGTGCCTCTGCTGGGTCCCGTCCACTCAGAACTCATGCGTATCGATTTGACTGAGATGCCTGACGCGCAAGTCGGGGACGAGGTGGTTTTGTTGGGCCGGTCCGGTGATGACGAAATCACAATGGCCGACTTGTGCGAGCAGTGGAAGGGAAGCGAGATCGAGATTTATTCAGCAATCGGTAGGTCCTTGCCTAAGGTCTATCTGTCATGAGCACCTTTTCAGCCTCCCCACGGACGCAACTCCATTTTTTGTCCGTAGTTCAAGCGGTAGGTTTTGGTCTAGGAAGATTGAAAATGCTCTATTTTTAATGGGGATTGACTGACACTCTCTCCGCCGATGCATGTTCTCCTTTGCATCCGATCGTTCAAAGCGACAGCAGAAGAACGGGAAGCGAAACGATACCCGTTGCACCTAGTTTCTGGGTGTTACGCCTCATCACCGCACAAAGCGTAGGTTCTGAACGTGGGGTCGGAGGACGGAATTTCGCGATGATTAGGCACAGGGCCACAGCTCCCCAGTGATGCCGATGAATGACTTGGGGGTCGATGTCGTGATCTTCCGCAGGGAGCGAATGTAGAAGCGATCGCCCAAAGCACGCGAAATGGCTACATGTAGAAGCTGTAGCTGACCTGGGGCTTCTCAGTCGGGCTGACGTATTTCATGATGTCTCCGATCTTCCGGGCGCACTCCAGCGTAATCGGCAGACGGCCATCCATCTGAGTGTTATTCCAGTTCATCTTGGTTAACCCCAGTATCTCATCGCAGAGGCTCTCAAGCGACGAATCTTGCTCATACACGGTGACCTTCAGCGGAGCCGGCACGTACATGCCGGGATAGGTCTTGTAGAAGTCCACAGTGCCTCGCGTATAGAGCACGCCTTCATTCTCGGAGATCGTCATCAGCGTGCCGCGCTTCGGCGGATAGTCCTTGTCACCGAACAGCCTGATGTCCGTGCTAGTTATCGCAACGAAGTCTTTCGCGCGAATGCCCTTCTCGTCGAGCGCCCTCACGAAGCCTTTCCGCTCGCTGTCGCGAAACTGGCTCGACTTGTGGATCACGATTCGAGCCGGCATGTGCTCAAGCGCTCGGCCATACTCGTCCAGCGCATCGCGCAGCAGCTCGTAGGCCTGACCCTCGCTGAGGTACGGGCGACGATCCTTCTTGTCGATTGACACCGGCGTGCCGCGCAGAATGATTCCGTGGCCGAACTCATCGAACACCTGAGCCAGGCTCGAAGATACGGTCTCGCCGTCGCGGCTCTTGTAGAACCCGATACCGATGTAGCAGGAGCGCAGCTTCGCCGTGTCCTCCACGAGTCGCCAAGGAATTGTTTTGTTGCCCTTGTAGTAGAGCGCCGTGACGAAGTTCCAGGCCTTGGTGGCCGGGTCCTGCTGATCGCCCGATTGCTTGGTGATGAGAATTGTCTTCTCGCGCACCAGTTGCAGCGGCGTGCCGAGGTGCATGCTCTTGGCCTTCAGAATCCGCCTGAAGTTGTGTTCGAGCTCGCTCTCCCCCGAATCGTCGTCACCGCCGTCTTCGGCGGGATCACTCTTCGCGCTTGTCGTGACGGAGTCGAACATTTCGTTCGGCATCACGCAGACTATCACGTCAACCGACCGGTTCTCGGCCAGAAAGCGAATCTGCTCATAGTACAGTTCGACGGCCTTCTCCACTCGGTCCACGCGCGAGGCGAGCTTTACTACCGCTGAGATATCCGACTTCTTGATGGTGCGGGTATACTGCGGCGAATTGATGATCCGAGTCAGGAATCCGTAGTCCAGGCTGATGCCGCCAAAGCCGCGAAACAGGTTCAGCAGCTTGGATTCCTTGCGCTGAATTCCATCCCGGCACTTCTCGAGCCAGTCATCCAAGAGATCGATCCCTTCGCCGCGTCCGACCACGCCGATCCTCAGCTCGGTTCGACGCAACTCGTCCCGCTTGTCATAGACGCCCAGGTGCTCAATGCCCGTCCGGGGGCACACGTGCGTGCCCACACCGAATTCGAGTAGCGGTTCAGGCAGCGTCGTGAGTTTCATGCCGCGTTTCCTCCGGCCACCTGGATATCTTCCTCGTCGTCGCCGACCGGCTCGGCCTCGTCGGCGTCTTGCACATTGAACTCAAGGAGGGAGAGGAATCGCAGCCCGTGGTCGTCCTCTTCCTTGCTCTTACTCATGCCGCGCAGGAAGTAGGCCAAGAAGCGAACCGCGTTGCGCACGGTGGAGTTATGTTCGAGGCGCTTCTGCGCCGACAACAGCTCATCGTGCCAGCGCGACTGACGGTATCCGCTGTCATATGAATAGTACCAATTCGGCACGATCTGCGAGTACCAGTCGTCCCCAAGCTTAGTGAACGTCAGATCGAACGAGAAGTGCTTCTGGTGCGCGACCTTGGACGGATCCTTCCGCTGGTACTTGACCTCGAACACGCGGCGGATCGCGGTCCGCTTTCCGATCCAAGTCTCCCTTCGCTCGCGCTGTCCTTCCTCCGACGGTACGAAGTAGAAGAACCCCTCCATATTGTGCATGCGCACATGGCGCTGCTTCAGCATTTCCCGTGTCTCGGCCGAGAGAAGCTGCTTCAGAATATTCACGTTGTCTATCTCGTCGGAATTGGCCAAGTCCGAGATGGACAATCGCTCCACCGAACCCGCGTCTACCACGCTGATCAGGCCGCACTGTTCAATGTCACGGAAGGAGAAGAGCTTGTTGTCGTGGCAGACCCAAGCATCAGTCTCCACGTCATTCAGGAGCAGCGCCATCTTAACGACCGACTTCCTGCCCCGGGCCTGCCCCTTGTAGCCGAGCTTCGCCGTCCCCTGCGCAATCACCTTCTTGTCGTCGATCGTCAGCTCGGCGACGTATACCGCCTCGGGCAGTCTGATCATCTGGAGATTGGACGTGATGGCCGTCGGCGGGGCGATGCTCTCCGAGCTGAAGCTGATGTACGCTTCGACCTCGCCGAGGATGCGCTTGAACTCCAAGAGCACCCGCTCCTGCGCAGCGAGACGGAGACCCGCCACCAGACCCAGAATGTCACCGAGGTCGATGATGTGCTTCTTGCAGTTGAAGGCGAACTGATCAGTCAACAGCTCGTTCACCGACGCCTGACTGTAGGACGATTGCTTCCGCGCGAGCATGAGTACGTAAAGCTCGTCAAACGTGTTGTAGTAGGCGCGATCCATGAACTGCTGAACGGTCGACTTCACCTTATCGAGCGTCGTCGTTGACGTTATCTGGAACGACACGCGGTCATGATCGTCGCCGAGATCGATGCCGGGAAAATTCTTCTGCTTCCGGTTCAGGTTGACGAGATGGGGAAGGTTGTAGACCGACTTCAGAATGGGGATGAACGCATCCTCCAACGCCAAGTTGATATCGGTTCGACCCTGGGAGGTTGCCAACTCAACTTGAACGATGATTCGGCTGACCAAGTCGCGGAGCTGGTTCTCAACCTCAAGCTGCCTCATTCTGCGCCCCATCCCTCAAACGGCTGACCTCTAAATCATGGGAACGCAGAGGGAACATTTCAAGGCCACCTTCTCCTTGCTCCACTTATTCCTGCTGCAGTGAGGGATCCTCGCAGTTCGCCGTGAGTGAATGTCCGTCGAAATGTGCCGTCAACCTGGTTATCCGGCTCTCTACAGTTTCAGGAATTTACTGGACCCGCACTGCACGCCGGGACTTAAACCTATCCACAGCCGCCTTGTGAAGCAGATACCTGCGACCGCTGATCTCATCATGGCGGGAAGGCATGAGTGGCGACGATCTTGCGTTTCCGTAGGATCTGCGACGGGCTGTGTATCGTCAGCAGACAATCGAGATTGCGCATCGACGATGTTGGCGCACCCGACACGATTCGAACGTGTGGCCTTCGCCTTCGGAGGGCGACGCTCTATCCAGCTGAGCTACGGGTGCTTACTGCTTACGCAGTGCTTACGCGGATTTCGCGTATGAGTAGACCCCAACGCGCAGCCCTCGCAAGCCATTGCAGTACAATACTCTTTCTTCCTCACTTTTCGCACCAGCCGGCTTGACACCTGCCTTCGGAGGGCAACGGTCAGGCGCACAGACGATCTCTTAGTCACGGTGTGCTACGGAAGAGCATAGATAAATCTGCTCCTCATTCACGCCTTAGCCGTCCAGCGACCCAATGAAAGTAATCCGCCAGGCTTCTGTTGCGACATCGTCAAACCAGTGTTGGGCGACCTCGCCTACCTAAGCTCCCCCAACGCAAAAAGGGGGACGACTTTTTTGCTCAGAAGGGACCAGGGTACCCGAGATTGTCGCTGTTCCGGCATTTCGCGACAATCCACCGACGGGATGTCAAAAATGAAATCGGCCGCATCGCAGCCTGCTCCGCCCGCGCGATCGCTTGACCCTGGAGGTACCTCTAGGGATTAGCGTTGGTTTGGCTCCTATCCCGAAGAAACGCCGCTACGACCAATCGCGAAGAGGATGAAATGAAAACCACAATATTCAAAATCGAAGGCATGAACTGCGACGCCTGCGCAAATACGATCAAGACCCTCGTTGAAAAAGAACCGGGAGTGCAAATGGCCTCCGTCTCGTACGGCGACCGGAGAGCCCGCGTGCTCTTCGATCCGAAGTCGATCGATGAAGAGCGCCTCGTCAACACGATTCAGAAGCCCGGCTTTCGGGTTGTAGGACGCGAATAGCTGAAGCGACCAATCGACGCGTCTTTCTCAACTTAGGCAACAGATCCCGGTGACTCCGATGACCGTTTCAACCGCAACAGCTTCGACGTTCGCTCTTTGGAGCGAAGAACCTTCGGCGAGACCCGATCGCCGGAAAATCCGCGCCCGGATCGGTGGACTTCATTGCTCGCTCTGCACCGGCACCATCGAAAAGGCGCTCGGGCGAATGCCCGGCGTCGACAAGGTGGCCGTTAGTCTGACGCACGAACAGGCACTGGTCGAATATGATCCGGCTGTCGCCCGTCCGGAGCAGTTGCTGCAAACCTTGCGCGATATCGGTTATACGATCTCCGACCCACGCAAGCTCAGGGCCTTTGAAGAGGAGGAGCGCGATCTGGTCCGCGAGGCTCGGCGCTTCGTCGTCGCGGTCGTTCTCAGCGTCGCTTCGATTCCGATCATCGCCGATCCGGCGGTGGGATGGATCGGCTTTCTGCCCGCGCTGGTGTGCCTCAGCCTTGGCGGCTTCGTCTTCCTGGTCCTGCGCTCGACCGGATTCTGGGTGGCGATGGGCGCCTTCTGGGGCCTCGTGATCATGGCGCTCTCGCTGCTCTACCTCAATCTGGAGGGATATCTGATCAATGTCGCGCCATGGCTTACCGGCGGCTTGGCGGTCGCCCTAGTGTTCGGCGTCGGCAGGCACATTCTGTTCATGGCCTTCCAGGCGCTGCGCCGCGGCATCCTCAACCAGCATGTGCTGCTCGAGATCGGAACGTTCGCGGGCATCGCCGGCGGGATTATCGGGCTGATCCTCAATCGGTCCGGATATCCGACCGCGGCGTTCTTCGCCGTGGCGGTGATGGTCGGCACCTATCATATTTTTTCCGAGTGGCTGTCGCTGATCGTAAAGACGAGGAGCTCCCAGGCCGTCAAACGGCTCTTGGACTTGCAGCCGGAGACCGCGCGCGTCGTTCGCGGCTCGCAGGAACTGGAATTGCCGATCGAACAGGTGAGGGTCGGCGATCGTGTGCGGATACGCCCAGGCGAGCGGATTCCGGCCGACGGCACGGTGGTCGATGGCCATTCCGGTGTCGATCAGTCCCTGGTGACGGGAGAGTCGTTCCCCGTCGAGAAGACGGTGGGCGATTCAATTATCGGAGGCTCGATCAACACGACGGGCACGCTCCTGGTGACGATCACCGCTATCGGCCAGGGTAGCTTCCTCAACCAGGTGATCCGCCATGTCGAGGACGCCCGCGCTCTGAAACCCGGCATCCTCCATCTGGTCGACCGCGTGCTTCGTGTCTACACGCCGACGGTTCTTCTGATCGCCGCGCTTGCCGTCGCAGGCTGGCTCCTCGGCTCCTGGCTGGTCACCGGGCAGGTCGACGTCGAACGCGCCGTCTTCGCCGGACTCAGCGTGCTGGTGATGGGTTATCCCTGTGCTGTTGGCATCTCTGCGCCGCTCTCGATCGTGCGCGGAGCCGGCCAAGCCGCTGAACACGGGATCCTGATGCGCACGGGCGAAGCCTTTCAGGGCTTCCGAACCGTCACGCAGATCGTTCTCGACAAGACGGGCACCCTCACCGAAGGACGTCCTGTGGTGCGAGAAATCGAAACGACGGGCGTCAGCGAGCAGGAGCTCTTGGCCATCGCTGCCGCCGCCGAGGCATCTTCGGAGCACCCGCTCGCCCGCGCGGTGATGAAGGCAGCATTCGATCGCCGCGTTACACCTCCCGATGTCGCGTCGTTCGAGGCCTTCCCTGGAAGGGGTGTCGTCGCGCGCATCGAAACCGGCGAAGCTCTGGTCGGAAGTCCGCGGTTCCTTGCCGATCGGAACGTAGACCTGACAGGTCTTCGTAGACGCATCGAGGCCTTGGAAGCCGACGCACGCACCGTAATCGCCGTGGCGCGGGACGGGCGCGCGCTGGGCATCGTTGCTTTGGGCGATACGCTCCGCCCGGACGCTGTCTCGGCCGTCGCTGCGCTGCGCGAGGCGGGCCTGAAAACGATCCTGGTCACGGGCGACAACGAGCGCGCGGCACGGCGCGTCGGTCTGGACGTCGGCATCGACGAGGTCCGCGCCGAAGTGCTGCCGCAGGGCAAGGCCTCCATCGTGCAGGAGCTTCAGACGGCTGCCCGAGTAGCGATGGTCGGCGACGGCATAAACGACGCGCCGGCTCTGATGCAGGCGGACATCGGAATCGCCATGGGCGGCGGCACGGATATCGCGATCGAGGCCGCGGACATCATCATCCTGTCGAACCGCCTGAGCGCGCTTCTCGTCGCTCGCGACGTCAGCCGTCGGAGCTACGCGAAGATGGTTCAGAACGTCGTGCTGGCCTTTCTCTTCAATGGCCTGGGCATTCCGCTTGCCGCGAGCGGGCTGATTCACCCGGTGTGGGCCATGGTTGCGATGGCCGTGAGCGTCACGGCGATCTTCGTCAACTCGCTGTGGGGAACTCCGAGGCTCTTTTTCGATGCCATACGTAGCGTAGGTCAGTCCATTGCTGCGACATCGACACAAGCGGCTTGACCCCAAAGGGCTGACCAGGTGAAGCACGACATCAGTGACACCCGGCGCGAGCGTCTGCTCAAGATGCTCGCCGCGGCGACCTTCGTCATCTTCTTCCAAGCCTATATGGTGGCGCCGATCATCCCCGCACTTTCGAGCACCTTTGGGAGTTCGGTCCAATCTGTCGGCCTCACCGTCCCGGCGTACCTGATCCCTTACGGGATTGCGACCCTCGCATACGGCATTCTGGCGGACCGGATCGGCATCCACCGCGTGATGTTCGCGTCGCTGGCAGCTTTCTCAGCGCTCACCATTCTAACTGCGACGGCAGGATCGATCGAGCAACTCGCGCTGTGGCGGATCGTAACCGGGATTGGCGCGAGCGGCGTCGTACCTCTTGCGTTGACTCTGGTGAGCCGGCTGTATGCGTACGAACAGCGGGGCCGACCGCTTGGCTGGCTGTTCGGCGCAATGGCAGGGGGTATGGCCATCGGTTCGCCGCTGGGTGCGATGCTGGTTCCCTTCATAGGATGGCAAGGCCTTTTCGCTGTCGTCGGTGTGGCCGGCGCAGCCCTGCTGCTCACCCTATTGCCGTATCGCTCGTTCATTGCTGGTCAGGTTCAGTCCGTGACCGGCACGCTTCGAGGTCTGCTCCACGGCTACGCAGACCTGCTCGGCACCGCGCGCGGGCAACGCACTTACGGTTTTGTCCTCGTCAACTCGATGTTTCACTCTGGAGTATTTACCTGGCTCGGTGTGTACTTCGAGCAAAAATACCACTTGGGCGCCGCCGGCATCGGTCTGGGCACTTCCGCGTTCCCGGCTTTGCGTTCGGGCCGGTGATCGGCCGAGCCGCGGATCGCTGGGGCCGGGCGAGGCTGATACCCATCGGCCTTCTGCTTGGCGCCTTGGCGGCGGCAGCTTTGCTGCTGGACTTCCCAGTGGTGCTCGCGCCCGTCGTCGCGATGGTCCTATCGCTGGGATACGACACGACCCAGCCCCTTTTCGCGGGAGTCGTGACCTCATTAGGCGGAAAACGTGCCGGACAGGCGATGGGTTTGAACGTCTTCACGCTCTTCGTTGGCTTTGGGCTTGGAAGCCTCCTCTTCGGCGAACTGCTTCGTCTCAGCTTCGGGGTGGCTTTGAGCCTATTCGCGGCGGTGGAATTGATCCTGGCGTTGCTCTCCTTGGGGCTGTTTCGTTCGGAGGTTCCCGCGCCCGCAAATACCGGCCGCGGGTAACGAAGTCGTGTTCAGACGGTCTGGCGCTGCGGCCGCGGCGGGCGGCCCAACCCTTGGCTTGACCTTGGAGTATACTCCAGGGGTTAGAACGCGCGCTGGAGACAACTTGATGTTCACCATCGGCAAATTGGCTTCCCTCACAAGCGTCAGCAACGACACGCTGCGCTACTATGAGCAGGAGGGCCTCATCGAGCCTGCGGGCAAAAGCCCGGCCGGCTATCGGTTGTACGACTCGGAGTCGGTACGGCGCATCCGCTTCGTCAGACATGCCCAGAATTGCGGCTTCACGCTCGCCGAAATCCGCGAGCTGCTGGCTTTGCGGGGGCGCGACAAGGCGTGCTGCGGCGACGTTCGAACCCGTGCCGTCGAGAAGAAGCTGCAGATCGAGGGCAAGATCCGCGCAATGAAGGCGATGTCCAAGGCGCTCGACCAGTTGATTGCGGAGTGCGCAAATGAAACGCAGCCCGTGAACGAGTGCACCATTATTGCCGCCCTGGAACGGGCCGCCGATCCGGCACTGGTGCAGTGAAAATGAAGATCGAGGTTTTCTATACTCCGGGCTGCTCCGAATGCAGCGCCGCGCACGCCAAGCTCCGGACCGTCGCGCAGGAGTCGGTGAAGGATCTGGAGTGGCGCGAATTGAACGTGCTCGACGATCTCGATTACGCGGTCAAACTCGGCGTGCTGACGCTCCCGTCCATCGCCGTCGATGGAGAGCTTGTTTTCACGTCGATGCCGACCGCTGCGCAACTGCGCGAAGCCTTGGTGAAGCGAAGTGGAATGAGCGCGTGATGGACGCCGACGCGCTTCGCCAAGCGGTGGAACATGCCGGCTTCGCCGCCACAGGCTTGGCGTTTCTGACCGGACTCGTCTTCAGCTTCAATCCGGTGGCTCTTGCTTCGATTCCGGTTTCGCTCGCTTACGTCACCAAAGGGCGGGACAAGGGTCAGGCGCTGCTGTTCGGCGCGATGTTCATCGCCGGGATGATCGTGACCCACGTCGTTCTCGGTCTCATCGCAGGATTCGGCGGGAAATGGGCTGCGGATCTCACCGGAAGAGGCTGGGGACTTTTTCTCGGCCCCTTGTTGATCGTCCTGGGTCTCATGTGGGCGGGCTGGCTTCGGATACCGCTGCCGTCATTCGGCTTCCGGGCAAGCCGTCCGGCCGCCGCATGGGGAGCGTTCCTGCTCGGGATTCCGTTCGCGATCGCGGTCTGCCCGGTGTGCACACCGACTTTGGTGGTGCTGCTCGGTGTCACGGCGGGAATAGGGTCGGTTTGGCTCGGCGTGGTTCTGCTCCTTGCGTTCGCGTTCGGCCGCGCCGTGCCGGTCGCGATCGGCGCCTTCGCCGTCGGTTGGCTTGAGAACCTCAAGCGCTTTGCCCGATACCGGCGAGGGTTCGAGATCGCCGGCGGCGTCCTCCTGATCGCGATGGGTTTCTACATGTTGAATGCGGTGTACGTTTGGATTCCCGAACTGGCGGTCTGAGGCATGATGAGGTACGGAGAAACCAACAATCTGCGCGACATGTCGCGATTGCAAACAGCCGCCGCGACCGGCGGTCTCCTCGGCGCTCTCGCCGCATCGTCCTGCTGCATGTTGCCGCTGCTTCTATTCACCCTGGGCGCCAGCGGTCCGTGGATCGGCATGCTAGTCCGGCTCGCCCCCTATCAGCTCTACTTCATTGCCGTTGCAGTGGCATGTCTCGCGTGTGGGTACTGGCTGTTGCGTCGCTCTTCTAAACGGCAATGCGCGGCGGCTTGCTCGAGCAGGTCTGCGAGAAAATTCGTAAGTCCCGCCCTCGCCGCGGCAACAATCTTGGTGGTCGCTGCGATCGCCTTCAACTTCCTTGCGCCCTTTCTGAACTCATGAAGGAGAGACCGATGGCAAAGTGCACCGCTCCGCTGATACTCGGATTGCTCGTGGTCTCCTCCGGCGCGGCGATGGCGGAGGAGAGAACCATCACCTTGGCGGTTGAGAACATGTACTGCGAAGCCTGTCCGTACATGGTCAAGAAAACCATCGCGAAGGTCTCCGGCGTCTCGAAGGTCACGGTTTCATTCAAGGAAAAGACGGCGGTCGTCGTGTTCGACGATGCAAAAACAGGGGTCGACGACATCACGAATGCGGCCACCAAGGCAGGCTTTCCTTCGACTCCGAAGAGCTGAACCTGTCGGAATTCTGCTTGGCGGTCGCACGGTTCGCGAAATTTAGAAACTGAATTGCTGCAGCGGAATGCGTAAAGGTCAGCACCACGGTATCGATGCTGCTTCTCTCCAGCGGCAAAGCCGCTCAACGGGCACGCAGGTGGCGCGACCGCGCTCACCAGCGAACCGCAACAGTTCGGACGTTGGATCGACACCATAAACGCCCTCAGTCTGTGCGCCGCAGAACATCCAATTCACTGCCGAGCCGATGCCGACGTCGCGCACGCGCCCTTCCGTGGCTTGTCCTATCCGCCTTCGAAATAGCGTGATCTGCTTCTGCCGCATCGGGAGGTCGAGGATGCATGGAAACAGCCAGTCAGCGTAGATACCCATGCTTCCTCTCCTTCGCGCTTGTCGGCTCTAGGTCAGGAGCGCAGGTACTTGATGAACGCGGCTACGCCCAGAATAACGAACGCAAGAAGCAACAGCCAGATTACTCCTATCCCCGCCATCATGCCGATCGACATTCCGCTCATATCCATCATCATCGTTTCGCTCCGTCCGTTGTTCTTGATTGCTGGATCGAGGCGGCAGTGCACTGTTGCGTTGGTCGTGTACAAGGTCGCCGCCGCTGCCGCTCAGGTCACGACGTTGCCGTCCCGCTATTGCGACCAGTTCGCCATCATTCGCGTGCAGTGCTCGACCATATGGTTGATTTGGTCAGAGCTTTGAGAGCGGGTTTCCGGACGCTGTTGGCCGGTCTGCGGCGTCGTCTGCGGAGTGGTTTCCGCGGCGGCTAATGAGCCTGTCAGCAACAAAGTAGCCACAACACCTGCGGCGAATGATCGATTACTCAACGTCATTTCGCATCTCCTTTTGCCGTTGCGTTTAACGTTCCGGCCGCACCAGTCGGAGGCATCCAGACGTGCGACTACCGGAGAGTCCGCATCGCAGCGCCTATTGGTTACACGCTCACGACAGCGTGACCGGTTCCGCAATTGTGCTAAAAGCGTCAGGCGCGACGTTGCGCGCCCCCGGGAGGGGCGAAAAAATTCGCTCACTGTTGTAACCGAGACCGCGCCTGCCACGAATGCGCAGAATAGGAACCGCATGAGATCCTCTGAGACTGAACTAAAGGGTCTCATGATTGCTGCGCTCAGCGGCGACGAGCGAGCGTATCGCGAATTGCTCGGCCGGGTGACCCGGTTGCTGCGCGGCTATTACAAGAACAGGTTGGTGCAGGCGACACGCGGCGCCGCCGACGCCGAAGACCTCGTTCAGGAGACACTGATGGCCCTGCACGCGCGACGAGACACATACGATCCGGCCCAGCCTTTCACGCCCTGGCTCTATGCCATAGCGCGCTACAAGCTGATCGACCACTACAGAAGGACGCCCGGCCACAGAGCAAATGTGCCGATCGATGACGTCGCGGACATTGTGGCCCACGATGACCAATCGTCGAGCGAAAGCTCGCTCGACCTCGACCGTTTACTTGATGAGCTGCCCTCTAAATTCCGGACCGCGATTCGGCGCGTAAAGTTGGAAGGGCTAAGCGTGGCGGAGACTGCGGCTCGCGAGGGGTTGTCCGAATCTGCCGTCAAGGTGAACGTGCACCGCGGGATGAAGGCGCTCGCCACCTTGATTGCCAGGGGACGAAAATCATGAGAACCGATGATCTCGTGAACATGCTGAGCACGAATCTTGATGCGGTCGATTGGCGCGGCATTTCTCGCCGGATTCTGGGCGGTGCCGCGCTCGGCGCCATCCTGGCACTGGTCGTCATGATGCTGTTGTTCGGGGCTCGTACTGACGTATTTGACCTTCGCGCTTGGATATTCGTGGGAATAAAGTTCGCCTTCGCTGGGGCGATTATAGGTCTCTCTCTCGCATACCTGCTCAGGATTGCCAGGCCGAGCGGCGAAAAGCGCGTGTCTCTGACCTTGATAGCTCTGCCGTTTGTACTCGCTTTCGTTGTGTTGGCGGTAAGCCTTGCCATGGCGCCGCCGGCAGACTGGCGGACCATGATCTTCGGCCAGCATTGGCTGCTTTGCATCACTTGTATTCCGCTCAACGCGATCTTTCCCTTTGCAGCCATCGTTTTTGTAATGCGCCAGTTCGGTGCGCCCACGCATTTGGCGCAAGCGGGTGCCCTCGCTGGGCTCGCAGGCGGCAGCATCAGCGCAGTCGTCTACGCGCTGCACTGCACCGACGACTCGCTCGCATTCGTCGCACTTTGGTACGGCCTCACGATTGGCCTTTGCGCCGTGGTTGGCGCGCTCCTCGGCCCGCGCCTGCTGCACTGGTGAGGTGGAATTTACCGCGGTCAAGCTCGGCTGGCATGCGTTAGACCTTGTGAGAACATGCGTCGCAGCCGCTTTCTCCTTGCCATGCCTTGTGTCTCTTGCGAACGGAACGATAGCGAGCGACGCCAAAGGGTCCAGCCACGACGCATCGATCAGCAATCGCACCGTACGCTAGTAATCTCCGGAATTGACCGTCGTGACTGACTCGGAGTTAAGCTGCCGAGAGAGAGCCAGTGCCGCTTTCGTGAACATCCATGAACCGATTGCCTGGTTGCCGACGAACCTCGCTATGTGCCCGCTTTGATCACCTTCGAAAATCGACGCGGCCTGGATGCCGATGATGGCATAGCCATGTTCCTCTCGCACCAGCAGCGGCGCTCCGGAGGAGCCCTGCCCTGCCGTGCAGTTGTGGATCAGCGTATCCCAAGCCACCTCCCGAACCGCGCAGGCCGGACCGACGCTGAGAGCCTCCGCGTCAGCGACATCGTCGCTGTAGGCAGGGAGCCGGAGTTGCAGTTCAGACAATTCCAAGGTCCCGATGGAGCGACGGCTGAGAACAAAGGGTTGAACGCTTGCCGGCGTCCGGTCCAGGACCAGTATCGCCCAGTCTCTCGCCGCGTCGCGGAGAGTTTCCTGGCCTACGCTTTGCTTCGATCCGACCGCCCAGACGGTCGCAGCAAACTTCGCACTGTTGCTGCCGGTCTGGTAACCAGGCTGAAAAGAGAAATTTGATCGTCTGATCGTCCCATCTCTCTCCATAATGCAGTGAGCAGCGGTCACGATGATGCGCGGATTGAGGATCATCGCTGCGGTACAGGTCATCGTGCCCTTGAATTTCCCGATCGCCGAGTACGGGGCCAACCGCGCATCGACGATCTGACGGTGGCTGCCATCGGACAGCGAAACCAATGCTTTGTCGGCCGGCGCTGCGGGTTGCGGGCCAGCGCCAGAGGACAGCTCCAGCCACATGACTGGAATCAAGATGACGAGGCATCCGAGCAAACTTTGTACCGTAACCATTTTTTCCTCCCGCGCTCCGGTCGCGCCCTGCCAACGAATGGTGTTGGGGGCTCGGCTTCAGGTGCCGATCTGCGGTGCGCGCCTCGGGGCTCCCGGCGGGTCAGCCGCCGTGAATGCGTGGCGACCGGCTACGTCGTCCACGGCGAACACGTGCTGGCTGGCCAGCCTGACACGCACGGATCGGCGACGGTCGCAAAGGCGACCGCTCAGCTGAGCGAGATGCGCTTTGGAGGATGCGGATTCGGCGGAATGCCATGATCCGGGAGCGCGTGGACAACGGATGCGTCCACTGACTGGCAAGGAAGAGGAGCTGTAACAGGTATCAGATATCCGAGAACGCTACTCGCACCACAATTTGCACTGCACGCGGTACCGAAAGCACCACAAGTTTTCCAGGAACAGCCGCGACACGTCATCGCCACGCGCGGTATATCCTTCCAAGCTGCCGATCGTACCGAGGTAGTAACTGCAGGCGGATTACCCATGCGTTCACTCGGCCGCGCTGATCCTGGCGACGAAAATGCCAACGTCAAGAATAGCACCAAGATCAGCCGTGCGGAGATCTGCATGGGACCAGGATATCAGGATCATTGGCCCAAGTGCCATCGCTTTGTGAATCACACTCGGACCGCTCAGAGAATGTTGCAGCGCACTCCTCTGCCCAAGGGCACGGTCACGGGCGGGCCCGCGTAACCCTTTGCCGCAGCAAAGCTAAGCATGCTGTCGATCGGCCCTCTGCCAATCCGATTTGGAATAGGGCGCCCCACGACATCGTATCGGGCGTTGGCGGCGAGCCGCGGATGGAGGCGGCTCGGCGCCCGTGCATGGCCCATTTCGGCGACTCGTCGTTACCCGCGGGCCCCGCGGAATCGTGGCGATCAGCATTGCGGCATGATGAAGCCACTGATCTCCTCAGGTGCAGCAAAGATCACGTCCGCGCGATCGCCCATCATTCCAGCTCCGACGAGAGCGGGTGACCCCTTCCCTGGACCGACATTGCTGCCGTCGACCTTGAGGCGCAGATTGCGTTCCCAGAATGCACGCGTCTTGCCATCGCCCGTCGTTACGCGAAAGGTGTCGCGGCAATAAGTGACGGCGCGCACCTGTTGCTCCGGCCCGACGGTCTTGAGATCAACCTCGCCGCCCCCCATCATTCCGCCCATCGGCGTCGATGCGTGGCCCGGTTGCGTCGCCTGCTTGAGAAACGCCAACAGGTCTGAGCGCTGTTGATCGTTCTTGATCCCTTCGAATGTCATGTCGTTGCCGGGCACGAGGTGCTGCGGATCCGTGATCCAATCGTCGAGTGTCTTGTCATTCCAGACGATCCCCGCCCCCTGCAGGGCGGACGAGTAACGCGGAAAGCTCGGCAGGGTGCCGGCCTTGCGGCCCCAGAGCCCGGCCAGACTGGGGCCGGTCATGCTTCGGTTCGGCTCCAGCGAGTGGCACGCTGCGCAGGCTCCAAAGACCCGCTGACCGCGGTTGGCATCCGGCGAGGACCAGGCAGGCGCAAATGCTGCCAATAGGCTTGCCACGGCCACTCCTGTCCCCAAGCGCAATTTCATCTCCGCGTCTCCTCAACTCGCACACATCCGCTGGTCGCCGCAGCCGCACTCTCGAAACGAACGTATCGTTACCTGGCCACCGAATCGCGGTTGCGATCAATCTTCATACGTTATTGCGCCGCTGTGAAAGCCAACCCCTGGTCATGCAAACCAACCTGAGCCGACCTGTCAGTCAACATGCCGATTTCTGCTGCTGACGCGAAGAACACCGTTGCACGATCGCCCATCATGCCACTGGGCAGAATGACCGGTCGGCCCGTCGGTGGTCCGAACTCGCTTGAGTCAATCTTGAAGCGGAGGCTGGTCTCGCTGAACAACGTTCTTCGCCCGTCCGCCGTGCTGATTTCAAAGGTACTGCCGACGTGACCGATCCCCATGACCTGGCCCTCCGGTCCGATCATCTTCAGGTCCCGCAGCACCGGCGCTGTTGCGGGTTGCGCAGGCAGACTTTTGCCTTTCGCCCGATCTTCGGCATCCGCCAGCACTGCCCGGGGAGCGAAGCCGGTGGCGCCGACGATAGCAAGCATAAGGGTCGCACGACGGCTCATCCTTTTGTGCGTCATTGAGATTTCTCCGTTCTATGGTCGGGGCTTGGAAGCGGCCTCTCGGCTTGATCGACGATGCACGTTCGATCTTCACTTACTGCCTTGTTCGTTGCTCCTGGCTTTCCCAATCATTGCTTGCAAGCCTTCCAGATCCATTGCCCCGGTCTTGACCTCGTTGACGGTCACAAAACCAGGCGTGCCGTTGATCTGCAAAGTTTGGGCAAGCTTCAGATTCTTCTCCAGCATGGTCTCAATCGCGGCATCCTGCATGTCCGCTTTTAAGCGGCTGACGTCGAGGCCGACGTTGGCTGCGACCTCGATGACCTTTGTTTCGTCGACTTGTCCGCGGACCTGATAGAGCGCACGGTGGAAGGCAACATACTTGCCCTGCTTGTTGGCTGCGAGCGCCGCCTTGGCGGCAAATACCGAACCTTGCCCGAGGATCGGGAACTCCTTGTAGACGATGCGTAGCTGCGGGTCGACTGCCTCGGCTTTCGCCATCAGCGGCGTCATTGCCCGACAGTAAGGACAGTTGTAGTCGAAGAACTCGACGAGAGTGACATTGCCGTTGGAGTTTCCTCCTACCGGGCTGTCAGGATCCTGAAACATCTCCGCTTCATGCGATTTCAACGCCGCTTTAGCAGCCGCCGCCTGCTGCTCGCCTTGCTTTACCTCCAGGCGACTGATTGCTTCACCGATGACTTCCGGATGAGCGAGCAGATAGCTTCGCACCCGCTGTTCGAATTCGTCCTGAGGGATTTGGCTTTGCTGGCCTTCGGCCGCGCGCGCGGCGCGTCCCACATGCAAGTCGGGCAAATCTGCCAGCCAGATGCTCGCGATGCCAAGCGCAAGTGACAGCGAGACGGCCGTCTGCCGGATGCCTTGCGCCAGCGATAGGTATGCCATCGGAATCCTCCTCATTCGTTGCGGTGCTGATCGAGCGAACCCTGAGCGACCGGCCGATATTCCGATCGGCCAGACGGTTTATCGAATCCCGCTTTCAGGTAGGCGATGATGTCTCGTCGCGTCGAAGCATCGAGGACGCGAATTGGCATTTTAACGCCTGGAATGAATTTGCGTGGATCGGCCAGCCATTGATCGAGGCTGTCGGCTGACCATGTGAGGTCCGCGCTGCGAAGCGCGAGCGAATAGTTGTATCCAGGCGCGGAGCCGGCTTTGCGGCCAACCACGTTGCCGAGCATTGGGCCGGCCTTGTTGACGTCGGGCGCATGGCACGCCGCGCAGCGCTCGACAAAAAGCGCCTGACCGCGAGCAGGATCCGGCGACGAGGTTGCCAGAAAGCGCGAAAGGTCTTTTGGCTTGTCCGGAGCAGGCGAGCGGAAGAACGTGTACGAGAGCGTAATCGCATCTACGGCGGCCGTCTCCGGGTCGGTTGCCATGGCGGGATCGACGAAAAAAACCACGGGCATATCGACCTTCTCGTGCGCGTCGAGCAACTCGTCATCGAAGCAGAAACACTGAATTTTGTTGAAATAGATCCCCGTGGTGCCGGGTGATACGTTGAACGTCGCATGTCCGACGATGGCCTTGTCGCTGAGATTTTGGGCCATGAAGAACACGAGCTTCTGCTCGCCGAGATGCACCGTGACTTCCCGCTGCTCCGGCTCAAAGCGCCATGGCAAATCCGGCGCAACGTTGGTATCGAACAACACGGTAACCGTTCGATCGGACCTCTCCTCCGAACCCGCAAGAGCTCGTTGCGTTGTGCCCCCAAATCCGGTGGCGGCACAGAACAAGCGATAGAGTGTCGGCGAGTAGGCCACGACGCCGAGCATAATGGTGATCGTGGCCAGGCAAGGCACCAGGACGCGCAGGTTCTTACGCCTCTGTAGCTTCGTTGACATCCGTTTATTTTCTCGAAGCGTCGGGCATCATCCCACCCATATTTCCATGCTCCATGGCGCCAACTTTTCCGATTGAGGCCGTTACCGCGACATTGCCGGCCTTTTCGAACTGCAGGGTGAGCGGCAGGTTTTGGCCCTCTTTCAATGGCTGCTTGAGACCAACCATCATGATGTGCATTTCGCCTGGCTTAAACGTGACTTTCGCTCCGGGTTTAACTTCAACGCCGGGTACCTCGCGCATGCGCGACACGCCGTTCTCTTCGGTCTCCCTGTGGAATTCGACTTTGTCAGCCAACGGCGTGGTTGCGCCCAGTAGCCGGTCAGCAGTGGTGCCGTTGTTCACCACCGTCAGATAGGCCGCGCCGGTCTTCGCCCCCGGCGGCGTGGCTCGCGCCCAAGGCTGCTCGACCACGATCGAGTTCGCCGCCGGCGTCTGCGCCTTGGTTGCGCTGCCGCTACAAAACACCAGAAGCACCACAGCGATCAGATAAGACGCGCGTCTCATGTGAAGCCCCTTTCATTGACCGGCATCGGCCATCTCCTTGCGTAACCGGATAGCGATCTCGTCGCCGAGTTCCTCTGCGTGAATGACGTTCACGAAACGACCTTGCGGGTCCATCAGATAGATGTATGAGCCGTGAGAAATGAGATAGTCATCTCCGCCATGCTCTGGTTTCTCGCGTGAGACGTCGAGGTGGTATCCCTTGATCACGCTGTCGATCTGCTCTTTCGTGCCGGTCAAGCCGATAATTCGTGAATCGAACGACCTCAGATATTTGGTCATCGTTTCACGCGTGTCCCGGTCCGGATCGACGGTCACAAACAGCGGCTGCAGATCACTCGCTTGCGAGCCGAGCTTTTCCAGCGCCACACTGATGCTGTTAAGGGCGGTCGGGCAGGCGTCGGGACAATAGGTGTAGCCGAAATAGATGAGCAGCCACTTGCCTCGATAGGTTTGGTCGCTGACGGTTTCATCGTTGGTCGCCACCAATGTGAACGGTCCTCCGATTGCAGCCGTCCCTGATGTTGTGATTTTCGGTTCCGGACGGTCCATCATCAGGAACGTGTTCAAGATGATGGAGCCTGCCAGCGCGAGCAGAACGACGATCGCAGCGCCTAACTTGACGATCATGGGTGCAGCTCCTGGCTTAACGATGACGCTACAGCGAGTTTGATTCCACAGCCCGGCTGACTGTCATTCGTGGCGATCCGGCGTTGAGCGCCGGTCCTCGCGCCACTGGTCATTCGGGCGGCCGCTGGGGGGCGAGCCACCCTGCATCATCGCACCGCAGCCCTGCATCATGCCCCTCATCGAGCGCATCATGCCGCCACCTCCCATATCGCGCATCATTCCCTGGCGCAGGCCCGGCGAATGCTCAGCATCAGCAAAGACTGCGCCGGCAGCACCGGTCAGGGCGAGAATGGCGATCGCAACTAGTATCGAGCCAACGAGCCTAGGCATTCATCTTCTCCCTCGATTGCATGGCAGGTTCTTCGCCAATCCGATGATCGCCTCCCGAGCAGCAGCCTCCCGCTGGCGGGCTCTGAGCCGGCGCTCCAATCTGAACGTTTGAGCCGCCTGCGGCCGACGACGCGTCTACTGAGTTCGCGCCGGTGCGGCCTACGAATTTATGCATGCATAGTCCGAGGCCACACATCAGAAGACACGGCAACGTGCTAACAAGGACCGATATCGCTCCGAGCGCCACCAGCCAGCGCCAATTCAGTGCTGCGACGCCGGCAAGAGTCGCGGCGATCAACATCGCGACGATCACGAACAATCTGCGGCTTGCCAGCGGGTGGACAATGTCGAGCATCGCCTTTCGCGGAACGCTGTTTGTCTTCACCGGTTCAATTACGGTCATCTGTCTCTCCTTTCATCTGCTGAACAGGGCTCTCAACCATCCAAGCCCGTGCTGCAGAGGACCGGACGCGCTCTTACCCGTTTCGGCCATCAGAGACTCACGCTTCCCCGCAACGCTGTTGGTCTCGCGCGGTTCGGCGATCAGTGGTCGAAGAAATTGCACGATCTCGGCGGAATGCCAATCGGCCGGTCCGGTGATTCGGCCAACCTCTTGGCCGTCGCGATTGATGATGAGCGTCGTCGGTAAGCCGATGGCGTCAACTGCGCGCAGAACCTGACCGGATCTGTCAGCGTACATCGCAAGCTTCTGGACAGCGGTCTCGGCGTAGAACTTGCGGATCGTATCGATGCCGCCGCGATCGATCGAGACCGGAACAACCCGGAAATCGGGACCACCAAGTTGAGCCTCCAGCCGATCCAGAGTTGGCATTTCGCGGCGGCAAGGCACACACCATGTTGCCCAAATGTTGAGTACGATCACCTTGCCTTCGAAGTCGGCAAGGCTGCGCGTTTGTCTCTGCTCGTCCTCGAAGTGAATGGCGGTGAGCGGTCGTGGAGCACTGTGCACGACAAGATTGCCGGGACGCTCTTCGGCGGCGGCCCACGCACCACCCAGCGCAACGAGCAGCACTGCGGATGCTGCTGCCGCGGCAAGCACCGAAGGCCATCGCATACCGCCCATCATCGCTGCTGGACCCTCTTCACCAGTTCGACGGTTGAACGAATACCTCTCCGACTTCCGTTCAAACCGACCCATAAACCGTCGGCGCCTTGCCATCCTTCGTGACGGCATAGATCACGAAGGGCTTCGTCTTCTGGCCGTACATTCCCGGCGAACCCGTCGGCATGCCGGGCAATGTGATTCCTGCGATTGGCGGCCGCTCCTTCAACAGCTTTCGCACCACCTCGACCGGCACGTGGCCATCGACGACATAGCCGCCAACGAACATCGTATGGCAGCCCTGATATTTTTCAGGGACGCCTGCGTTTTCGCTGATCTGGTTAAGATCATTGGTCGGCTTCACCTCGACGTCGAAGCCGTTGTCGCGCAGATATGCCGCGTAGCCCTCACAACAGGTGCATTGCGGGTTCTTGTAAAGCGTCGCGTGGATCGGCTCGGCTGCGACCGCTGGGAAAGCGGGAGCAATCGCTGCGAGCAAGCAACCAATGCAGAAGGCTCGTCGTCTCATGCAAATTCTCCTTTCAATGGTCAAGCGATACGAAGGATGGCCATCATTCCCGACACCTGGTGATCGGTGACATGGCAGTGCAGCATCCAGTCGCCGGGATTATCGGCGACAAATGCTATGTCTACGGCTTCCTTTGGCGGCACGAGAACGGTGTCTGCCCATTGCCGATACGGGACAGACTTGCCGTTGCGGCTAAGCACACGAAAGCTGTGGCCGTGCAGGTGCATCGGATGCCACCATGCGGTCTCATTGCGGAGCGTCAGGACATAGCTCCGGTCGCGTTCGAGCGTCAGCAGCGGCTTCATCCCGGCCTGGCCGTCCCCGGTCATCGACATGCCGTTGATCGCCCACGTTGCATGCGACATCTCAGACATTCCGCCCATGCCCCCCATCATGCCCATGCCTCCCATCCCGGCCATGGCGCCGCCGCCCATCATGCCGCCCTGAAGGCGCACCTCGTGACGCTGCGCTGTTGCCAAATCTGGCTCCGGCACTGGATTGCCGGGCAACGCGAGTGGCGGATCGAGCGCATGCGCGCGGAGCGGCGGCGCGTCGTCATAGGCAAATTGCGTCAGCCAGTACGACAAGCCGTCGTAAAAATCGTCGATGACCCGGTAGCGCTTGCCCGGCTCACCATGCATGTCGAGCGCCAGATCGATGCGCATCGCAGGCCCCAGGAGTAGGCGACCTCCATCTGGTTCGTGCGGATCGCAGGGCTGCCCGTCGACCGCAACGATGAGAGGGCGATGACCCTCGAAGCGTAGCGCCATGATCCGCGCCAGGGAGGCGTTGACGAGGCGCAAACGGATGCGCTCGCCGGCCCGCGCCGGCTCCTCCTCGGACAATTTTCCGTTCAGGGTGACCGTATTGCCGACACGCCCCGACATCGCCGCATCCATTCCGTTGCCGAAGCCGGACGCGATCTGTGCATCGCTAGTGAGGCGCCAGTCCGCCAGCACCCACAGCGCGTCGCGATCGACGGGGACAGGCTGCGGTTCATCGACAATCAACGCGCCAGCCAAGCCCCGCCCGAGCTGCTGCAAGCTGTCGGCGTGCGGGTGGTACCAGAACGTGCCGGCGTCCGGCGGCGTGAATTCGTAGGTGAAGCGTTCTCCTGGCCTGATCGGCGGTTGGGAAATTCCCGGCACGCCATCCATCGCAATCGGCAACCTGATGCCGTGCCAGTGAACGGTGGTGTCCTCGCTCAACCCGTTTTCGACGACAATGCGCACGGGCGCGCCCTGTCGCACGCGTATCGTGGGGCCTGGCACGCGGCCGCCGTAGCACCAGACGTTGGTGTCCGGGTGAGGTTTGCCAACCAAGGATACGCGGCCGGGTGCTGCGGTGAGCGCGAACTGTTGGCTCGCTTCCGCATTCTGGGCTCGCACACCGCGAAGCATTCCGCTCGCGAAAAGGCTCGCCGCGCCGGCGAGGAACTCGCGGCGACTGGGTGCCAGAGGAAAAACAATTGACATCGACTCACATCCTGTGTCGCAGGATCGCGGCGCGACGCAAAGCGTCGCTCACGAACGGCAGGCGCCGCACGACACCTCAGCCGTGCGGACACGTACCTTGGACGCCATCGCAACGCGATGCGCCCTTAGCTCAGGAGGGTCGTTCTGGGTGGATGGGGTTCGGGAGGATCAATGTGGCTGATCCCGTCCGGACCGGATACCGGGTTCAGCGTTTCGGCTGGTCCCGCCAGGAGAATCGGCGGCGCCGCGGGGAGCGCGATCACTGCACCGCAAAACGCAGAACAGACTGCTGGCGCGACCCCCTTCTCGTCACCGATGCATCCCTTGCACTTGCCGGGCATTGGTGCATTGACCGGCATAGACGCATCCATCAGCACAGCGTTGATGCCAGACGTTGCGGCCATGTTGGGAAGGCCGACGCCATGCATCGTCAACCCCATGGCCAAGACCATGGACATCAACAAAGCTGCAATCTGCCGAAAGCGCCGCGACGTCATGGTATTAGGATATCTCCAGGTTGAGGGCATTGCTAGCGGGGTAAGCGATCTGCTTCCGATTTGGTCTCGGCGGTGCGTCACGAGTCCGTGAAAATCCGCCGGCGCAAGCTACGACTTTGCGTTGCCTTTAACCTGGGCGCACGCGGATCGAAGCTCAGGGCGGATCCTTGACCGCCTCAATGAATTTGACGACGTCAAGATAGACATTCTCAACCCGGCGCAGCCAAAACCCGGCCTTCTGTACGTTGCCGACGGTGTCGCGATTGAGTTCGGGGCCCAATCTCTTGGTCAACTGCGACATGAGATCAAGCATGACGCCCAGCGGCGCGATGGCCGTGCTGCGCACGTGCTCCAGCATCAGAATCTGTCCGCCGGGCTTCAGCACGCGGCGAAGCTCCCGAAGGCCGGTGATTGGATTCGGAACCGAGCAAAAGGTGAAGACTGTCGCGACAGTGTCGAATGTGCCGTCCGGATCGCTCAAGTCGTGAACGTCGGCCTCGCGAAGCTCGATCGAACCTTTGTAGCTCGCCGCCTTGCTCCTCGCCTGTTCGAGCATCTTCGGACTGATATCGATCGAGACGATATCCATTCCTGGTGGAAAGAATTTGAAATCGTTGCCAGTGCCCGCGGCAACATGCAGCATTTTGCCCCGGGCTTTCGCTAGCAGCCGTTGCTTTTCCGATCCAAGCCGCCGGTCGTCGACCTTGGCAAACAGATCGTAGGTGCGGCTGGCACGATCCCATTTCTTCTGCGTTTGAACATCCATGGCTGGCCTCCTCAATCCCCTGCCTCGATCACCACCCCCCGCAGCGCGAAATTGTAGATCTTCACGGCAGCGGTTACGACGAGTCCGAAAACCGCGCCCACGACAAGACTGGCAACCATCGTTCGCGACCCCGCAGCCATCGAGTCGCGCATTGCGAACAGCATACCGCCGTACATCCCGGTCAACGAGCCCGGCACCATCACGTCGACGATCCCAATAAGTGGAGCGAGCATGTAACCGATGAGAAGCGAGACGATCATGCCCAGGCCCATGCCGATCAGCATGGCGAGCACCATATCCATTCCCGGCGAGATCACGTTGCGGATGACCAACGCAGTTGCCACGCCGATTGCCGCGCCCGCAAAATAGTCTCCAATCTGAAACAGCATCTTCATCGGTTCAGCCCTCATCAAGTTGATTTGTGACGGCTTGCGCATGGGCTGTATCCTCGATGCTCTAGTGGGCCTGCTCCATGGCAGGCGACCGGTTCATCATGCGCAGCATGCCAGGGCCACCAGTCCTGAGAAATCGCCAAACCAGCCAAGCGGCAAGCAAGAGGAAGGCGACGTTGAGCCAGGTGGTGTAGTTCCACGTAATCGACGCTTCGACCACTCGAGCGTTACGCTCCAGCGGCACCAGGCCGAAAACCCCGAACAGCCCCTCAACGATCAACGCAGCAACGGCCATCGCCGCGTAAAAAGTCGCGAACAGGAAACCAGCCATCTTCAACCCGTAGTACTTGCGGTAGATGTTGAGGACGGGAAGCACGATCAGATCGGCGAAGATGAAGGCGATGACGCCGCCAAAGCTGATGCCGCCATTCCACAGCACCGCAGCCAGCGGAATATTCCCGACAGAACAGACAAAGGAAATAACCGCGACCAAGGGACCGATGATCGGTCCCCAGAGTTTCGCGATCATCGGATGATCGACCAGGAAGAACGACTGCCAGAACCCGTTCGGCACCCAGGCCGCAAGCGCTCCCGCGATCAGCAAGCCGCCCGCTATATCCATCCAGACTGAAGCCCAATCCATCACGAAATAGTGGCTGACTGCCGTAAGGCCATTGTCCGATGTCAGCCGCTGCCAGAACGAGCCGCCTTCGGTCACCGACATGTCCATCTCCGCGTGGCCTTCCATCCGTCCGGCGACACCCCGGTCAGCTTGTGCTTTTGCTTGGTTGAGAAGACTTCGGCTCATAAATATCCGAAAGAGGATCACCAGCAGCGCGACCATGATCGGCCCGCCGATAAACTCGGCCAGCGTGAACTGCCAGCCCAGGAACACCAGCATGATGATGCTGAGCTCGGCGACGAGATTGGTCGAGGCCATTTCGAACGCCATCGCGGCGGTGAAGTTGGCGCCCTTGCGGAATACCGAACGGGCGAGCGCCACGGCCGCATACGAGCAAGACGACGACGCTGCGCCCAGTGCAAGCGCGGTGATGATCGAGGGTGGCCGGTCGTCAGGCAAAAGGCGGCTCATTTGCCGATGCGAAACAACTGCTTGCACGATCGCCGATAGCGCAAAGCCCAGGATCAGCGGCCACAGGATCTCCCATCCCATGGCAAAGGCCATGCTGAGCGGACGCAGGATCAACTCCAATTCACCCTCCCTCTTTGAGGAAGCCGCTGGAGCAACGCTCGCTTTTCAAACCACTTCAGCAACGAGCCTGGCTGCCGCCAAGGCCGGAACATTGACGATCCGCAGAAGAAGTCCATGCCCCACATCCTGCCAGACGTCGTGCGGTTGCTCATCGTGATTCACTCGCCTGATCGGCCTTGCGAGGCCCGCAATGCATGCAGCGGTACATCATCAGCGTGCACGGCAGCACCGTCACGATCCGGAGCAACCCCGCTACGGTGATCCAGTTCCAGTTTAGCGCAATGCCAGAGGCAACGATTGCTGCGCCCAAGGCATAAACGGCGAGGCGGTAACGAACGAGATAGCCTGTCAAGATTTCGAGGAGTGGCTTTGCTCCTTCGTAAGCGATTGTGATGTGCTGAGCCAAGGGCATGCAACTGCTCCGTCTTGGAGAAAAATTGACATGTGACGGGTTGCGGAGATCACGTTATTCCGCAACCCCGTGCGCAACGGACCAGGTTAGTGGACGCTGGCCGGCGGTCACGCGGTGGTTATCGGGATTTCGGACCGCCCTGATAATGCCAAGCAGTTCCCCCGTTGCCTGCGGGCCTCGCGGGCTGAAAGCGTAAAGCCGTGCGGTCGTAAGCGAACGCCGAATTCAATTCGCTTCCGCTTTGAACCCTTTGCTTCGCCTCGCTTGGCCAATAACTCTTGTCCGAAATGGTCGAACCCGCATACGCAGTTGCAGATGTCGCCACCAGCGGCAACGAGAGGCAAATCGCAAGAATTCGTTTAGTCAACATAGTCCGGCTCCATCATTGTGCGAAGCGCCCAATGCGCTTTCAATGATGACTTCGGAGCTTACCGCCGGCCGGTTACAAGCTCACGCCGACGTGAGACTTGTCGGCACCAGCGTGACAGACGCGGTCCCAACACCGCGCCTGCGAATATGCACCGCGCACCTATCTGTTCTTCGCGAAATACCTTCACTCCGCAGGTTCCAGAATGCGCGCGCGTTTTGTTTTCTCGTCAATACGAGTTGGAGGTCGATCGTCGCTGCGATCGATCTTCGGCAGCCCATAGCCCTTGATCAATCCGAAAATTGCCGGGATGACGATGAGGGTCAGCAGCGTTGACGAAATCATGCCACCGATCATGGGCACGGCGATACGTTGCATGATCTCCGAGCCGGTACCCGTGCTCCACATGATTGGCAGCAAGCCCGCCATGATGGCGACCACCGTCATCATCTTTGGCCGCACCCTCTCGACCGCGCCTTCCATGATAGCCTGGTAGAGATCAGCGCGGGTTAGGGGTCGGCCTTCGATTTCTTTCCGCGCCTTGGTCTCCGCCAGCGCGTGATTGAGGTAGATCAGCATCACCACGCCGGTTTCGGCCGCGACGCCGGCGAGTGCAATGAAGCCGACTGCAACCGCAACCGACAGGTTGAAGCCGAGCCACCACATCAGCCAGAGACCGCCGACGAGCGCGAACGGTAGCGACAGCATGACGATCATGGTCTCGATGATCGAGCGGAAGTTGAGATAGAGCAGGAGGAAGATGATCAACAGCGTCACTGGTACGACAATCTTGAGCCGCGCAGTGGCGCGTTCGAGATATTCGTACTGGCCGCTCCACACCACGTAATAGCCGGGCGGGAACTGGATGCTGGCCTGCACTGCATGTTGCGCGTCGGCGACATAGCCGCCGAGGTCGCGATCGCGGATGTCGACATAGATGTAGGTCGCGAGCTGCCCATTTTCGGTCCGGATCGAAGAGGGCCCGCGCGCAAGTTCGACCTTGGCGACCTCGCCGAGCGGCACGGCGCCGCCGGCCGGCATCGGCACCAGGATGTCGCTTGCGATGGCGTTCGGATTGTCGCGCAAGTCGCGCGGATAGCGCATATTGACCGTGAAGCGCTGCCGTCCCTCCACTGTCGTTGTCACGGTCTGGCCGCCGAGTGCGGTCGCGATGGTGTCCTGCACGTCCTGCACCATGATGCCGTAGCGCGAAAGCGCGGCACGGTCTGGCGTGATATCGAGATAGTAACCGCCGAGCGTGCGCTCGGCGTAGGCCGATGAGGTGCCCGGCACCGCTTTCAGAACCTGCTCGATCTGCTTTGCAAGCCTGTCGATCTCCACGAGGTCGGTGCCAATGACCTTGACGCCGACCGGTGTGCGAATGCCGGTCGAGAGCATGTCGATGCGTGCCCTGATCGGCATGGTCCAGGCGTTGGAAACTCCGGGGAATTGGAGTGCCTTGTCCATTTCCGCGATCAGGCTGTCGACGGTGACGCCGCTGCGCCACTGCTCCTTGGGCTTGAGATTGACCACCGTCTCGAACATTTCCGACGGCGCCGGGTCGGTCGCGGTCGCGGCACGTCCGGCCTTGCCGTAGACCGATGCGACTTCGGGGAAGGAGCGAATGATGCGGTCCTGGGTCTGCATCAGCTCGGCCGCTTTCGTCACTGAAATGCCTGGCAACGTCGTCGGCATATAGAGCAGCGTGCCCTCGTTGAGATTGGGCATGAACTCGGTACCCAACTGCTGCGCTGGCCAGACCGAGGCGGCAAGCACGCCGATTGCAAGCAGGATCACCAATGTCTTGGCACGCAGCACGCCCTTGATCACGGGACGATAGATCCAGATCAGGAAACGGTTGATCGGATTTTTGTGCTCGGGAACGATCCTGCCGCGGACGAAAATCACCATTAATGCCGGCACCAGCGTGACCGACAGCAGGGCCGCCGAGGCCATCGAAAATGTCTTGGTGAAGGCCAGAGGGCTGAACAGCCGGCCCTCCTGCGATTCCAGCGTGAAGATCGGCATGAATGAGACGGTGATGATCAACAAGCTGAAGAACAGTGCGGGCCCGACCTCGGCGGCGGCCTCGATGAGGATCGCCACGCGCGACTGGCCGGGCTTGGCCCGTTCAAGATGCTTGTGTGCGTTCTCGATCATGACGATGGCGGCGTCGATCATGGCGCCGATCGCGATCGCGATCCCCCCGAGGCTCATGATATTGGAGCCGATTCCGAGCAGCTTCATCGCGCCGAACGCCATCAGCACGCCTACGGGCAACATCAATATCGCCACCAGCGCACTGCGTACATGCAGCAGGAATACGACGCAGACCAGCGCGACCACGATACTCTCCTCGACCAGCGTGTGTTTGAGAGTTTCGATTGCCGCATAGATCAGATTGGAACGATCATAGACCGGAACAATCTCAACCGACTTCGGCAGGCTGGTCGCGATCTCCTTGAATCGCTTCTTGACGTTGTTGATCACGTCGAGCGCGTTGACGCCGAACCGCTGCAGGACGATGCCACTGGCGACTTCGCCCTCGCCGTTGAGCTCGGTGATGCCGCGCCGCTCGTCCGGACCGAGCTCGACGCGGGCGACGTCGCGCAGCAGCACGGGCGTTCCGTTGCTAGTCTTGAGGACGATATTGCCGAGGTCGTTGATGCTCTTCAGGTACCCCCTGCCGCGAATGACGTATTCGAACTCAGAGAGCTCTACGGTACGGCCGCCGACGTCCGCGTTGCTGGCGCGAACGGCATCGCGGACCTTCTGCATAGGGATGCCAAGGTCGCGCATGCGCTGGGGATCGAGAACGATGTTGTACTGCTTGACGAAGCCGCCGACGCTGGCGACCTCGGCGACGCCCTCCGCCTTGGCGAGGGCGAATTTCAGATTCCAGTCCTGGATCGTCCTGGTGTCGGCAAGGTTCAATTCCTTGGACATCACCGCGTACTGGTAGACCCAGCCGACGCCGGTCGCGTCCGGGCCAATCGTCGGCGTCACCCCCGTCGGCAATCGGGATGCTGCACTGTTGAGGAATTCGAGCACCCGCGAGCGCGCCCAGTAAATGTCGGTGCCATCCTCGAAGATCACGTAGACAAAGGACACACCAAAGAAGGAGAAACCACGCACGACTTTCGACTTCGGCACCGTAAGCATGGCCGTCGTCAGCGGATAGGTGACCTGGTCCTCGATCACCTGCGGCGCCTGGCCTGGATACTCGGTGTAGACGATCACCTGGGTATCCGAGAGATCGGGGATCGCATCCAGCTGCAGATGCACAAGCGCATAGATGCCCGCCGCCGCCGCAAAGCCGGTGCCGAAGAACACCAGCAGCAAGTTGCGAGCCGACCAGGCGATGAGACGCGCGATCATGGCCGGCCTCCCATCCTCTTGTCACTGTCGGAGGTCTCCGCCGTCTGCGACGTACCGCCTTCGGCAAAGCCTTTGAGAGCGGCTTTCAGATTGCTCTCCGCATCGATCAGGAAGTTGGCCGACGTGACGATTGCGTCGCCCTCGCCGATCCCGTCGCGGATCTCGACATAGCCATCGCCGCGCCGCCCGAGCTTGACGTCACGCGGTTCAAACCGCCCCTGACCCCTGTCGAGCAGGACGGCCTGGCGGCTGCCGGTGTCGAGCACGGAGCTCTCGGCCACCGAGAGAACCGGTGCCTGGCTCCCAGTGTCGATTTCGGCATCGACATACATGTCGGGCAGCAGCGCAAGATCCGCGTTCGGCAGTTCGACGCGGACGCGCGCGGTGCGCGTGTCCCGGTTCACCTGCGGGTAGATCACGCTGATCTTGCCCTCGAACTGACGGCCGGGATAACTGCGGGCTCGTACGCTCACGGGCTGGCCGACGGCGACGCTCCCGAGGTCTCGTTCCGCCACATCCACCAGTGCCCACACCATCGAGACATCGGCAATGCGGAACAGGACGTCGCCGGGCTGGGCGCGCATGCCCTCGATCGCGTTGCGTTCGAGCACGATGCCGTCGCGCGGCGCCGACCACTGGATGGTCATGGGCACAGTGCGGCTCTTCTCCATCGCGACAATCGCCGGCTCCGGCACGTCGAGGTTCATGAGCCGTCGGCGAGAGCCGCGCCCATATAGGCCGACACCGCCGGTGACAGGCGAATTGATTGTCGAAATGTATTCAGCGGCTGCCGAGGCAACGGACGGGCTGTAGATTTCCATCAAAGGCTGGCCCTTCGCCACACGAGAGCCCGTCGTGACGTCGGCCACTTTTTGCAGGTAGCTCTCGGATCGCATCGCGATCACCGAGACGCGCCGCTCGTCGAGCTGGATGGTGCCTGGTGCGCGAACCAGGGTCCGGATCCTGCGTAGCTCCGCCGGTTCGGATTTGACTCCAGTGCGTTGGATCTTGCCGGGCGACAGCTTGACCGAGCCGTCATCGCTGTCATCGCCTTCGTAGACGGGGACGTAGTCCATCCCCATCGAGTCTTTCTTGGGTACTGCCGACGTATCCGGAAGCCCCATCGGGTTGCGATAGTATTTGATCTTACGCGGGCCGGCGCCCCTAGCATCCGCGGATTTCGTTTCCGCCAGCTCGGCGGGAGCCTGCTTAGCATCATCGAAGCTGACATCGGCTCTCGCGGGCACGCCGCGATAGTCGCGCCCGTCGGCCGTCTTGCGCGGTGTCAGCGAGTAGAATGGCTTGCCGTCCGGATCCTGGAAATAAATCGGCGCGCCGCCATCCGCCGCAGCGGCAGTGGATATGGAAGGATTGGCGACAAGCCCCCATCGCGGGCCGACGCCGGCGATGAGAGTGGCGCTCGCCGCTGCGACAATCGCAGCGGCAGCGCCGGCCAGGCCGAGGCGACTCATTTCTCAGCCGTCACGACGAGCTTGTTTTCGACGGTACCGGTCTCGCCCTGCACCTTCGCGCCGAGCGAAAGCTGCCAGCGTCCGGCCATGCTGAAGTTCGCCTTGAACCGGTAGGTCCCGGGCTCTGTGCCCGGCATCGGCGTCACCTTCGTCACCATCTCCTGCATGCCGTCCGGCGCCATGTCGAGCCGCGTAGCGAAGATCACCGCATCCGGAACGGCCTTTCCGGTGGTCTTGTCGACCAGCCGGACCGTGACAATGCGGTCGCTACCTGCCTGCACGCTCGGTTGCACGAGCTGGAATTCGTAGTTCGTGATTTCAGCATGGGCTGTCGGGGGTGCGCCTGCAAAAGCAGCGCCGATCAGCGCGGTCCGCATGACGCGCGCAATGAGAGTCTTCATGATGTTTGTCCTCGAAATGTCTGATTGAACCGCAAACGCGGCATGCGACAGCGCGAGCGCGATAGGCGCACACACGTTAGCGATGAGGCGCTGGCGCGCCCGTCAGACGTTGGTTCGAGGGGGACGTTCGGGAGGCGATTTCGCAAGACCGGCGGGCACGAACTCGCTGACCGGAGCAATGTGCGAAACAAAGACTGAAATCTTGACGATTGCGCTCGCCTGAGCAGGCGCGGAAAGCTTGATCATGCAGTTCGAGAAGGCGCACTTGTCGCAGTCGAATCGAACGGAAGTCTGTTTCTTCGGACAGCACGGCATTCCGTCTGCCATCTCCATGGCATTCTCGTGTGTCATGGGCGCCGTCATGGTCGTAGTTGGGGCAGAAGGCACAGCCGCTATCAAGGGCGCAGCGGGTCCAGTCACGACCCCCACCGCAATCCCCAACGCCAAAAACCAGCGCAAAACAGCCCGAAGTTTCATGGCCGCAAAATCTCACAGGCAGGGCGGATTGAGAAGCCCCCTCGATACCTAATTCGGAGCCCGTTAAAGGGAGGTTACATCACGCCCTCGTGAGCACCCTCACGCACCTGCCATCGCGCTTAACATCGATGGCAAATCTCTTTCGAGCAATCGTCGTAATCCAGCACGTGAAAATCTGATCGAATACAGACGACAGCGCTTTGCTTTGGCCTGAATTGGACCGCCGCGCAAAGTTATTTGCGGCAATCGTGCGTGACGAAGTAGCTAAGAGGCCTCAGGCTGAACGTCGCGTAGCTCGGCGCGATGTTCTGCCCAGGCCTGCCGAAGGATCTGGACCGAGGACGTCAGAAAAATCCCAGCCATCACGCCAGCAACCGCGAGATCGGGCCAAGCCGTGGCCGTGCCCCAAACTCCAACGGCTGCAAACATCACGATCACGTTGCCAATCGCGTCATTGCGCGAGCAGAGCCACACCGAACGCACATTGGCGTCGCCAACCTTATAGCGAATTAGAAGCAGGACGGACGCCAGATTGGCCGCGAGCGCCAGCACGCCAATCATGCCCATGACGTCGGCTTTCGGCAGGCCAAGAACAAGTGTCTGGTAGACCGTTGAGCCGAACACCCAGAGCGCCATGGCGCTCAAGGAAAGTCCTTTCAGCAATGCCGCAGATGCGCGCGTGCGCAAAGTCGCACCGATCACCGCAAGACTGAGGCCGTAGGTGACTGTATCGGCGAGGAAGTCGAGCGCGTCGGCCTTGAGGGCCTGCGAGCCTGCGAACTGGCCCGCGATCATCTCGGTCAGAAACATCGTGCCGTTGATGCCGATGACGGTCCAGAGCGCCCGTTTGTAGCGCGGATCCAGGCCGTCAAAGATCGGTACGCCGTCAGAGCAGCAACTTGCGCCCACCGTTCGAGCGTGCCGTTCGGCAACACCCGACTTCGGTGGCAAGACAAGCGGTGACGGCTCACAACACGCGGAGGATTGATGCTCGCAGCAACGGTCAGTCATCGCCATTCCCTTCAGGCTCAGATAAAAGCAGCTGTCGCGCCAGGTTCAAGACCCACGTCCTTGAAGGACCGAATTCAAGGCCAGGAGGGGCCTAATTCTTCAGGCCCCGCCGATTATACGCGATTCATATAGTCCCAAGTTGTCCGCCCAACTGGTTCAAATCGCGGGCCGCCACCGTGCCAAGCACTCACGCCACCATACTAACGACAAACAGCGGTTCGTCGTGTCGGTGGTTGCGTATGATTCCCTCCCTGGGCACCAACGCTGCCACCGATACTCTGCCCGGGTCGGGCTGCGTCAGGGTGGCGAGGCGCACGCGAACCTCGAAATGGATCGGGTCGCCTGCCTTGACGCGCGGCGCGACGACGATGCTGCGGATAAGCTCGCGCAGCTTGAGGCACGTACCCTTGGCATAAGCGACCGATACAGATCCGTATATCCGTCTACACCGCATGCTTGCGTCTTCCGTTGTCTTGCTGCCGACACTGAGACAAGCCAACATACGTGGTCGGTTCCTCTTTCGCCAGCCTTCTCGATAACAATCGTGGACATGCGCTCTTGCTGCTTACAATGGGTGATCACGAAGCAGCTTGTCTCGCGTGATATACACCCGGCGTTTACGCCTGTAGTGAATCGTTCATCAAAAGGTGGATAGCGCCCGCTATTGATCCTCGGCAAAGTGCGTGCCGCATTCACGGCAGGGCGCTGAAATTGCAGACTGCAGGAGCCAAGCCCAAGGCTTTTGGCGCTTGCCCAGAAAAGCGCCTCTGTGCAAGACAATTGGTTCTCGGAACCGCAATAACGGGTATCGCACTTTGACAGCCTCTCTCGACGGCGAAATTCGCGATGGGCGCCATCAGATGCAGGTCCGCGTCTATTTTGAAGATACAGACTCCGGCCAAACTGTTTATCACGCGAATTTTTTGCGCTTCATGGAACGCGGCAGAACGAATTATTTGCGCCTGCTCGGAACCAATCACCACGCGCTGCTGCAAGAAGCGCGGAACGATGCGCCCGGCTTCACCTTCGTTGTACGTTCGATGACAATCGATTTTCTACAGCCGGCGGTCTTGGACGAGGTGCTTGACGTCGTTACGCTCCCGCAAGAGGTGAGAGGCGCGTCAGTTACCTTGCTGCAAGAATGCAGGCGCGCAGACGATCTCTTAGTCACGGCGCGT
>Ga0209166_10000518_pt1 | contig 42088 bp, 35 predicted proteins | sample Coa_R1_3_FD_187151 | JGI IMG/M metagenome (GOLD analysis project Ga0209166, IMG submission 187151) | Surface soil microbial communities from Centralia Pennsylvania, which are recovering from an underground coalmine fire - Coalmine... | ecosystem: Environmental > Terrestrial > Soil >...
AATCGGCAGGAGACCAATCTCGGCCATCGTCCCTCCTGCCCCATCAGAAAACACCTACCGCCCCTCCTTGTCGACCCCTCGAAGCACAATCTGTGCCGAGGATGTCAACAGAGCCTTTATCGATTCAAGGAAAGGGAAACTTCTTGACCCCTCGGGGGGTTAGAAGCGTATGATTTGCGAGCCGTTGAACCCTCCCCAACGCTCACACCCACATCCCGGCCCAGAAAGCAGCGCGGTGCCCCATGTATAGCCAGGCGCGCCGATTGGAAGATCGTTCACCGGTGCACGTGACCGTGGATTTGTCCGGATTGGACATTCACACCGTAGCGCAGCAGGGAATCACGCAAAACGTTAGCGCCCGGGGGGCGCGGGTTGTAACCAATAAACCCTGGCAACCCAATGATCACGTCAAGGTGAGATCGCTTCTGGGGAGTCTGCGCTCGAGGGCGCGAGTGGTTTATTGTCAACCCCTGGGGAATGATTCGTTTGCGATTGGCCTCGAGCTTTTTGTGAGCGTCGGCGAGTGGACCCTGCCGCAAGCTTCCCATCGGTCAGTCGCTTAGGGCCAACGCAGCAACTGGTGAAATTTCAGCAAAGTGGGACGGCCACGATTGGATGCGGCAGAATTTCAGTGTGGCGCGAACCGGCGACTTGCGGCAGATTCTGCCAGCATGTTCCGGTTCGCAGAATTCTTCCACAAGGCGTTGCCTGCCCGCCGCCCTTATTGAGTTAAGCAGGATGCGTCACCTGGCGCTGCACTGCCGGGCAGGACTAGGTGGTTGCATGCGAGCCGAAAAGACTCGTACCAAGTTCTTGTAAAGCTGGCCAGTAGTTCTTCCACGGTGCGCCCGCCAATCGTAATTCCGGAGTGAATCACTTCACCCCACGTGTGAATGCGGGTGCCTTCCATCGGACGATCTTCAAACGTAACCCACTGAGCTAAAGCGACGCCGATCGCGTGATCGATCCAGCCCACTTTCTTTCCCGGAACGCATGTGGTAATGACGTGGTCGATTTTGGCATTTACCGGCCGGAGGAGTTCAATTTGGAGACGGCTCCCCGGCTCCCAGGGCTTGCCGTCCAGCCAGCGCAATTCGCCGTAGACGTTGGCGAAGTTGTTCCAGCGGTGCAAATCGGAAAAAACGAGCCATGCGAGGGCGGGACTCGCTTTGGTGATCACAGAATACTCAAATCTAGCCATAACAGATTTCTTCTTTCTCCTTGCTGAGGTTCGTTGGGGACCTTGCCGTTTGTGCGGCCAGTACGAAGTGTTATTTATACGTTGTTTCTTTAACGATGTCAATGATATAATCGCAGTATTAAATGGGTTTAACTATTCCTCCTAAAAGGGGATGCCGATGCCACGAAAAGCGGATAAACGTTTGGAAGGCCGGATTATCGACGCCGCGTACCAGCTCTGGAGAAAAGGCGGGGAACACACGTTGACCATGCGAGCAGTGGCCCGGGCCGCGGGGACTACGACACCGACGCTCTACGAACGGTTTCAGGACAAACACGATCTGATTGAATTTCTTCGCGAACGGGCCAGGCAGAGGATATTCAAGGCGGTGCAACCAGGAAAGACGACGCTGGAGGTCTGTCGTCTGGGTCTGCAGTTTACGCTTGTTCATGGAAACGAATACTTGCTGTTCTCGGCGGACTGGGGCGAACGCTTGGGCAGAAATGTGCCGATGCCCTCTTACGAGCTCCTGAAGGCGAGGTTGGCACAAGATTTGGGCGGTAACCCCGAGGAGCATGCGCAACTGGCGCTGGCGTTGATTCTTCAATTGCACGGGACCGGCATGGTGCTTCAAACAAAGGGAGTGAAACGAGAGGTGTCGGAGCGGTTGCAGGAATTGTGCCTGGACACATGCAAGGCATTGATTGAGGGCGCTCGAGGCGGCCAGGCTCGATAGGTCACAGAAGCAAACCTGAGACTTTTGTACAGGCTGAAAACGCGTGTGGCCCTTCGCGCGGCAGTAGCTGTGGTTCAGGCCAGGGGGCCCGGAGTCTTCAGGTAGCGCTCCAGGACCGCTTCGGCAGTTCGCAGGGTCAGCGCAAGAATTGTGGGAGTGGGATTCGCCGCGGCATTTTGCGGAAAGGATGATGCGCCTAAGACAAATAGATTCGGCGTCTGCCAGTGCTGCAAGTAAGTATTCACCACGGACTTTTCAGGCGTCGCTCCCATGATCGCTCCACCTTGGATGTGGCTGGACTGATAGCGTGTTGCGTCATAGCTCTTCAATCCCGTAAAGGTCGAAATTTCTTTTGCGCCCATGGCCTGTGCAACTTCGGTAGCCTTTAGCGCCGCAAACTCAGCCATTTTTCGTTCATTTTCCTGCCAATCGAGTGTCAGCCGCAGCAGCGGGTCACCCAGGCTGTCTTTATACGTCGGGTCGAGATCCATGTAGTGGCCCTTATAGGCGAAATGCTCGCCGATAAAGTTTACTCGACCTGTCCGGTCGTAATAGTGCAGCATCGCCTTCTTCCACTCGGAGCCCCACGTCGCTGTGACTGACTTTGGAAGTACATCACATTCGCCTATAGGAAGAGCTCGCGCGCTTCTGCCCACGAACGCGCCGCCCCGCAGGAAGGGAAGCGCCTCATGATCGATCAGATCGCCATCAAGGTCGTTGAACATGAAGCCCGATGCGCCGGATCCCATGAAACGGTTCAAAGGTTTTTCGAAAAAAGCGGTGGCGGCGTTGAGCATGACTTGGTGGGTTAGATTGCGTCCGACGGTGCCTTGGCCGGTGGCTGGATTGTAAGGCTCGCCGATTCTCGATAGAAGCAGCAAGCGCGTATTGCTAAGCGTCCATGACGAGAGAAAAACCAGGTCCGCGGGCTGAAAGAATTCCTGGCCGGCAGCATTCACATAGATGACACCGCGCGATTTGCCGCCCTTCGAGGATGCTTCGTGAACAATTCGCCGTACCGTCGCATTTGATCGAATCGAAACATTCTTGCGTTTGGCGATGACGGGCAGAAGGGTGTTCGTCGGCTGAGATTTTGCGCCGATCATACACCCGAAATTCTCGCAAAAGCCGCAATAGGAGCAACCGGGACGCGTGACGCCATCCGGATTCGTGTAAAGCGTGCTGGTTGTGGCCGCCGGAACCGGATAAGAATGGTACCCAAGAGAATCGGCGGCTTCGCGAAATAGTTCTGAAAAGTAAGGGACTTTTGTAGGCGGTGTTGGATATTCCGCGCTGCGCCACCCTTCGAAGATGTTGCCGCCTTCGATCTTTTTGCCACGAATGTTTCCGGCTTTTCCAGAAACGCCCAATAAAATTTCGGCGCGCATGTAGTGTGGCTCGAGTTCGTCGTAAGTAACGCCCCAGTCCTGGATCGCATGATCCTCGGGCAAGCGCGCTACTCCATATTTGTCAACCGTTCGCGAATAGAGTTCGAAACAGTCTGGCAGGAATCGCGGGAACACGCCGCTCCAGTGCTCGCCTGCGCCGCCCATTCCGGTACCCGGGAGGAAGGAACCGTGCTGGCGAAGGGGGAGTGCGCGGTCCTTTGTCGAGTGGCGAAACGTGACGGTGTCAAGCGAAAGGTCTTGCATCATGCGGAAACGAATTGAATAGTCCAGCTCATCCATTCCGCTTTCATACTCATCGGATTTGTGCGCGGCTCCACGCTCGAGTACGACGATTGAGAGCCCGGTGCGCGAACCAAGCTCCTTGGCCATGAGCAGCCCAGTCCAGCCGCCCCCAACAATGACTACATCTACGTGGGGCAGCGTCCTCATCATTCGTCCTCGCTCAGACGAACCTTTCCGCCGGACACTTCGCGGAGACTCGCGGGCTTCGGCCGAAAGGACTCACCGTAATGTTTTTCGATGTCGTCGACGTTGCTCATCCGCGGCCCTGGGAAACCGAGGAGTTGCCAGCCGATCATTCCCGCGTTTCCTCCATGCACAGGGTCGCAAAACATGCCTTCGATCGTGTTCCGCCGCAGAAGTTTGAAGAAATAAGAACGCTCTATTTGATGTAGGGCGTCGTCCTGCTTTTCTGGTGAAAGAACATGGAAGTCTTTCAGAATTTTGAGACCTTCGCGGTAAATCTCTCGTGGCGTGGCTTTCCCTTGATACCCGAGCTCCGGAGGTCCGTCTTCGTACGGGGGATGTGTGTAGCGAAAGCGGTCGCGGCCGTAAGGACCGGCGAGCTGGCGATCGATGTAAATCGCAACTCCGGCCTCACGCGCTCCTGGGCCCGAGTCGTCGCTAGGAAAGATTCGCGCCGCCACCGCCGAGACGATGAGCGCCTCCGGTTCGGTGAAGAAGCGCAGCGGGATGCGCACTGGTTCGTCTTTCGCCGTGCGACGAAGCACCCGCCCGTCGAGCGTATAGGTCAGGATGCCGCCAAGCCCCGCGGCGGAGAGCGTGAGAAAGTGGCGCCGGCGCATGGCGCGGAGTATATCGCGAGTTTGTCAGGAGGAGAGAGTCCTCGAGCCAAATCGCCAGAATGCGAACTCCAAATCTGACGTGCCCGCTTACTTCGCCGGTGCGGCGCGGCGTCTTGCCTTGATCAGAACGTCCACTGCATCAGGCCGGCCATTCCAAAAGTCCATGCGAATGCGGCCGTCCTGTAGTTGAGTCACCGTCGCTGGGATGCTGCTGGCCGTGAGGTACCAGCCCGCCGGCAGCACCACTGCATTGCGGGCCCTGCCCAAGCTGCGGTCGAAGACCAATTCGTCGCCGTCGAGGTGGTAGCTTACTGGCGCGGTATAGGTCTCCGAGATTCGCAGCCGGATGGACTGGCCTTTTTTCACCGGTGGGAATGGAATCAGCACAACTTGTGTCGTCGGTGCGACCGGCTCACCTGCGTCAATTTTCGAGGCGCTGAGCTCGGCGCCCGTCACCAATTTCGTGGAAAGCTTTTCACCGGTGTCGAGAATATAGGCGGACGGGCCGGAAACCGTGCTGCCCTCGCGGACCACGTTGAGATACTTGTCCGCTCCTTCATGGGATTCCGTGTAGTCGTGGTAGAGGCTGAAGGCGTGCGTTTCCGGCTGCAGCAGGAAGTAGACGATGTCGCGATCCTGGTGGGCTCGCTCGGAAAGGCGGGCCCGCTCGGTCTCGCCTTCAAAGGGAGATTCCCAACTTCGCGCTTGTGTGGGCGGGTGCGGGATTGCGGCGGCTCCGGTTTGCGCGCCCAGCTTCGCTCGAAGAATCAGCGGCGCTTCTCCAGCTCCGGCATTCAGGAAGCTGATGGAAACCCGGCCGTCCGGCTCAGTCAAAACTTGCGACGGCACATTGCACCCGGCCAGTTCATAGCCCGCGGGCAGCACTACTTTGTTTCGTTTGATCCCCAGCGGGCGATTGAAAACAATCGCATCGCCGTCGCGGTAGTAGCTTTTCGCATCCTTGTAGGTCTTAAGTATCAGAACTCTGCCCTGGCCTTCCGGCGGGACGGCACGAGCCAGTATAATTTTGATGAAATCGGTATCCTTGTCGGCGTCCTCGAGGAGTGGATCTTTGCGCGCTTCCGCGCCGCTCACTACTTCGAAACGAAGCGCTTCGCCTGTCATAGCATCGAAGACAGCCTCGTCGCTTGCGACGCTGCCCCTCCGAATCGGATTGTAGAAGTACTTGGCGCCGGGCGTCGTTGCAGTAACCTCGTAGTGGATCTTGAAGCTCGCCGTCTCCGGAGCAAGCAGTTCGTACCGCGTGTACTCGTCCGTTTCCGTTTGCTTTGCTGTCGAGGCGGGCGTCGGTCCCGGACCGGTCTGCGTTGCCCCTGATGAAAGGCAATTCGTTAACGCAATGGTTGCAATGCACAATCCCCATTTCACGCTCATAAATTCATTCCTCTCAGTTCGGATCTAGGATTCTCGGAGGCTGCATCATCCCTGAGTCGGCCAGGAGAGTAAAGCAGGAGAATTTCCGGCCGGGAAGAGGTGCACGCGCGGTAGAATGATCAGCCGGAAGAAAAGCGGAGGAAACGATGGCAAGGAAACCAACTGCCGATGATGCGCGCCTGATACTCGAGCTGTACAACTTGCGGCGCGAACCGGAAATGCGCAAAGCGCGGCAATGGTGGTTGACGAAGTTCTGGCCAAAAGACGCGGATGAGTTCATGAAACTCGGCATGACCATGGGAACGGATGAGAACAACTGGCTGCGCCAGGTCCTTAGCTATTGGGGAATCGCTATCTCGTTTGTGTCGAAGGGCGTCTTGAGCGAAGAGCTGTTTTTTGATCCCGCATTTTGTGGAGAACTGTACTTTATCTATGCCAAGCTTCGGCCATTCTTGAAGGAACTGCGGGAAAAAACGAAGAATCCCGAATTTTTGCTTGCCTTCGAGAAGGCAATTATGGGGTCCAGGCTTGGGCGTATGCATTTTGAAAAACTGGAGCCGCGCGTTCAGGCCATGCGGCCGAAATGATGGGCAACCCCGTCTTCATGATTCGGAGGCTTTCTTTGTGTTTCGGCTTTGCTGCTGTAATTGCGGGCTTACTCTCGCTTACGGCCTCGGCTGAGGAGTGTGGGAACGGCGTGACTATGAAGTTGAGCGCGCCCGAAACCGCACAGGGCAGTCTACTCGTGGTCGAGTTGCGCAGCACAAAGCCGCTGGAAGCAGTCGAAGGCAGGTGGAACGATCGCGATGTGCCTTTCTGGCGCCGCCAAGAGGAGGATTCAAAACCATCCAACGCCGAACTGCGCCTAGCGCTGCTGGGCGTGGATCTCGAAAAGCCGGCGGGAAAGTACGAGTTCACGGCGACCGCCCGTTTGTCCGGAGGCGAACAGGCGACTTGCCGCGGGACGATCGAGGTGAACGCAGGTCATTTCGCCACCGAAAACCTCACAGTCAAGAAACAGTTTGTCGAGCCGAATCCCGAGCAAGTGGCCCGCGCACAGGCGGAAACTAGGAAACTTCGCGCGATTTTTGATCATGTCACTCCGGAGCGGTTGTGGTCTGGAGGATTCCGTTTGCCTTTGGAGGGCGAGTTCAAGGGGACGAACTTTGGACGGCGGCGCGTTTTGAATGGACAGCCCGGCTCGCCGCATACCGGTGTGGATTTTCCTGCCCCGACCGGTACTCCCGTACACGCCGCACAAAGCGGGCGCGTTGTGCTTGCCGAAGAGCTCTATTTTTCCGGGAACACCGTCATCGTCGATCACGGTTTGGGAATTTACACCTTCTACGGTCACTTCTCGGAAACGGACGTCAAGCTCGGCGACACTGTGAAAGCTGGAACAATTTTAGGAAAGGTCGGCGCCACGGGACGCGTGACCGGCCCACACCTGCACTGGGGCCTGACGGTGGAACGCGCCAGGGTGAACGCCGTGGACATCGTGAAGGTACTCGGAAACAGTTAGTCCGTTTCGAATGGAAGCGACGGGGAGCAGCCTGTCAACTCTCATCGCTGTGAACGGATTTGCCCAAAGAGAGAAGAATCATCGGTCTGATCTCCGATACGCATGGCTTAATGCGAGATGCCGCCTTGCGTGCTCTCCGAGGTTCGGATCTGATTCTTCACGCTGGCGATGTGGGCGCGCCGGAAATCCTCGATGCCCTTAAGGCCCTCGCTCCCGTGGTTGCAGTTCGGGGGAATGTGGATTCTTCAGCGTGGGGACGAGCTTTGCCACTAACGGAAATCATTGAAGCGGAGTCCGCTACAATCTATATGCTGCACATTCTAGAAGACTTGGAGTTGAATCCCTCCGTTGCGGGCTTTCAAATCGTCATCTGCGGGCATTCCCATAAACCTGGACAGTATTGGCAGGCCGGGGTCTTGTACGTCAATCCCGGCAGTGCAGGACCCAGGCGCTTTCGATTGCCCATAACGGTGGCCCGCCTCGACCTCGGAAGGAAGCCCTGGCACGCCGAATTTATCGAACTCGAATCTGAGAGCTAGCTTCAGACGCTGAGATTCCTGTAAATCATTGAATATAAACAATTTATCCTGTTGTACCGCCCCGAATTGCCTGTTCGCTGGCCTCGAGGCGCCTCTTTGGCCCGTTGCTTCGGATTTCCTGTGGAAAAGTTTGCAACGCTTGGACGCTTGAATGCACATTAACTTACGGGGTTTTCCCAAAACGGGGTTGAACTGCAACGCGTAACGTACTACAGTACCGGGGCAACAGCCGTCAATTTGGTACCGTCCCTCTATTGCGGGGGATTGTGCCAAAGCTCAATATACGAACGATGTGGACGACGTTCGTACTTGTTTCCTCGCTCGTGTCGACCGTTCACTTCGGCGTACTTTTCACCAGGGTGATGACGCTGAAGCCAGTCCAGCTTGGACAGGCTTAGGTCCCCGAGACGTCAAGATTAATCGCGAGGTTAGTGTCTCTCATGGCTATCCTTCACTTCCGATGTAAAGAACGCCGCCGGACGCTGCGAGTATGCATCACCGTCCCCATAACCGTTCACGGGCAGGACGAGAATGGCGATAAGTTTCGCGTCAAGGCCAAGTCGCAGTCGGTGAACCGGCACGGTGCGCTCCTGCAACTCGATCAGCCCGTTACCGTGGGTCAGATGCTGATTCTGGTGAATGAAAACAGCGACCGAACGGTCGAATGCCGTGTGGTTTCCGTCAAGCGCGACCGTGAGAGCAAGACCTTCGTCGGCGTCGAATTCATTTCGGCGGATTCGAATTTCTGGCACATGAGTTTCCCCCTGCCGGGAGCCAGGCCGCTGCGGCGCACCGTCGATAGCAAAGTATCCGCTTAGTTCCATAAACAACAGGAAACAGAGAAGTCAACGGCGCCTTATGACAAGGGGCGCTTTATTGTTTTGTGGCGCTGCTTTTTCGGGCTGCGATTTGCGGCGCGCTTTCTGATCGATCTCTTGCCTGCGTAGAATCTGCCAGCTAGGACCGACTCGCGGGTTTTCCTGGGAAGCTTCGCGACCACCATGTCGTAGGACTCGCGCAGCAAGGGCGCAAGTTCCTTGGGTGACAGGGCCTCCTTGGTTTCCACTGCGACCCACTTGGCCCGAGCGAGGTAAGGGGCCGGAATGATCCCTGCGCGTTCTGTCAATTCCGCGAATTTTTCCGGGGCTGCTTTGAAGGATAGCCAGACGCGAGCGGGGATGAGCACCGTGTGCGCGAACATCTTTCCCGCCACTTTGAAGGTGAGGTCGTCAGTCCACACTTCTTCCTCTGTGACCGCCGGAAACGAAAGGCAGAGTTCACGCACCCATTCGATATCCATGCCAGCAAACTTTCCCAAACACGAGGTCGGCCGATTCGGCTATCTTCTAAATCTATGGAATTGCCCGGGCCCAGGCCAGGCCGTCCACTCCTGGAGTGAGTCTGATCGGTTCCAGCATCTTATTCCCGGCCACCTCGTACACTTCGATCACCCCGGCCTGCGGACAACTCACAAAAGCTAGCTTGCCGTCTGGCGTCAAAAGTAGCTCGCCATTTGACTTCGGAATATTGAACGATTCCGAAACCTTCGACTCGGCCAAATCGATCAAAAAAAGTTTTCCGGAAGGTGAGGCGGCAATCAACTTTTTTCCGTCCGATGTTGGTACGGAGGAGTAGACCGTTGAAGGAACTGAAATCCACTTCTTGATCTTGTTCGTCGCCGTGTCGATCTCTGCGATCCGCGGAGTATCTTGATCGTGGGTAAAGACATATTTGCCGTCCGGCGTGATCGAAATGCGCTGGACCGTCCTCGCGATGGGAATGATCGTGATCAAATCGCGTTTCTGCAAGTCGAGCACGCTCACACTTCCCGCGCCCACATTGGCCGTGTACGCCCGGCGGCCGTCGGGGGAAATAATAATCATGTGAGATTCCGGCGCTCCCGTCGGTATTTCCGCGATGACTCTTCGTGTCCCCGGATCCAGAACGTCTACGGCCTTTGCGAGTTCCGCCGTAACGTAAAGCATGCCATCGGGCCCAAATACAGCGCGATGGGGACGAAGAGGCTTGCCGAGATCAATGGTGGCCACCAGCTTGCGATCGTGCAGATCGATGATGTCAATCGTAGTACCGTCCGTTCCGGGTTTCCCGACGCCGGAATTTCCATAGATGGGAACGTATGCGAAGCGCGAGTCGGGCGAGACGGCGACTTCGTGACCGTTGACTCCCACCGTGACCTTGCCCACTTCCTTCCTCGTTTCCGGATCGACTATCAGCGCTGTGTGCTCTTTCTGATTAGCCACGACAAGGATTCCATGCGAATTGGCTGCAGGGCCGCGTCCGCCTCCCGCCGCGAGCGTCAGGAAAATCATCGAAGCTCCGAGCCACGAAATTGCTGCGGACATCTTTGCCTCATTTGCCAAATTTGCCGGCGGACCAACTCCGCAAGCCGTATGGATTATAGCAACCTCAAGGAGCCTTGCCACGAGGATTACGACCTCAAATTCAGGACTTCCTCGATTCGTTCCGGAGTAAGATACGCCGTCGCCCAGCCGGCACTCGCTGCACGGAGGTTTCTTCAAGCTTTGGGAGTTGACGTATGAGGATTTTCTCCTCTCGGATTTTGGCAATTTGTTGTGGCTTCGCCATCTCGTGCCCGCTTGTTTTGGCGTGGCTCCCGGCTCATGCCGACGCATCCCAAGCTTCCCAAATTCCCAACTCGAATAACTCCCGCCCTGCCATGCCGAGTGAAGAAATGCAGGATTGGCCCGTGTACGGAGGTTCCCCGGAGAACAACCACTACTCCAGCCTCGCCCAAATCAATCGCGCAAACGTGCAAAAGCTAAAAGTCGCCTGGTCCTATGACACCGGCGAAACCGGCGGCCTGCAAACAAGCCCCATTATCGTCGCTGGCGTTCTCTATGGAATCACGCCGTCCCAGAGAGTCTTCGCCGTGAACGCAGCGAGCGGGAAACTGCTCTGGAAATTTGATTCCGGCCTCAAGAGTACGCAGCCCGACCGCGGCCTCGCGTATTGGTCGAGCGGCCCGGACAAACGCATCCTCGTTGGAGTCATGAATTTTCTGTACGCGCTCGATGCAACCACGGGCAAGCCCATCACCGCCTTCGGTCACGAAGGCCGGATTGATCTTCGCGGCGATCTAGGACGCAATCCGGAAAAGCAATCCGTTGCACTGACAAGTCCGGGCATCGTCTACAAGGATGTAATCATCGTTGGCGGCCGCAATCCGGAGACCTTGCCCGCGGCTCCCGGAGATGTTCGCGCCTACGATGTCCGAACGGGGAAGTTGCGCTGGTCGTTTCACACCATTCCGCACCCCGGCGAATTTGGATACGAGACATGGCCGAAGGATGCATGGCAGCATAGCGGCGCCGCGAACAATTGGGCGGGCATGGCGGTGGATTCAAAACGAGGAATCGTTTATGTCCCAACAGGCTCAGCCGCGTTTGATTTCTACGGTGCCGACCGCTTGGGCGACGATCTTTTCGCGAACTGCTTGATCGCTTTGAACGCGGAAACCGGCGAAAGAATCTGGCATTTCCAGGGGGTGAAGCACGATCTCTGGGACCGTGATTTTCCATCGCCTCCCGCGCTGCTGACCGTGAGCCACGACGGAAAGGCAGTCGACGCTGTCGCGCAAACGACCAAACAGGGATTTGTTTATTTGTTCGATCGAGTCAGTGGGAAACCTCTCTTCCCGATCGACTACCGAAAATATCCGCCTAGCGATGTAGCTGGTGAAATTGCAGCTCCCGATCAACCTTTGCCTCAGAAGCCCGCTCCTTTTGCGCGGCAGCTTCTGAGCGAAGACATGCTCACCAATCGCACGCCCGAGGCCCACCGCTGGGCCGTCGAGCGCTTTCGCAAGTTCCGCAGCGAAGGCCAATTCGTGCCCTTTAGTGTGGGCAAGGACACAGTAATCTTTCCCGGCTTCGATGGGGGCGCGGAGTGGGGCGGACCGGCCATCGATCCGCAAACCGCGATTATTTACGTGAACGCAAATGAAATGGCGTGGACGGGAGCGTTAGCGCCGAACACGGGCGAAAAAAGTCCCAAATCAATTTATTTGAGCCAATGCGGCGTCTGTCACGGAGACAAGCTGACGGGGTCACCTCCCGCGATTCCTTCACTCGTTGGATTGGCAGATCGCCTTTCACCGCAGCAGATCGCGGCAACGATCAAGAATGGCAAGGGAAGAATGCCCGCCTTTGGCAATCTCGACGACAACCAGCTTCTCGCGCTTGTCGATTTTCTGCTGAGCGGCAACTCCAAGGAATTGCCGAACTCGGAATCCGCGCAACCTGAAATGAATTTCCGCTTCACGGGCTATCACAAATTTCTCGACCCAGACGGCTATCCCGCCATCTCCCCGCCATGGGGCACGCTCAACGCCATCAATCTGAATACCGGGGAGTACGTCTGGAAGGTGAATCTCGGCGAGTATCCCGAACTTGCCGCAAAAGGCTTGAAAAACACCGGCACTGAAAACTATGGCGGACCGATCGTTACCGCGGGGGGCCTTCTCTTTATCGGCGCGAGCGATTTCGACAGAAAATTCCGCGCGTACGATAAATCCACAGGGGAATTGTTATGGGAAACGACGCTTCCATTCTCCGGCAACGCCACCCCCGCCACCTACAGCGTGCATGGGCGCCAATACGTAGTGATTGCCGCCGGCGGCGGCAAGGATCCCAAGTCGGCCTCCGGCGGAGTCTATGTCGCTTTCGCGCTTCCTGACTGAGCGACGACAATCGCCTCTCGATGAGAGTCGATTGTCCCTCCAGATCTGAGTTTCGGTGGGGATTGCCTAAGGTGATCTGGAGTTGCCCGGGGCCGCTCGACCAATTGCTGTTCTCTGATTGAGCGCTGATTGAATAATTTTTCTGTCAATCTCTAGACAGATGACTTAAGAAAGATGGAGGAGTACGGCTCTTGCAAGCCGGACACGCCTCATCGCGAAATTGCCGGGATCAGGTCGGCCACTACTTCGCGGCGAAAGTCCGACGGTGGATCGAGGCACTACTGGCAATCCGAGCCAGGAATCGGACGAGGAGGAGTGGTTCATGAAGACGAGAATCCTGATTGCATTTGCTTTGCTCGCTCTGGTAATGGCATTTGCCTATACGGCATCGGCTCCGGCCGCGCCGCACAAAACCAGCGCGAATGCCGTGCCCACCGCGGCCCCCCAGCCGAACTCTGCAGCCGCATCACCGGCGGAGCGGCATCCGGAGATTCGCGAGGCCATCGCTTCCCTCAGACGCGCCAAGCAACACCTCGAGCACGGCGCCCACGATTTCGGCGGCCATCGCGTCGAAGCCATTCGGGCAACTGACGAGGCAATTCACCAGCTTGAGGAGTGCCTCAAGTACGACAAAGACTAAACCGCAAGATCTCCTCGCAATCTCAAGCAGCGTCCGGAAGCATTGCTCCGCCGGACGCTGCTTTTTTCATTTCTCGGCACAACGACACAGTTCCCGAAAACCAGCGCGGTCGCCTGACGACCTCTCCCGCTGCCGGGATCTTGGCTGTAAACACACAACGAAAGCCGGCACTTGTATTACAATCCCGCGCTTGCAGTGTGCCAAGGGGGAAACCAATGCTGGACCGCAGACGATTCGTCCGTATTTGTTCGGGACTGGGATTGACCGGAACGCTCTTCCCGGGTGTCCTCTGGGCGCAAGCGCAGGCACAGGGGGCCGCTAAAATCACCAAGGAGATGATCGACAATGCCGCGGCCATTGCCGATGTGCCCATCCCCGAGGAAGACAGAGAAATGATGCTGGACAACCTGAACCAGCGAGCCAAGGGTTACGAAGCGATCTACGCACTGCACCTCCCCAATTCTATTCCTCCCTGCGTGGTCTTTGATCCCATTGTGCCTGGAATGAAATGGGAAACTGAGAGCCGGCCCGCGCGGCTCTCAAGGCCCTCGGCGATGGTTGCTCCGGCTACGCCAAAGAACCTCGAAGAAGTAGCCTTTGCCAGCGTCCGCGAACTCGCCGAACTTGTTCGGACGAGAAAGGTCTCCTCGGTAGCGCTCACACAAATGTATCTCGAGCGTTTGAAGCGCTACGACCCCAAGCTGAAATTTGTTGTGACCATCACCGAAGAGCGCGCTCTAGCCAAGGCGAAAGACGCCGACAAGGAAATTGCTTCCGGGAAATACCGAGGCCCGCTGCACGGCTTGCCTTGGGGCGCTAAGGATTTGTTGGCTGCAAAGGGTTATCGGACTACCTGGGGCGCGGGTGGGTTTGAAAATCAGATGATTGAAGAAGACGCCACCGTCGTCAAAAGGCTGGATGAAGCGGGTGCCGTGTTGGTGGCGAAACTGACGCTTGGCGCGCTTGCGCAAGGCGATCACTGGTTTGGCGGCGTCACTAGAAATCCGTGGAATCCTGACCAGGGGTCGAGCGGCTCTTCGGCTGGCCCAGCATCGGCCACTGCCGCCGGCTGCGTTGCCTTCAGCATCGGCTCAGAAACCCTCGGTTCTATTTCCTCGCCTTCGACCCGATGCGGTTGCACTGGTTTGCGCCCGTCCTTCGGACTCGTCCCGCGAACCGGCGCCATGGCGCTTTCCTGGAGCATGGACAAACTCGGCCCCATCTGTCGTGCCGTCGAGGACTGTGCGCTTGTGCTGCAAGCCATCTATGGGCCGGACGGCCTCGACCCGAGCGTGAAGGCCGCACCCTTCCGTTGGGACGCCTCGCTTGACTGGCGAAAGCTGCGCGTCGGTTACCTCAAGGCCGATTTCGAGCCGAAGCCTGAAGAGCAATCGCAAGCGTCGAAAGAAGAACCTGCGGCTACTCCGGAGGAGCAAAAGAAGCGCGATGACGAGAAGAAGCGCCGGGATGCGGCGCGCGTGCGCGCGGAGTACGACAGAAAATTCAACGATGTCGCTCTCGCAAAACTCAAACAGATGGGCGTCAACCTCATTCCAGTTGAAATGCCGAAGTTTCCGTACCAGTCGATGGTGACCATGCTTACGGCTGAGGCAGCCGCAGCCTTCGATGAGCTGACGCGAACCGGCAGAGACAAGCTTCTCACTTCCCAAAAGCCGTTCGACTGGCCCAATGCTTTCCGCTGTGCGCGGTTCATTCCGGCCGTCGAATACATTCAGGCGAGCCGCGCGCGCCGGTTAGCCATGGAATCCGTCGCCAAAGTCTTTGCTGGCATCGATGTAATTGTGGCGCCCACAGGTAGCGAGCAGCTCGTCATCACCAATCTCACCGGCCATCCCGCTGTGATTATGCCCAACGGTTTTCGCGGCGATGACGCTCCCAAGCCACCCTCGAATGATCCGAGTGATTTTCAGAACGCGGGCGGCCCCGGTACACCCGTGAGCCTCACATTCCTCGGGAATTTATATGGAGAAGGGAAGCTGCTTGCCCTTGCGCGCGCATACCAGGACGCCACTGGATTTCACCGCAAACACCCACAGCTGTGACGCGGCCTTCGAAACGAAGGGATCAGGAGGCGTTGGCCTGAAACTTTCTGGTCGGCTGTCAACTAATTGCCCCGCGACCCGAACTTTTCTCTTTCGTGGGACGTATAACATTTGGGTGCATCGAATTGACCAATCTCGCGCGCCGAAGTAGGCTTCTCGCAACGGGCGCCCCGCCTGGTCATTCGCACCAAAAGGAGACTTTGTGTACTGCTCAAAATGCGGAAGCGAGATTTCCAGCGCATCGACATTCTGCGCGACGTGCGGCCAACCGGTCACCAGCCTGGCTCCAGCGCTCCCTTCTCTGTCGCCTGTAGTGCCTGCCCCTCCCGCACCTTATGTACCCGCAAGCGTCAGCTATAGCGGGGTGCAGTACGCTGGTTTCTGGCTGAGGTTCGTTGCCTACCTCATCGATGGGATGATTTCCATGCTGGCGTTTGTGGTACTGCTCATTCCGCTTTTCGTCTTGACCGGCGCCGGCGCTGCTCTCAGCAAGATCGGTTCAGGCGAGGACATCAGTGACGACGTAGCCGCATTCCTTGGCTTCGGTTTTATCTTCGGCTTCTTTGGAATTATCCTTCTCGTGAGCTGGCTTTACTACGCGCTTTCGGAAAGCTCTGCCTGGCAAGCTACCCTGGGGAAAAAGGTCCTCAATCTGAAAGTTACTGACCTGAGCGGGCAGCCGATTTCCTTCGCCCGGGCATCCGGACGATTCTTCGCAAAAATCATCACCGGCATGATTCCCCTCGCAATCGGCTACATCATGGCTGGCTTCACGGAAAAAAAGCAGGCCATCCACGACATGATTGCCAGTTGCTTGGTTCTGCGAAGAGTTTGAAGCCGGTCCCGGAGCTCGATGGTTCAGAGTCCTCTTTGCATGGGGTAGCCCTTTTCGACCCAATCCGCAGCAAAACTTGTCGGCAGGACCAAAACGCGCACGTGGCTGAATCCCATTTCCTTGAGGGTCGTATATGCAGGACGGATATTGGGGCAATGATCGAACGGGCAGCACCCGCAGTAAATGACCAGATTTGTGCTCCTCGGCAGCTCGCCAACCGATTTTTTCAGTTCTGCCAGTCCTTCTTCCTTCGAAGCTGTACCGTGAAATGATGCCCCAGGGATGTGTCCACCCTCGAAAAGCGTGCGAAACCCAACATAAAGGATAGTGGGCGCGCTCTCGCCCTTCACTTTTTCCAGCTCGATGCGCAAGTCAGCTGGTTGCAGGACTTGCGCCTTGCTCCAGGGATCTGCCGCCTTTTCCTGGTTCGCGCCGGCGCTCCCAGCCGCTGCAAAGAAAATTGCGAGCGGCAACGCTACGGAAATCCCAAGCGCAAGGATTGCCGCGCTTCTCTGGAGCTTGCATGGAAACAACATCATCGTAATCCTCCGCGCAAGATTCTAGGGCGGAATTCCATCGCTTGCGATGCAATTCCACACAGTCAGCACCGCCGCCCCGATCTTCGTTGGTCTCTTACCTTAGAATAACTATTTTTTCAGCTCGGCTCGCGTTCGCTGAAGCTTGGAGGCCGTGGTCCGCAGAGTTTCCGGAATGTTTTTGTTCGTCGTCAGCTTCTTGAGGTCCAGGGCGTTCAGCATCGGAAGCATGTGAAGCGATACGTCTATCGGTGTCTTCGGGTTGTTCAGCAGGTTGCGCACCACGGTGTAGTTTTTCCGAAATTTCCGGTTACTGGCAATGAGCCGCAGAATCTCGTCCGTGAGGCTGGTCATCGAAGCGAAGGCTTCGACCTCCTGATCCGTCAAGCGCGGCGACTGCAACACGGCGCGCTGAACGACCTTGTTCGAATCGCGAATAAGTGTCCGCCGGGCTTCCGATCCCCCTTTGATCGCAAACTGCACGCGCTCGGAAACGGACATCTTTGCCAGCCGCATAATGAGCGTCTGGCGCTTGACGACGTCTGGCTCGGCTTCCGCGGCCGCTTCCGCGAGCGCCGCTTCGTCTATAGCCGCGCCCATCAATTCATGCAGTTGGTGCTTCTGATCGGCCGTGGTGGCCGAGGAATGCTCCAGGGCGGCCGCAAGCGCCGGGGATTCGCTCACGCGTTCCAATTCCTCCATGAGCGTCGTAATGGCAAGAGAGGAAAGATGACGCGCGATCGGAACCAGGCATTCCGCCGGGCAATTCTTGTTCTGCACCATGGCATCGCAGACTCCTGGCTTGTCTGCGAGATGTTTCCCAGCATAGGCAAACAGCGCATGGGTGGCCTTTTCCCGCTTCAGGGCTTCCAAAAAACTCTCCATCGACTGATAGAGTAGAGCCTCTTGCGCTCGTTCGGCCACCATCTCATCCGCATCACCGGCCAGCACTGCCAGGATTTCCGCGCGATCCGCCTGTCCGAGATGCGCTCCTCCTGCACACACCGCAATCTTTCGCTCGCGGGGAGCGCGGCCTGCGCGAAGGTCTTCGATGACGTCAGGGCTGAGAGCTTCCAACGGATGCCTGCCTTAAGTCTTTCTCGCTGAGCAATATTGTACCGGGTCCTCCCGGGATTCCCACGGGCGGCATGGCCCGCCCGTTCAATTCCAGCAATACCGCGGACGAATCGGCTGCGGTTACCTCAAAATGCTGCCTCGCGGAAAAGTGACGCGTTTCTCCAGCCGGGAGTTCCGCATCCAGCAAGAGCGCCCCGTCCGCGAGAATGCGCACGCGTGTAGCTGCCGATGCGGCAACAGAAAGATCCAATGGAATTGCGCCTGCCGAACCTGCCACGCCGGGTGCTGGCTGCGAAGACGCTCCCGGCTCCGCTGCTGCGTTTCTTGTCGGTGTTTCCGCGGGCAAGTTCGTGGAAGTTGAAGATCGCTTCGCCGCGCGATGCGCCGCAAAACTTCGCCACCCATATATGCCCCCCGCGACGAGTCCAGCCAGCAATATCAGGAACCCAACCACCATCGCGATCGGAATCCAAATCGGCGGCCGCGGAATCTTGTTCTCGTAGGGCTGGGGAGTCGGCAAACTCTGCTCCCCGTGCGCCATGTCGTATTCGGAGAGAAGATTTTCTTCGTCCAGTCCCAAATAGCGCGCGATGGCGCGCACAAATCCGCGGTTGAATATGCCGCCCGGGAGCTTCTCCCACTCTTCGTTTTCCAGCGCTTCGAGGAAGCGCGAACCTATCCGCGTCGCCGTTGTCACTTCCTTCAGCGAAACTTCCCGCAACTCCCTCTCGCGTTTCAGCCGTTCTCCAAAATTTCCCCTGGCCATGAATCGAAACCTGTCCTCGGCATTCCACGCGGGGCGGGCCCTGTGATCGAACTCCGAGCCCATCGCTGGTGAGCTGGCTGCGGCGTGCGCCCATTTTAACTGCTGGCCGCGCCTCGGGTTGCTTAGGCGGAAGGCGCCAAATTCCCCTGAACGGCACTATAGAAGGTGTCGCGACGCACTGTCAAACAAACCGGTTTTGTGCTCGCAGCGTGGCTTCCAGGTGCGTCTTCCATGGCACCTTCTCCGCCTCCCGCGTTTTAGCGGTATCCCTGCAGGGCCATTCCGTCCACAGCTAATTCCAGCCGCCACTCAACTCGGGGACTACCTGTACCTCCCTATGGCAAGATAGCCACGCCTGTACCACGAGATTCTTGCGCCCCTTTTTGCCACGCGCCTATACTGGCAAAGATTCGTGGAACCAGCCCCGAATCGCTCTCGTGGTGTTCTCTGCCGCGGCGGCGACGGTCTGGCCGTTCAAATTTTCGAACCAGGGATTAACCGAGCGTGGACGAAGTCAAGCAGTTCCCGGCCGTGGAACGTCGCCGCAATTCCGCAGTCTCCGCCGAACAGCGCGAGGCCGGCGAAGTTGCTGTCTTCCAGGAATTGGGCAAAGCCCTCACCTCTTCCTTACAGCTCGACCAGGTTCTCCGTACTATCATGGAGAAAATTGATGAGTTTCTCCGTCCGGATAATTGGTCTCTCCTTCTTCTCGACGAAACTAAACAAGAACTTTATTTCGAACTTGCCGTGGGCAAAGCATCTCAGGCTCTCAAGGACGTCCGCATCAAGATTGGCCAGGGAATTGCCGGCTGGGTGGCACAACATGGCGAGACTGTCGTCGTCCCGGATACTTCCAAGGACACCCGGTTTTTCGGCATGGTCGATGAAAAGACCAAAACGGAGACGCAATCCATCGTCGCCGTGCCTGTCAAATTCCGCGACAACTGTCTTGGCGTCATCGAGCTAATCAATTGTCTTGGCCCGGAAGGTTTTGACGACCGAGACCTCAAGCTTCTCGAGGCCCTCTCCGATTTCGCCGCTATTGCCCTCGAAAATGCCCGGCACGTAAAACGCATTCACGAGTTGACTATCACCGACGACTGCACCAGCCTTTATAACGCCCGCCACATGGGCTTTATTCTCGAAACCGAAATCTACCGCTCCCAACGTTACAATTACCAATTTTCGCTTGTCTTCATCGACCTCGACCATTTCAAACAGGTGAACGACACCCATGGCCATCTCGTCGGCTCGCGTTTGCTCGCCGAGATCGGCAACGCTCTCAAGGCTCATTGCCGTCTGATTGACTTCGCCTTCCGCTACGGCGGCGACGAATTTGTGATCCTTCTTCCGCAAACTTCCAAGGACAACGCCTTGAATGTCGCCCGCCGCCTTCACAAGCTCATCCGCGAAACGCTCTGGCTCGAAGCCGATGGGCTGAATATTCATGTCACGCCTAGTCTCGGGGTCGCCTCTTATCCCACTGACTCCCGCACCAAAGAAGGGCTGCTGCACCTCGCTGATGAAGCTATGTACCTCGTTAAGAATACCAACCGCGACAGCGTGGCCGCCGCCAACATCGGAATCCTGCCGGACACAACCACAGCCGCCGCCGAAACTGCTGGATAGTTCGTCTCTAGCTCCCTGTCTCCTGTCCTCTACTTCTATACAGTCCCGGAGATTTTTGCTTAACTGAATCTATGCTGAGAAGCGAAGCAACGCGATTTGCGCGCTGGTCCGCCGCCGTGGCGTTGCTGCTGGCCTGTCTTACCGCAGCTGTGTATCTCAAGCGCGGCTGGCAAAGAATTATCGACCGCAGAAAGGCGCCTCCGCCTGCGCCCCTGAACGTCGAGAAGCAGTCCAGCGGCCTCACCTTTTCCAAAATGGACGGGCCCCGAAAGATTTTCACTGTGGAAGCCTCGAAATCCACTGAATTTAAGGACGTTGAATCCAGCCTGCTCGAGAACGTCAAAGTCACGATTTTTGGACGGGCCAGCAAGCGCCACGACACCATTCAAACCCGCAGTTGCCAGGCCGCAAAAGGAAATGGCGGCATCACCTGCAGTGGCGACGTCTGGATGGATTTAGAGAGCGCTGAGGACGCCGTACGAACTTCGCGCAATCCCTCGACTCCCCCGCAGATCGTCCATGTGGAGACCCACGGCATGAATTTCGACCGCGCTTCCGGAACTGCGCGTACGGATAGCGCCGTGACCTTCACTTTTCCCACCGGCAGCGGCGACGCCGTCGGCGCGGAATACAACTCTGAAGAGGGAACACTAAGGCTTTTGCAAAATGTCCAGCTGAAACTGAGGCCGCCCCCCGCAAGGAACCCAGACAAGTCCGCCGCAAAACCGCAACCAGATGACGAAGTTCAAGTCAAAGGTGCAAGTCTCGACTTCGGACGCGATGGCAGGATCCTCCACATCCTCGGCCCGGCCGAAGCCGTTTCGCGCACTTCTCGATTGACCGCCGGCGAGCTGACCCTCGAGCTGGATTCTTCCTTTCGTGCCCGCAGGCTATTGGCTCTCGCAGGCGCGCGCGGAAAACCTCCCGAGCTCACTTCCCATCGAGGCGACGATACCTTGCTTCTCAATGCCGACAAGTTGACCGCTCTTCTGGCCCCTGAAGGATGGATCACTCGTTTGGACGGCTCCGGCAGCGTCCGCGGCTCCCGCCACAGCCGCCAGGAAGAAGACGAGTTCCACGCGGGCGCGGCTTCACTCGATTTCTGGCCTCGCATTCATCAAGTCAAGGAAATGAATCTCGATGGCGGTGTCTTGGTAAAGACGCACATGACCACGAGTGGTGAATCCAGGGTCCTTCAGACGGGTGCTCTTCGCATGGCGTTCAGCGAACCAACGGATGGACACGCCGCAATACTCAAATCCGCGGAAACTCTCACGGCGGGCAGCCTGGAATGGACCGACGTGCCGACACAGCCCGCCGCTGCACCCGGCCTCACGAAATTGCAGGCAGACAAGCTCCAATTGGCGTTTGGACCGGAGGGCCGGCCCAAACAGCTTGATGCGACCGGAAACGTTCAAACCCAGCGAACCATTGCCGGGCGGCCTGGTCAGACGGCGACCGCCTCGACCGGAGTTGCTCTGCTTCTTCCCACAGGCGGCTGGTCGCAACTGGATTTGCAGGGCAATGCAAAGTTGAAAGAAGCGGATCGCAACGCGCAAGCGGATCACGTGACTTTCTTGCGCGCTGCCCAGACGGCTATTTTAACCGGCCACGCTGTCGCTCGCGACGCCACCACGGAGACTCGCGCTCCGCGTATCCAGTTCGTGGGCGCAACCGGCGACATACACGCCGATGGCGGCGTGCGCTCCACGGATTTTTCTCCCAACGGAAATGCCGTTCAATTCGCGCAGGTGCCCGCCAACATCACCTCGGACACGATGCAAGGCAATTCGAAAACTGGCCGGGCGCTCTACTCCGGCCATGCCCGCCTCTGGCAAGGCGACTCGGTTTTGGAAGCGGACTCCATTGAACTCTTGCGTGCCGCAAAAATACTGAACGCAGCGGGCAGAGTGCGCGCTGTATTCCCGCAGACGCCAGCTGTGTCACAACCTGCTGCCGCCCCGGCGCGCGCAAAAAAGCCAGTCCTCTGGCACTTAAGCGCCGGGACGCTTGCCTACAACGACGTTACGAGCACGGCCCATCTTGAGAAAAACGTCGTAGTGCAGTCGCCCGATCAGCGCATCCGCGCTCCCCAGATGGATTTGTATTTCACGCGTGGCAGCGCCTCCTCAGCTGCGACGAATGCGGCCATCGGGAATTCCGGCTCGCAGCAGATCAGCCGCGCGGTGGGTTCCGGCGGCGTCATCGTGGATCAAGCCGGGCGCCGCGCCACCGCCGATCGCGGCGAATACACCGCAGCCGACGGCAAGTTCGTCATGAGCGGCGGAAATCCCACAATCTACGATGGTTCCGCGGGCACCACGACCGGCCGTCAATTGACCTTCTTTTTAGCGGATGATACGATCATCGTTGACTCTGAAAATGGTTCGCGGATTTTGACGAAGCACCGAGTCGAAAAGTGACGCGGCCGCCGAGCGGCCGTCCGTGAAGAGGTATGCTGAAACTCCAGGCCGTCGAGCTGAGCAAGTCCTATCGCGGTCGCAAGGTCGTGGATGACGTTGAACTGGAGATCGGCCAGGGTGAAGTCGTCGGGCTATTGGGGCCCAACGGCGCCGGCAAGACCACTACATTTTACATTCTCGTAGGTCTCGCCAGGCCGGACTCCGGCCGGGTTCTCCTGAACGGCAGCGAGATCACCGACCTTCCCATGTACCTCCGGGCCCGCAGTGGCATCAGCTACCTTCCTCAGGAACCCTCGGTCTTTCGTCAGCTCACCAGCGAGGATAATCTCCTCGCCGTTCTCGAGACCCTTCCGCTCACGCCCGAGCAGCAACGCGACCGCCTCGAGGAGCTTCTCGTCCAAATGGGGCTTGAGACCGTTCGCACAAGTAAGGCTTACACTCTCTCCGGCGGAGAGCGCCGCCGGCTCGAAATCGCCCGCTCCCTTACTCTTCAACCTTCTTTCATCTTGCTCGACGAACCTTTTTCCGGCATTGACCCTCTAACCGTTAAGGACCTTCAGGAGATCATCCGCGATTTGAGCCGCTCCGGCATCGGCGTTCTCATCACGGATCATAACGTCAGGGAAACTCTCAACGTCACGGACCGCGCATATATTGTGAATCATGGCAAAATAATGGCAAAGGGTACGCCGCTCGCATTAAGCAACGATCCGGAAGTGCGCCGCGTTTATCTCGGCGATCATTTTCGCCTGAATTAGAATTTCCTTCAGGGCACTTTGAGGGGATAATCGGAACTGATCATGGCTTGGCAGGGACTTAAGCTCAATCTTAGAGTGGCGCAGAAGCAGATTCTGACGCCCGGCCTTGTCCAGATGGTCAGCGTCCTCGCGCTCAACCGTCTCGAACTCCGCGAGATGATCAACCAGGAGATGATCGCCAATCCTGTTCTCGAAGAGCTCAGCGAAGAAGCCACTCAAACCGACAACTACAGCGACGAAACCTTCCTCAAGGCGGAAACTGAAAAAGTTCCAGAAAAGCCGGAAGCCAATCCTTTCGACGAGTTCGATGTCGGCAGTTTTTTCAATAAATATCTGGACACTGGGGGCGACGGCGGCCAATCCCAGGAAAGAGAAGTCTCCGAACGGCCCTCCTTCGAGAAATTCCTCTCCTCTCCCAGCGGCCTCACGGATCATCTCGCCTGGCAGTTGAGCGTCACCATCTGTTCGGAAAGCGTCAAGGAACTCGCCGAAAGCATCATCGGCAATCTCGATGAAAACGGCTATCTCACTGCCTCCACCGAGGAACTCTCGCAAAACGGCAAATACTCCCAGGACGATCTCGATGATGCCCTCGCCGTTGTCCAGGATTTCGATCCCATCGGCGTCGGCGCGCGCGATCTTCGCGAATGCCTGCTCCTCCAGCTGAAAGCCTTCGATCCGCAAAATACTCTCGCCCAGCAGATTGTCTCCGAACATTTGAAGCAGGTGCAGTCCAACCAATTAAAAGAAATCGCCCGCGCGCTCAACCGTCCCTTGGAAGTCGTTAAGCGCTCTCTCGAGGTCATTAAGAAACTCGATCCGCGTCCCGGCCTTCGTTACAACAAGACCGAGCCGCGTCTTGTCGAGCCCGACGTTTATTTCCGCAAGGTTGACGATCAGTGGCAGGTTTTCTTGAACGAAGACGACATGCCCCAGCTCCGTCTCAGCCCCACCTACCGGCGTCTCCTCGCGCGCGACGCCGCCGATCGCGACGTCCGCAATTACGTCAAGGAACGCTTCACCGCGGCTATCCAGCTGATGAAGAACATCGAGCAGCGCAAGCACACCATCCTTCGCGTCTGCCAATCCATTATTGCCCGCCAGGGCGAATTTCTAGATCACGGCCCCGATGCCCTCAAGCCTATGATGATTAAGGAAGTCGCCGAGGAAGTCGGCGTTCATCCCTCCACCGTCAGCCGCGCCGTCGCCAGCAAATATGCCCACACTTCCCAGGGTGTGCTAGAGCTGCGCTCCTTCTTTAGCGAATCCGTGAACGGCCCCGAAGGCAGCGGCATGTCCTTGCTCACTCTGAAGCGTCTCGTCAAGAAAATGATTGAAGAAGAGGACGCCACCAAGCCGCTCACGGATGAGCAGCTCGCCAAGAAGCTTGACGATGCCGGCATCCACGTCACTCGCCGCACCGTTGCCAAATACCGCGAAGACATGCGCATCCCCAGCACTCATCAGCGCCGCGTCAAGAGTTGACCTGCCTCCTTCCGTGAAGCCCTCCCCCAGACGCGACGCTCACCAGCTTGTCATCCTCACTGGTCTTTCCGGCTCCGGCAAAAGCACCGTTCTCCGCGCCTTCGAGGACATGGGCTTCTACTGCGTCGATAATCTTCCCGTCGAGTTGATCCCCATCTTTGCCGAGCTGTATGCCGCTGGCGAAGGCGATTTTGCTCGCGCAGCGTTGCTCGTCGATGCCCGCGAGGGTGTTCAGCTGGAAAAACTCCCCCCGCTCCTGAAACATCTTCGTAAGGATCATCCCATCACTCTTGTCTTCATCGATGCCAGCGACGATGCCTTACTCCGCCGCTACAGCGAGACCCGCCGCCCCCATCCCCTCGGCAAAGCTCTTTCCGTCCGCGAAAGCCTGAGCCACGAACGCGCCCTCATGGAGCCTATCCGCAAACTCGCCGATGTGGTTATCGACTCCACCCAGTTCAACGTCCACGAGCTTCGCCAGTTCATCACGGAGCGCTTCAAGAATCCCGACAAGCGTCCCATGCTCGTTTCCATTGTCAGTTTCGGCTACAAGTACGGTGTCCCCTCGGACTCCGACCTCGTTTTCGACGTGCGCTTCCTTCCCAATCCACACTTCGTCCCCGCTTTGCGCCGCTTCACCGGAATAGATCCCAAAGTCCAAAAATACATTCGGTCCTTCCCGCAATCGGGAGAATTTCTCCGCCGCATCCAAAGCCTTCTCACCTACCTCATCCCGCACTACATTCGCGAAGGCAAGAGTTACTTGACGATTGCCTTCGGCTGCACTGGCGGCAAACACCGTTCCGTCATGCTCGCCGAACAGGTAAAAAAATCCCTTGAGAAGCGAGGCTTCTCTGCCAAAGTCACTCACCGCGACATCGAGAAATAGGCGCAGGCGTAAGTTTCCCATCGCTCATTGCCGCTCGCGAAAACTTGACATGCTGCTCAGCCGCGAATAGCGTTACTCGTGGCATACTCAGGGGAGTTTGAGGCGTGTCCTCCTTGTTTTCACCGCAATTGAAAAGGCTTTTGAGCTATGTCCGGCCTTACCTGGTCCGGCTCACGCTCGGCGTCGTCTTGGTCGCGTTCGTGGCGCTCGCCGAAGGCATGGTCGCCCTCATGGTGAAAATCGCCGTCGACTATGTCCTCAATCCATCGGTTGTTGTGACCAAACTCTCGTTATTCACTTTGCCAGGCGGCCGCGTCATTTACCTGAATGAGTTTCTGCCCCCGGGCATTCATAACGTCTGGACCATTTTCGCCATCACTCTCCTCTCTCTTTATTTCTCAAAGGCCATCTCAGAATATCTGGGCGTCACTCAGATTCAGTATGTCGGCCAGGCCGCCGTCACCGATCTTCGCAACCAGGTGTACGCCAAAATCATTCGCCAGCCGATCGCTTTTTTTCAGCACAATCCGACTGGCAGGCTGCTCTCCGCTACGATCAACGACGTGGAGCGCACTCGCATTGCGCTTTCCGAATACCTCGCGGACCTCTTCCAAAAAGGTTTCAGCCTCATCGTTTTCGTGGCTGTCCTCATTGGATTGAATTGGAAAATGGCTCTTGCCTCCGCCGTCCTCTTGCCCATCGTGGTCATTCCGGTCGGTAAATTCGGCCGCAAGATCAGGCGTTCCGCGGAAAACAGCCAGACCCGTCTCGGCGACTTAAGTCAGATTTTGCAGGAGACCGTAAGCGGCAATCGCGTTGTGAAGGCTTTCGGGATGGAGGACTTCGAAATCCGGAAATTCCGCGAGACTGCCCGCCGTTTGCTTCGCGACAACATGCGCTGGGTGCGCGCTGGGGCCATCACCGCGCCGATTATGGACTTGCTCGGTGCCGTTGTGATTCCCCTTCTGCTCCTGTACGCCCGCGATCAGATCAAAGTCCATCACATGACCCCGGGCACCTTCTTTGCATTCATCTATGCTCTCTTCAGCGCCTATATCCCTTTGAAGCGCATGGGATATGTCTACCAGCAGTTCCAGGCGGCCCAGGGCGCCAGCACCCAGGTCTTCGCCTATTTGGATCGCGAGGAGGAACGCAGCGATCAGCCCGGGGCTTCGAGACTTGCTCCCTTCTCTCAACTCATCGAGTTTGAAAAGGTTGGCTTCTCTTACGAGAACGGTTCCGCCGTTGTTCTGGAGAACATTCACTTTTCGGCGCGCAAAGGCGAAGTCATCGCCCTCGTCGGCTCGAGCGGCGCGGGTAAGACCACGCTCGTAAATCTCCTTCCCCGTTTCTATGAACTGACTTCGGGCTCCATTCGCATCGATGGGGTTGACATTGGCCAGGTCACTATCCGCTCTCTCCGCGAGCAGATCGCCATGGTCACTCAGGAAAATATTCTTTTCCACGACACCGTCTGGAACAACATCTGCTACGGCCTCACCAATGTTCCCAAGGACCGCGTCATCGCCGCCGCCCAGGCAGCCCTCGCTCACGACTTCATCATGGAACTGCCGCAGCAATACGACACCGTCATCGGCGAACGGGGCACACGCCTCAGCGGCGGTCAGCGTCAGCGTATCGCCATCGCGCGCGCCATCCTCAAGGATTCACCCATTCTCATTCTCGATGAAGCGACTTCCGAACTCGACGCCGAGTCCGAAATGTACGTTCAGAAAGCTCTCGCCAATCTCATGGTCGGGCGCACCACCTTTGTCATTGCCCACCGCTTGGCTACCATCCGTCGTGCGGATAAAATACTTGTTCTTGAGGACGGCCAAATTCGTGAGAGCGGCACGCACACCGAGTTGATGGCACGCGGCGGCACCTATGCGCGCCTCCATGATTTGCAGTTTGCCGATGACGACATTCTGGCGCCGGTGCAGGCCGCGCGCGCCAATGTGACCGCCCCGGCGGAGCCCCAATGACCCAAACTTCTGCATTGTCAAAAAAACACGCCGAGTGTCTTTCCATGACCGGCTACGCCCAGGCCCGCAGCGAGCAAAATGGCTGGGCTGTCCGCGTCAGCGTCAAGAGCGTCAACCACCGCTTTCTGGACCTCAAGCTGCGCCTTCCCGAAGGATTTGATCTTTATGAACTGCGATTGCGTCAGGTTCTGCGCGAACGCATTCATCGCGGCCACGTCGAAGTTCACGTCAACGTCGACCCCGCCGCGGCTGCGCCCGTCCAGGTGAATCACGAACTCGCGAAGACCTACATGCGCGTCGCGGAAGAATTCCGCCAGCAGTCTCGCGCCGCCGCGGATGTCGATGTCGTCGCCATCCTGCGCTTGCCAGGAGTCATCGCCGGCCTTTCCGCCGCCGTCCCCGAGTCTGTAGAAGAACAGGAACTCCTGGGCCAGGCCCTAGACGCTTGTTTGCTAGAGGCGCTTCATAAGCTGGATGATATGCGACGCGCCGAAGGCCGTCACTTAATTGAAGATTTGCGCGCCCGTCTCGCGCGCATTGGCGAGCAGGCTGATAAAGTCCGCGATCTCGCCGCCACGCTTCGTCCCGTCTTCGCGCGCCGTCTCGAAGCGCGCCTCAAGGAATTGCTTGGCGGCGTCGCCATCGATCCCGCTCGCCTCACCCAGGAAGCCGCTCTGCTTGCTGAACGTGGTGATGTCAGTGAGGAATTGGACCGCCTCCGCAGCCATCTCTTGCAATTTGCAAAACTGCTGGACGGCGCCGGAGAGATGGGGAAAAAGCTCGACTTCCTCCTTCAGGAAATGCATCGCGAAGCCAACACCCTTCTCTCCAAGACTCCGGGCGTCGAAAATGAAGCGCTCACCATCACCGGCCTCGCGCTTGAAATCAAGGCCGAGATCGAAAAACTCCGCGAGCAGGTGCAGAACATCGAATGACCACGGAGACAAAGCTTGCACCGCTTGTGCTGATTGTTTCGGGGCCATCCGGTTCGGGAAAATCGACGCTTGTGCAGAGGATTCTGGAGTTGCCCGGGACCATGCCTTCGATCTCGTGTACCACTCGGTCGCGCCGGGCGACCGAAGCCACCGGGAAATGCTATGATTTTGTCACCGAAGCGGTTTTCGATGCCATGGTCGCCCGCGGCGAGTTTTTGGAGTATGCGCGCGTCTTCGGCAAACATTCGTATGGCACGCCGAAAAAATGGCTCGAAGAGTCCCGGAAAAAAGATCTCGATCTGGTCCTCGAGATTGACGTCCAGGGCGCGGCTCAGGTTAAGGACAAGCTCCCGGAGTCCGTGGCTATTTTCATTTTGCCTCCCTCCCGTGCAGAATTGGAGCGGAGGCTCCGCAGCCGCGGCCAGGATTCCGGAGAGGAAATTGCCCGGCGTCTTGCCAAGGCCCGCGACGAAATTGCGGTTTTCGGACGCTATTACGATTATTGCGTTGTGAACGACGATGTGGATCGGGCGGGACGCGAGGCTCAGGCTATTGTGATGGCCATTCGCTGCTCCGCACCGCGGCGAAGATTACGGGTGGAAGAACTTCTGGCATCGTTTGGGGGGAATGACTGAAATGACTGTGCAGACAAAAGCTCCGGAGAGCCAGTTTGCGTATGTGGTCCTGGCGGCGCGGCGCGCCCGCCAAATCATGGCCGGTGCGCCTTCGCTCATTGAAAATCCCAGAACGCTCAAGGCGACTCGCATCGCCTGCGAAGAACTCGAAAACAGTCTCATCGAGTACGAGTTCACCGAGCCCTCTTCGATTGACGAAGACAAGGACGGCAACAAGCGTCGCAAGTAGCACCGCGGGCGTGGCCCCTTGCTGGGCGCCCGCATCCAATTGGTAGGGGCGCGGCATGCTTCGCCCCAGCTTCGTACGATGTACTGAGACGAGAACCGATGCGAATCACCCTTGGCGTCACCGGCGGCGTGGCGGCCTATAAAGCCGCGGAGCTGGTTCGCCTCCTTCAACAAGACGGTTTCAGTGTCCAAGTCGTCATGACCCGCGGCGCGCGCGAATTTGTTGCTCCTCTGACCTTTGCCGCTCTCAGCGGACAGAAGGTCATCACCGATCTGTTCGAAAAATCTTCGGCTGGCGAAGCCAATCTCGAGAGCGCCATCGAGCACATCGCCGTCGCACAGCGCACCGACCTTCTCCTGGTGGCTCCTGCAACCGCGGATATTCTCGCGAAGTTTGCGCGCGGCATCGCCGACGATTTCCTCACCACTCTCTACCTGGCCATCACTGCCCCGGTGATTGTTGCTCCCGCGATGAACGTCAACATGTGGAATCACGCGGCGACCCAGGAAAACGTCGAAAAACTGCGCGCCCGTGGCGTCAGGATCGTCAACCCCGATGAAGGTTATCTGGCCTGCGGGATGACCGGAGCGGGCCGCCTTGCCGGGCAGCAGGAAATTCTCGCCGCCGTTCGCGAAACGCTTCACGCCCAAAAAGATTTGCTGGACGAGACCATGCTGATCACCGCCGGCCCCACTTGCGAAGACTTTGACCCCGTGCGCTATCTGACGAACCGTTCTTCCGGGAAAATGGGCTACGCCGTGGCGGAAGCGGCTGCTCGCCGCGGCGCGAAGGTCCTCCTCGTCAGCGGTCCTGTGAATTTGGAAACCCCGGCCGGTGTCGAGCGCACGTCCGTTCGAACGGCTGAAGAAATGCGCCAGGCCGTGCAGGAGCGATTCACCGGGTCCACCATCGCGATCTTTGCGGCAGCCGTCGCCGACTACCGCCCTGCCGAAGTGCAACCGGACAAAATGAAAAAGAACAAGGAGCCGCTCACCATTCGCCTCGAGCCAACTCCCGATATTTTGGCGGAAGCCGCTCGAGCAAAAGGCGACCGGCTGATCGTTGGTTTTGCGGCCGAAACGGATCATGTCCCGGATAATGCCCGCAAAAAACTGGCCGCCAAGAATGCCGACTTGATTGTCGCCAACGATGTCACCGCGGAAGGCGCTGGCTTTGACCACGACACCAACGTTGTCACACTTTTCTCCCGTGATGGCCGTGATCTGCCCCTCCCGAAACTCAGCAAGTCCGAAGTTGCTCAACGCATCCTCGATGAGATTCTCCGCCTGAGAGCCCTTCGCGCCGTTCGGCATTCTCCTGTATGATGCGGAGCATGTCCGGACGCATTCCTGAAAACCTCCAGAAAAAACTTTCCACGCGTTTGAGCTTTTATGAGGACCTCGGCATGCGCCTCTTCTACAAGGAGCGAGGCGCGCCGCTCGCTCAAAGTGCCGCAACGCCGGTCGCCGATCCTGCTGTGGCTCCAGTTAGCCGGAAAATCTTTCACGAGGATGCGGCATTGCCAAAACCTAATCGAAAGTTCGAACTCCCCAAGCCGCCGCAGCCGCGGCTCGTACCCGCCGCGCCCGATCTCGCCGCCTCGTCGGCGCCTTCGCTCTTCGAAGCCTTTGACAGGATTCCCGGTGACACGCTCCCAAAAATTCGCACCGATCTCGGCGAATGCACGCGCTGCAAGCTTCACAAAACGCGTAACACCATCGTCTTCGGTGACGGCAATCCCAACGCCAGCCTCGTCTTCATCGGCGAGGGTCCCGGCCACGACGAAGATGTCCAGGGTCTTCCATTCGTCGGACGCGCTGGAAAACTTTTAACGCAGATGATCGAAGCCATGGGCCTTCAGCGCAAGGACGTCTACATCTGCAATGTCGTAAAATGCCGTCCCCCGGAAAATCGCGCTCCCGAAAAAGATGAAGTCGCTCCCTGCTCCCCGTTCTTACTGCGTCAGATCGACGCCATCGCTCCGAAAGTCATCGTCTGCCTCGGCAGCGTCGCTGCGCAAACCCTCCTCGAAACCAACCGCGGCATTTCCCAATTTCGCGGACAGTGGCTCGAATTTCGCGGACGAAAATTATTAGCCACCTACCATCCCGCCTATTTGCTGCGCAACCCCAGCGCGAAAGGCGAAGTCTGGAAAGATTTGCAAAAAGTCATGGCCGTGCTTGGCCTCGAATCGAAAAAGGGCAAGTCTTCCGAATCGGCCAAGTCTGGCGATTCCGCCGCGCCTTTTGCGTCGGGCAAATCCGCGTAATCCATCATGGGAATTTTGCTCGGCCTTCTCACGGCCTCCTGTTGGGGCACTTCCGATTTCGTGGCCCGCTTTGCCGCGCATAAAATTGGCGCGCTTCGAACCAGTCTCTACATGCAGCTTGCCGGATTTCTTCTCCTCAGCCTGTGTTTGCCGTGGCTGGGCGGCTGGGGACATCTCGTGGACGGTTCCGGCTGGCAGCCGTGGGCCTGGGGTGTGCTCGCCGGAGTTCTAAACTGCGTCGCTACGCTCTCGCTCTACCGCTCGTTTGAGATCGGCAAACTCGCGGTGGTCGCCCCGATTTCCGCAAGTTATCCCGTGTTGACGGTTCTTCTCTCGGTTCTTAGCGGCGAGCAATTGAAGCTAGAGCGCGCCATCGGAATCGCCTGCACGCTTCTTGGTGTCGCTCTCGTGGCCGGCGGAGAAAAAACGCCGGAGACTCTCTCCTCCGGTTCCACGCGAGGTGTCGCCGGGCCTACGCCGCCTGATCCGAGAGCTTCCTCGCTCGGGGAAGAGGGAATTGAAGCAGCGCGGCGCAACGGAAAAGGGATCGGCATGGCGCTCTGCTCGGCGCTTGGATTTGGTTTCCTGTTCTGGCTGTTGGGTGTTCGCATTGTGCCCGCCACGGGAGCGACCCAGGCGGTATGGATGATCCGCCTCACGTCTTCCATCCTCACGGCGCTCGTGATTCTTTCCAGCAAGCAGCCGATTTCGCTTCCGCGCTCGGGTTCCATCCCGGTCTGGCTGGCCGTCATGGGGGCGCTTGATACCGGCGCCTTCATGCTGAACAATTTCGGAATGCAAATCGAGCAGGTTGCCGTCGTCAGCGTGCTTGCTTCCTTGTACGGCGCCGTGACGGTTTGTCTTGCGGCCATTTTCTTGCGCGAAAATGTTTCGCGCTGGCAGTGGCTCGGCATCGTCTCAATTTTTCTCGGAATTTTTCTTATCAGCCGATAACGCTTTGCCTCTGCCAGAATCAAAATAAGCTCATCGGGTCCATATCCACCAGCACGGCGGTTTGTGGAATTTCCTGCGCGTCGCAGTAGGCCATCGCACCTCCCAGAAGTTTTGCGAGAATCGATCGCTTTGGCGACTTCAGCAAAAATTGAAAGCGGTGCTCTTTTTTCAAGCGGGCGATGGGCGCACTGGCCGGGCCGAGTATGCGCACCGTATGTCCATCGTGGGGCGAAAAATACTCGGAAAGCTTGCGCGAATAACGAATCGCCTTTTCCAGGTTGGTGTCGCGCACGATTACATTCGCGAGCGAGGTGAGCGGCGGATACGCCATCATCGTGCGGAAATGCATTTCGCGCTCGTAGAATGCGGTGTAATCCTGCCGCACCGCGTCCTGTATTGCATAGTGCTCCGGATAGTACGTTTGGATCAGCACGCGCCCCGAGAGTTCTCCGCGTCCGGCGCGCCCCGCGACCTGCGTGAGGAGTTGGAATGTGCGCTCCGCCGCGCGGAAATCCGGCAGGCTCAGCGACGAGTCCGCGGAAATCACTCCGACAAGGGTGACGCGCTGAAAATCATGGCCCTTGGCCAGCATTTGCGTTCCGACCAGGATATCCAGCGCTCCGCCCGCAAATGCTCCGAGCGTTTCCTGATACTGCCGCTTGGTGCGCGCTGTGTCCCGGTCGAGCCGAGCAATACGGGCTCCGGGGAATTCCTTGCGCAGCCGTTCCTCGAGGTGTTCCGAGCCTTCCCCAAAAAAATAGACATATTGCGATTGGCATTTCGGGCAGAGCTTCGGCACTGGCTGGATGAATCCGCAGTAGTGACATTCTAGACGGTTTCTGCTCTTGTGATACGTCATCGAGATGCTGCAATTCGCGCACTGGACGCTCGCTCCGCAGCTGCGGCAAAGCACCGACCAGGAATATCCGCGGCGATTGATGAGCACGAGCGCTTGTGTTCCCGCCGCCAGGCAATCCTGGAGTCCCGCGTGCAGCGCCGTCGAAATCGGACTCGATTGGTGAGTTTTCTGAAAATCCTCTCGCATGTCGATGACTTCAACGCTGGCAAGCGACCGGTTTTCAACACGCGAGGAAATGGTTAGCAGATCGTATTTGCCGCTGCGCGCGTGATGAAATGTTTCCAGAGATGGTGTCGCGGAGCCCAGCAGTGCCAGCGCTCCTTCGCTCTTGGCGCGGACGATGGCCACGTCGCGCCCGTGATAGCGAGGCGTCTCTTCCTGCTTGTAGCTGTTTTCCTGCTCCTCATCGACGATGATCAAGCCGAGATTCTGCAGCGGAGCAAACACCGCCGACCGCGTCCCGACCACGACGCGCGCTTCTCCGTTCCGCACGCGCCACCACTCGCGGGCTCGCTCACCGTCGCTCAGCGCGGAATGCAGCACCGCGACGCCTTCGTACTTTGCGCCAAACCACGCGCGGCATTGCCGGCCGATCCACAAAGTGAGCGCGATTTCCGGAACGAGGATAATCGCGGTCTTCCCTCGCGCCAGAGTCTCCTGCACGCAGCGCAGGTACACCTCCGTTTTTCCGCTGCCCGTCACGCCGTGCAGTAATTGCACGCCGAATTCACCCAGCTCGAAGCGCGCGCGAACCGCTTTCATGGCGCTTTCTTGTTCCTCATTCAGCGCGTGAGCGGGCGGCGTGTATGCGCTGTCGAAGGGATCCTCGGCTGGATCGAGCGGCTCTTCCCAGCTTTCGAGCAAGCCGTCGGTCAGCATGCGCTCGATCATGCTGCGCGAAACCTGGGCGAGCTTGAGAATCTGCGGCAAGGGAAGCGGGCCGCGCTCGGTTTCGAGCAGCGCGCGTATTTTTTCTTCCTTCTCTTTCAGATTTCTTACATCGCCCGTTTTCACGCTTTTCCAGGAAATGATCGTCTGGGATTTTCGCTTTGTGTCTTGCAGCCGCTCGCGAATTTCGATGAAGCCGCGCTGCTGCAGTCTTTGCAGTGCTTGGGAAGTTATGCCCGCCTTCGCCCCGAAGCCCGGAAGAGCCGAACCTTTTTTTGTGTTGGCTTTTGCGAGGAACGCGGCTTCCGCGGCGGTGAGGCCGTGCGAGAGCTCGCCCCCGCCAAGGCTCTCGGCTGCCGCGCGGCCAGCCTGGGTCAGAAGAATTTCTCGATGCAGTTTCAGCTCTATAAGCGGCGGGAGCATCGAGCGGAACACCTCGCCGATCGGGGCGAGGTAGTAGCTCGATATCCATTGGGCAAGTTCAATCAGTTTGGGTGTGAGAGCCGGCGCAAACTCGAGGACTTTGGTGATTTCGCGGAGCTTGGTTTTAGCGGGAGGCTGATCCGCCATTTCGACGACAACGCCAACCTGGGACTTTTTGCGGAAAGGGACGAGTACGCGGCTGCCGGGCTGAACGGAGGCGCGAAGAGATTCCGGGACAGCGTACCTAAAAGTCGTGCGCAAGGGCACCGGAACGGCCACGTTGCAGAAGGGAGAATTCATCGCCGGCTGTAGTGTATCAGCAGCCGCCATCGATGCAGACGCTCCTGAGCGCGCCAAAATTATTTTTTCGGTCGATCCATTTTTCTGGCGAGCGTACTAACTTTCGCCGCCCTTTGGTGTAGACTTTCCCGTGGCCGCGGCCAACCAGAAACAGTTTCCGTGGAAGCTAATCGGGTTAGTACGACAGATTGTCGCGCGCGAACCGGGTTGATGCGGCGGAGTTGCACGAGGCAGCATTATGAAACGACGTGAAATGATCCGCGCCAGTGTTCTTGCAGGCGCCGCGGCTGCGGCGCTTCGCCCTTCGATGGCCGCTGCGCAGACTGCGGCGCAGTCCCCCGAGTTGACGCCCGCGCAACGCGGCGTGGATGCCTCAAAAGACCTCACCGCGCCGGGATGGAAGCCGCTTTTTTTGGACGAGCATCAGAATGAAACGCTGGTCGTGTTGAGCGACTTGATCATTCCTGCGACGGATACGCCTGGCGCCAAAGAAGCGCTTGTCAACCGCTATATCGACCTCGTCCTGGCTGTCGAGACTCCAGAAACGCAAAAAGCATTCTTGAACTCTCTCGCGTATCTCGATGGGGAGAGCACGCATCGCTTCAAAGCGGCGTTTCGTTATTTGTCGCGGGAAGATCAGGACGATTTATTGCACGGGCTGGCGTACCCCAGCAATGGCAGCGGCTGGACCGGTGAAGCGGCTGGACCCGACGTCGGCCACGGCCATTTTGAAGCGCTCAAAGGTCGCATCATGACGGCCTACTATAGTTCTCAAATCGGCGAGAAAGAACTCGGATGGGACGGCGCCTTTGCACACGGCCCCTACTTGGGCTGTGAACACCCCGACGGGAATCACAAGTGAGCGGAAACCACATGTCACAAGACCCCTTGAAGCAAACATACGATGCGGTGGTTGTAGGTTCGGGAGCGACGGGCGGCTGGGCCGCCAAACAACTCGCCGAGGCGGGGCTGAAAGTTGCGCTGCTCGAAGCAGGCCGCGCGGTCACTCCGAAAGAGTTCACCGAGCACATGCCGGCGTACAAGCTTAAATACCGCAATCACTCGCCGGAAGTGGCGCGCACGCGGCCCGTCCAAAAGCAGTGCTACGCGTGCATGGAGTACAACTACGATTGGTTCGTGAATGACCTCGAAAATCCTTACAGCACGCCGCCCGGCAAGCCATTTACCTGGCAGCGACTGCGCATACTGGGCGGACGATCCCTGGTCTGGGGCCGCCAAAGTTACCGGTTGAGCGACAACGATTTCAAGGCCGCGAGCCGCGATGGCTATGGAGATGACTGGCCCATTTCGTACGCCGATCTGGCTCCGTACTACGACATCGTGGAGCGTTACGTCGGTATCAGCGGCGCGGCCGAGGGAAATGAGATGTTGCCCGACGGCCAGTTTCTGCCGCCCATGAAAATGAGCTGCGGAGAAATTCAGCTGCGAGAACGTGTAAAAGCCAAATTCGGACACACGGTCACGATCGGACGCACCGCGATCCTCACGGAAAATCACAACGGACGTCTGGCTTGTCACTATTGCGGTCCTTGCGAGCGCGGTTGCATGACGTTTTCCTACTTCAGCAGCCCGTTCACCACTGTCAAGGATGCGCTCAGCTCCGGCAATTGCACGCTGATTACCGATGCCGTCGTGAGCCATGTGGATATGGAGAGCGAGCCCAACAAAGCGCGTGGCGTAACCTACGTGGATCGCCTGACGCGGCAGGTCAAGGAGGTCCGCGGAAGAACGGTAATACTTTGCGCGCAGGCAATGGAATCTACTCGCATTTTGTTGAACTCCTCCACGCGGGAATATCCCAAAGGGCTGGCCAATTCGAGCGGCGCGCTGGGCCATTACTTGATGGATCATGTGGTAGGGGCGGGCGCCTCGGGTCGCTTGCCTGATTTCAAGACTCTTCCCGATGCGAACGAGCCGGCGCGGCCTAACGGCATCTACATTCCTCGCTTCCGGAACACTCCGAAGAGCGACAAGCATCCGCGGTTTATCCGCGGGTATGGTTACCAGGGCGGGGCCGGCGCCGAATTCAACTTCAGCGCGGAAGGCTACGGAGCCTCGCTCAAGAAGGGCGTGAAAGAAGGTTATTACGGGATTTCCATGGGAGCCTTCGGCGAATCACTGGCCCGCTGGGACAACTACTGCGAGATCGACCCGAACTTGAAAGACGCGTGGGGCATTCCCGCTTTGCACATTGCCATGACTCACGGCGACAACGAAGCCGCGTTGATGGACGATGCCGCCGCCTCTGCTGCGGAAATGCTGGAAGCGGCTGGCGCGAAAGATATCCACGTGCAGGCCCGCGTCGAAATGCCCGGCATGGCGATTCACGAACTCGGGACGGCGCGCATGGGACACGATCCTAAGAAATCCGTTCTCAATGCGTTCAACCAGTCGCACGACGTGAAGAATCTGTTCGTGATGGATGGGGCAAGCTTCGTCTCGTCCGGGTGCCAGAATCCGACGCTCACCATGATGGCCATCACCGTTCGCGCTTGCGCTCACCTGATTGACCAGTTCCGCAAAAACGAAATTTAACCCGTAAACAATCCGAAGCGTTTTTCCGCGAGGGGAACGCGCGGCCCCGCTAGAAACTCGAGGCGGAGCTTTCTTCGAAGATGAGCTGCTTGTCCATTTCGAGCATTTGCTTTCGGTAGAGTTGGATGGAAGTAAAGACGATGGCGAGTGGCGGTAAAAAAAGAAGGGCTCGCCAGGATTCGGCGAATGTCCAAAGCTCGAATTCGGGGATATACGACGTGAAAATGACGAAGCCGAAGAGATAGGCGACGAAAATCAGCGCGGAATGGCTCTGAAACGGCGGGTAGGAACAAGTAAAAGGAATTTTTCGGAAGCGCAGGAGAAGGAGTTCGACGAATGCCGCGGCGCAGGCGGAGAAGATTGCCGTGTGCAGGATCGCGGTAGAGAAATCCCATAGAAGCCAGGTAGAGACGAAACTGATTGGAAGGAGCGGAGCGAGAGAAAAAGTGAGAAGAATTTTTCGCGCGACGGCACGAGTTTGCAATGTGTTTGGGTCAATCCACAAGGCGAAGACCCAATTGGAGCGAAGATCGGACGGGATTTCAAACGCCACGCGAAAGCCCACGATGATGCAGAAGCCAAGGATAAACGGGATCGATAGCAGATCCGCGGAGGGGAAGCGAAGCGCGGCCCGTGTCTGGAAAGCGGAAGCGGCTGCTTGCGCGGAAACAACCAGGCCCAAAGCGAGAAAGGCAGAGACGATTTGCAGGTGAGCTTCGCTGCGAAAGAGCGTGCGCGTGCTGAAGTGAAAGCATGCGCGTTGCGAAGAATCGTGGAGAAGCATCCGGTCAATCAGATCCGCGGGGAAGAAATGAAATTGGGAACGCGGGAGCGGGCCGGCCTCCGTGGTTTCCGGGACGCGGATGAAAGAACGGCGAAAGCTGAGAGTGTAAGACAAAATAGCGACAGCGAAAGAAATCCCCAGCGCCAAGAGAGCTGTGCGAGCCATCGCCCCGAAAAACGGATTGGCGCCGTTCCCCCATAGAGTCTGGCCGATACCGAGAAACCACACAGGAGGGAGCAGGCGAACAGCGCTGATACTGATCTTGGCTAACTCGCGAAGAAAAGTGGGAACGGCAAACCCGGTAGCGAGCAGGGCGAGAAAGTAGAGCGCGGCAAGAAAACGAACGTAAACGGAGACACTGCGGAAGAGCGCGTAAGGAAGCAGCGACATCAGCAGGCCGATGACGGCGAAAACAGCGAAGAAGCTGAAGGCGCTCGCAAGGCTGACCGTGATGGCGTGCCCGGCGGCGAAGCGAAGAAAAATCGAGAGTGAGTTCTGCGAGCCCACGACAGCGACCGGGAACAGGACGAAACTGGCCGCGTTTACGTCAAGGGTCAGCGCCGCGGCAAGAAGCAGAATCGCCGCGAAGTTTCCGAGAAAAATCCGGCGGAGGGAAATGGGAAGTGGAACGATGTTGGTGTAATCGCGGCGGTCGAGGAAAAGAGCGTCCCAACGCCAAAGAGCGGCGGCGCCGGTGACGACCATGCTCAGGACGATGAAGAAATATTCATCCGGGATTGTGGCGATGAACGGGTCAAACACCCCGTCGCCCCGCATCCAGCGAATGAGCGAGCCGTATTTCTCGAAGAGGAGAAGGGAGACGAGCACACCAGGCATGGCGAGAACGATGAGGACTACACCGAGAGCGGCATCCATTTCGCCCGCTCCGGAATCTACCCCGCCGTGAAAGACTCGGCCGATGAAAACGCGAAGAAGAGTTGCGGAAGGCCGGCGAGAATGAACTTCCCAGGCCGCGCGGAGGAATTGTTTTGCGCGGGCAATCAAGGCGAGACCACCACGTCAACAATGCTGTTCGCGATTTGCGCCACGTCGCGATCTTCGACGAGATTCAGAAAAATCCGTTCGAGCGAAGTTTCGCCGATGCGCTCGCGGACTTCTTCGGTGGAACCGCTGGCGATGACCTGGCCTTTACGAAGAATGAGCAGACGCGAGCAGACTTTCTCCACAACCTCGAGAACGTGCGAGCAATAGAATATGATTTTTCCCCTGGCGCTGAGCGATTGAATCAAGTTCTTGAAGATGAGGGCGGAGGTGACGTCGAGGCCGGAAAGAGGCTCGTCGAGGACGAGGACATCGGGATTGTCCATAAGCGCGGAAATCAGGAGGATGCGCTGGCGCATGCCCTTGGAGTAGGAGCCGATGGAAAGATGGCGGTGAGGAAAGAGAGAGAAAAATTCGAGGAAGGATGCGATTTTCGATTTCATGCGCTGAGAAGACATGCCGCGGAGAGTGCCCACGAGTTCGAGATATTCCTGGCCCGTCAAGTAGGGATAGAGATTTGCTTCTTCCGGAACGTAGCCGAGATGCTTGCGGTAACCAACAAGATCTTGCTGAATATTCTGGCCATGGAAGAGAACCTGGCCCTGAGTCGGTTCCAGAAGGCCGGTGAGCATCTTTACCGTTGTGCTTTTGCCGGAGCCGTTAGGGCCGAGATAGCCGAGGACCTGGCCGGGCTCGAGGCAGAATTCAATATTGTGTACGGCGAGCACCGAGCCGTAATACTTCGTGAGCCCTCGCGCTTCGAGCATCGGGCGCCTTCCTGCGAGCAGTGGGATTTTGGGCGAATCCCCGGATACGCCGTTTGACACCGAGCCTGCATGAAAAGTTTCCACTTAGTTTCGTTCAAAACCGCGTCTTGTCGAAGAGAGATCCGGAGATGGAATCGCCAAGCAGGCGATCGCCCTGTTAGGCGGGGGCAGAGCGTTTACGCCAGAAAAAGTAGGCGGGGAGGCCGAGAGCGAAAAGTGCGATGGCAATGGCCAGGTTAATAAATTGTTTTGGGTCGAGGATGGCCACGACAATTGCATTGCCGACGATTGCGGCAGCCGCGAGCACGAAGAGCAATGGAGTCCACGGATAGCCGGGGACGCGGTAAGGAATGGCCAGACCCTTGGCGGCGCGGCGCAAAGGGAAAATGGCAGCGGCGCCGAGGCCATAGAAAATCCAGCCGACAAAAATGACGCCGCCGATCAGATCAGCAAATTTCCCGGCGCAAGCGAGCACCGCGGACCACACGCCCAGAGCGACTATCGCGGCCGCGGGAGTTTGGAAACGCGGATGGACCTCGGCAAGCTTTTTGAAAAAGAGATTGTCGTTCGCCATGGCGTAAAAAACGCGAGGAGCAGTCAGGATCACGCTGTTGGCGGCGCTGAAGGTGGAGATGAGAATTGTGAGGGCTACGATAATTTCCGACTTTCGGCCGAGAACGATCCCGATGGAAGTGGCGGCGATGGTGTTGCTGGCGGTGGCGCCAGCGGGGCCAAGCGCGATGAGATAAGCGATGACAGCGATGACATAGAGCCCAGCGAGTGTGAGCGAGCCGAACAGGAAAGCTTTCGGAAAGGCCTTCTGTGGATCGACAACTTCGCCGGCGCTGTACGTGCCGAACTGCCATCCTTCGTAAGCCCAGAGGACGGCGATCATGGCGAGTCCGAAATTGGAGAAAAGGCTGAGGCCGTGCAGGGAAGAGCCGAAAGCGGAAGGCAAATCTCCGGCGTGCCGGCCAAGCGAAATAAGGATTGCGCTGAGGACCACGATAATACCGACCTTGATGAAAGTCGTCCAGTTCTGCAGATCGGAACTCTTGCGCGTGCCCCAAACGTTGACAATGGTGACTACGGCGATCATGGCGACAGAGAAGACGGTTTTTCCGAGCGCAGAGAGAGGAATGATTTCCGCGAGATGCTCGGTGAAGGCGCGCGCGAGCGCGGCGACAGAACCGCTGGCGATCACGAGGAAGAGACACCAGCCGTAAAGAAAAGCGGAGACGCGGCCGAAAGCGTCGCGAATGAAGCAGTACAGGCCCCCGGCTTCCGGGTTCGTGGCGGCAAGCTCGGCGTAGGTGAGGGCACCGAGGAGAGAAAGGACACCGCCGACGATCCATACGAGCAGAGAGAAGCCGACGGAGCCATTTAGCTGGCGGAGAATCAGGCCAGGTGTGAGAAAAATTCCTGAGCCGATGACCGAGCCGACAAAGAGCAAGAAGAGATCGCGCAGGCGGAGAGTGCGAAGAAGTGGCGGCATTAGAAAGCGGCGCGGAGGTCGGGCCCTGTTTGCAAGGCTGCATCATAACCGGAGTTCCTACGCCATCAAACGAAAGATTGCTGGCGCGAAATTGCGGGCTACCTCGTGAGAAAGAATGGAGATGGCTGGCCGGGCAGCTTTGCCGGGTCGGGGAGTGCCCGCGCAGGCGGTCGAGTTGGTTAACCATAATCGCCCCCTGTACCCTTCCGGCGGGGCTGCCCCTTGCGGTAGACCATAGTAGACCGGCCAGCCAGAGAGAGCGCCAAAGGCCCCCTGCGCCGCCGAGCGCCTGGGAGGGACTTGCGCCTTTTTGGTCTGGT